>Ga0116154_10001311_pt1 | contig 21649 bp, 16 predicted proteins | sample AD_UKC030_MetaG_FD_89898 | JGI IMG/M metagenome (GOLD analysis project Ga0116154, IMG submission 89898) | Active sludge microbial communities of municipal wastewater-treating anaerobic digesters from USA - AD_UKC030_MetaG | ecosystem: Engineered > Bioreactor > Anaerobic > Digestate | place: USA...
ACTGAACCAATCTGCCATTGTCTTTCCGGGATCCGCACTGCGCCTGCACTATGCCGCGCGCGAGCATCCTGCGCCAAAAACCGGACATTTTTGAACCGATCTATGTCAAGAGTTCTGGAATCATCCAACCCTTCAAACCCGAGCGCACCCAAGAACTGGTCAAACGGGCCGATCTGGCCTTCAAAGCGGCCGGGGATCGGATCCGCCCCACCCACAAACTCTATTATGCTGTCCAAAAATATTTGCTGACCGGGGAAGAGACCGCGCACCAGATGATCAAGGATCTGGCGGACAACGCCACCGCCTACGCCGAAAGCTACAATGGCGCTCCCGAGTCCTTTGCCGGTTCCAATCGGCTCAACGGCCGAGACGGTTGGCTCGCCTCCTTTTTCTTCTCGTACATCATTGAAAAAAACAGGCCCACCGATCCATCGGTTGTCGAGAAGTTCAAGGCCGCGATCAAAGCGGCCGCGGATAAGGAAATGGGATACCTCGAATCGAATGCCTATCCGGTGGGCACTCCCCGGAATCTCAGATGGTGGGGAAGCAACGTGGCCCAGGGACAATATGCCTTTCCGTGTTTGCTTTATTGGGCGCTCACCCAGGAACAAAAATACATCGATGCCGCCAGCCAGCTCATGGATTACACCCAAGGTTTGAATCCCATCGGCAAATGTTATGTGACCGGCATCGGCTTCAACCGGGTGCATAATCCTCACGATCGGGAGTCCGCGTTCACCAAAGAGAAAGGATGGGGCCCTCGCCCGGGCATCCTCGTCTTCGGACCGGGAGGCTCCGGCCAGGGAGTGACCATCCCGCCGCTCAACGGGCTGGCTCGGGAACGACGGTTCATCGACAATCTCCCCTCCATCCAATGGACCGAGTTCACCATTTACCAGAGCCTCTGTTTCCCCGCGGCCGTGTATCCTGTCCTCGCCCAAGGCGGCCAGTGGGATGCCACCCAAGATCCATTTGTCCTGCAGAAATGACAAAGGGATGCCGATTCCTCGTTAGAAAGTCGATCAAGGATTTGGGCCGCAGGATTGGGTGAGGGTTTTGGGCAATTCTTTTTGAGGGCAAAACAATGGCAAAACAATGGGGTCAAATCCGTATTGTTTACATATCATTCACCAGCACATCCGTTTCCAGGGGGGGCTTTTCTTCCCCCTCCTGGCTCAGCCTTCGCCGCACCGACGGCATCACCGTTCCATCCACCCTCTTGGACCTCAATCCCTTCAACCATCCTTGGGCATACTCCTAGCTGCCCAATACCCGCCCGCCGATCAACCCCATCCATGGGCTCTGGATCCGCCCAGTTGAATCGACGGCTGTAACTGACATGCAACCCTCCTATGGCCTCGCTCACGTTGGGCTCCGGCGTCCGCGCCACCAAGGGATAAGCTTGTCCATCAGCACAAAGGCATGTGCCTCCAGACCTAAACGCTCCGACAATTCGGCCACCAAAACCAGAAACCGCCGCCGTTCCGCATCGGTTCGGTAAATCGCCTCGCACCGGTTTCCCCCGCTCGTGACATGATATTACCGACCGGCCACCCGGATTCTTAACGGTCTTGCCATCCACCGACCTCGCCTCTTGTTGATTTATCTGTCAATAATATGGCTTTGACCCCATTGCCTTCTTTGGAAATGCTCTTTGGCAAGATGGGGCGGACTTTCTAACGTTCGATCCGCGTGGCGAGTTGGAATGAATTAAAGGACAGTGATGACCGTTTCCCTGATCACCGTTTAGTAGCCGTTGAGAATGTTCTCAGCCTCCTCCTTGTCCGTGTCCATGATATATTGAATGCCGCTGACTTCGGCGGCTTTGTGGGTCAGGGCGCAGAGGTCGTCGCGGGAGATGAACTGCATGGCGAATTTCCGGCTGCCGGCCATCAATTGGCGCAATCCTTGGGCGAGGCGTTCGTAGTAAGTGTAGAGGCCAATAGCGCCCGCCGGGAGTTTATCAAAATCGCCATTTCCCAGTTCCTTTCGGAGGGCACTGGCTGTGACGAAGATCTCGTCCTTGGAGTTTCCGAAGCGCTCGACATAGACGGGCAACTGTTGTTCGTCGATGGCGTGCCCGATTGTTTTGCCGACCATAGCGGCGGCGATAGGCGCCCGAGCCATGCCGACCAGTTTCACGAAGGGCGCTCCCATAGCCAGCCCCTTGAATATTTGATCTTCGAACGTGAATCCGCCAGCCACTGCCAGGGCAGGCAATGGCTTGCCTTGAGCCTGCAGCCGATTGGCATATTGATTCAGGAGCGAATGCAGATAAACCGGCGGCATTCCCCATTCATTCATCATTCTCCACGGGCTCATGCCCGTGCCGCCGCCGGCGCCGTCAACAGTCAGCATATCGAGTTTGTACTTCGAGGCGAAGGTAATGGCTCGAGCCAGGTCGGCAGGACGGTAGGCTCCGGTCTTGAGAAAGATATATTTGGCGCCAGCTTTGCGCAGTTCCTCGATGCGTTTGGCAAAGGATTCCTCCGTCAGAATTCCAACGCGTGAATGCCGTTCGAACTCCTTGAAAGCTCCGTGTTCGAAAGCCTCGATGACGCCCGGGTCATGTGGATTCGGCAGGACGATATAACCGCGATCGGCCAATAACTGGGCCTTTTTCAAGTCGCGGATTTTCACTTCCCCACCAATATTCTTGGCCCCTTGCCCCCATTTCAGTTCCACGCACTGAACCCCGAGTTTTTCGATGGCGTATTCCTGGGCCCCCAGCCGGGTGTCTTCGACGTTGGCTTGCACGACGATCATTCCGTAACCGTCACGCTGATGGGCCTGATAAAGCTTGACCCGGTTCTTCAAGTCCACGGTGTCAACCACCCGTCCATTCTTGATGACGGTCTGCGGATCCATGCCTACGACATTTTCGCCAATGGTCAGGCCAGTCCCGGCCATGGCGGAGCCAATGGCCAATCCTTCCCAGTTGTTCTTGGCAATGTTGGTCGAGCCGATGCCGGGAATGAGCCAGGGATATCGGAACTTGAGGCCCCGGTCGTGCCCGATGACAACAGTGAGGTCGACCGCCGGGAATATCGCTTTGTCGCTGTCCGGTTCGATGCCATGGGCTCCGACAACCGTGCCCATGATATTAAAATGCGAGTAATCGACAGGATACGCCTTTTCCGCCGCGGTGGTAATGACGCCAAACGGCTGTGGATAAATGACCTCGTGCCCACGATAGGCGGATTTTCCGATTTCGCACATGCCGATGCAACCGTCCACACAAGTGACGCACATCCCGGAGGCGGGCACCACGGAGGTTTCGGTCCGGTTTTTCGTCAAGGTGGCCGCTGACGAGTTTACCTTGGAGAATGTATAGGACATTTTGGGCAAGGGTTGGATGTTTAAGGTTTCGGAATTTCACAAGCGACGCAGGGATTCATGAAGCACATCATGTCGTCATGCTGTCCCCCACTGAGACAGGGGGCCGGAATATTGGCGCAACCGCCGCAGATGGCTTTATCCGGTTCAGAGAAGGTGCATCGGAGCTGGCAGGCCGGACAAATATACATGCAAGCACCGCATAAACGGCAGACCTCGGATTGGCTGTCGAAAGGCGTGCCGATGCTCCGGCTTTGGCCGCGATAGCGGAAACCAATGGCGCCCGCCATCATCTGTTCGGCACAAATGCGCACGCACAGGCCGCACAGGATACAATCCTCGTGCTCCTGCTTGAAACGTTGTTGACGAATACCGTGGGCTGAAGCGAGATCCTGAATGACCTTCGATTGCGGACAGGAGGCCAGCAGCAATTCAAGCACCATCCGCCGGGCCCGCAGAACCCGGGCCGACGCGGTGCGGACCTGCAAGCCTTGCTCCACCGGGTAGGTGCACGAGGAAACCAGCTTGGTTCTGGGGCTCACGCCAATCTCCACCAGGCAAAGCCGGCACGCGCCATAGGGAGACAATCCCTCGTGGTGGCAGAGTGTGGGGATGGGAATCCCGTAGAATTCGGCGGCTTCGAGCAAGGTCGTGCCGGATTCAGCCTCGACGGGAATGCCGTTGATAGTCAGCTTAATCATGCCAGTTGCTCCTGTTCGGCCGTGCGGCATGCCGGTTGATCCTTCAAGGATTGGGTGAATTTCAAGTCGCAACGCAGACATCGGCGCGCCTCGCTAGTTGCCTGCTCAACCGATAACCCGAGTTCCACCTCGGCATAGCTCTTTCTGCGAGATTCGGCCGGCAGGACCGCGCATTCGACGCGATCGGCCGGTTCAGCATCTTCATCAGGTGGAACCAAAGCCGGGATGTATACCGAAGGCAGGTTCCGTGTTGGTGGTTCCGCCAGCGCTTCGCCCCGAACAAAGTGATGGATCATGCGAGCCGCTTTTTTGCCGGCCGCAATGGCGTCGATTACCGTGTTCGGGCCTGTGACCAGATCGCCGCCGGCAAACACCCCGGGGCGATTGGTGGCAAAGGTCTGCGGATGGACGCGCAAGTGTCCGTTGCCGTCGAGTTCAAGGCCCATCGACTTGAGGCAATCGCTGTCGGGCCGCTCGCCGATGGCCGCAATCAAGGTGTCCAGAAACACGGCAAACTCGCTGCCTGGAATGGCCACGGGCTTGCGCCGGCCGCTTGGATCCATGTCTCCCAGCTTGTTTCGAATGCACTTGATGCCGACTAGGCGCCCGTTTTTCGTGTCAATTTGGACGGGCTGAACAAAGGACTCGACCTTAACTCCCTCGGTGATTGCCGCATCGATGTACCTAATCTTGACGGGCGAAACAAGTGTTTCAAGTTGAATGCCCTCTTCCAGCGCGGCTTCGACTTCTTCGGCATAAGCCGGCATCTCGCGGCAGGTGCGCCGGTAAAACAGGGTGACGCTTTCGACCTGGCTTTGCCGCAGGGCAACCCGGGCGGCATCGACAGCTGAATTGCCCCCCCCGATAATGCCCACATTGCCTTTGGCCAGCTCGATGCCATCGAGATTGAACGCCTTGAGAAACCGCATCGAGGTATACACTCCGCGAACGTCCTCCCCCGGCAGGCTCAAGGGCCAGCTCTTATCGGCGCCAATGGACAGAAAGACCGCTTCGAAACCGCTGTGGAACAGTTCGTCGAGGGTCAGATCGCGCCCCAAAGCCGTGTTGCACTTCAGCGTGATGTTTTCATCGAGCAACGTCAGGATCTCCTTCTTCACGATTTCCCGAGGCAATCGATAGGCCGGGATGCAACTCACCAGCATTCCGCCGGGTTCTTTCCCAGCCTCAAACACCGTCACCTCGTGTCCGAACAGAGACAGGTAATGCGCCGCTGTGATGCCGGCGGGTCCAGCGCCGATTACCGCCACACGATGGGCCTTGCTCGGGCGGCCCAGGCGTGCGGGCTGGTAGGTTGCGGGATCCACCCGGTCGGTGATAAAACGCTTCATGGCGCGCACACTCACAGCGGACCCTCCGCTGGCCGCGAGGGCGCAGTGCAGTTCGCATTTCCGGTCGCAGACACGCGCGCAAACAGACGGAAACGGATTGGCCTCCCGGATCACCTGGTAGGCGGCCTGGTATTCTCCCTTTTCCAGCAAGGCCACGTAACGCCAGGCTTGTGTGTCCAGGGGACAAGCCGACTGGCATGGTGCGCCGACCAGCTCCGTGCAAACGAACGCATCGCATTTCTTGTCCAGAACATGCCGGTGGTATTCGCCGGCAAAATAACGGAGCGTGCTTAAGACCGGATTCGAAGCCGTCTGTCCCAGGCCGCACATCGTTGTATCCTTCACCACCACGGCCAACTCCCTGAGCAGATCCAGTTGCGCGGCCCTGCCACGGCCTTTCGAGAAATCATCAAGGATCTCGAACATGCGCTGAGTGCCTTTCCGGCAGGTGTAGCATTTCCCGCAAGATTCATCCTTGAGAAAACTCATGAAGTATCGAGCGACGTCCACCATGCAGGTGTTTTCGTCCATGACGATCATCCCACCTGAACCCATGATGGACCCTGCGGCCGCAAGGGTTTCATAATCGATGGGCAGATCAAACTTGTCGGCCGGGATGCAGCCGCCGGACGGTCCACCGGTTTGGACCGCTTTGATTTTCGCTTTGCCGACTGGCCCTCCCCCAATGTCGTAAATGATTTGCTGGATCGTCGTGCCCATGGGCACTTCCACAAGCCCGGTGTTCTTAATCTTGCCGACGAGGCTGAAGATCTTTGTGCCGGAATTATTGCGGGTGCCGGTCTTGGCATAAGCCTCGGCGCCGCGTCGAAACAAGAGGGGAATATTGGCCCACGTTTCGACATTGTTAATCGCGGTAGGCCGGCCGTCGATTCCTTGATGCACCGGGTAAGGCGGGCGCTGGCGGGGCTCTCCCACCCTGCCCTCGATGGACCGAATCAAGGCGGTTTCCTCTCCGCAAACAAACGCTCCGGCGCCGCGGACGATTCCCATGGTGAAACGAAGGCCAGTCCCGAGGATGTTATTCCCCAGCAATCCCAGCTCTTGGGCCTGCTGCAAGGCCATCGTCAGATGCCGGATCGCGAGTGGATATTCATTCCGCACATAAACGACGCCCTCGGTGGCGCCGGTGCCGACCGCCCCAATGATCATCCCTTCAATGATGCTGTGCGGATTGCCTTCGAGCACGCTGCGGTCCATATAGGCTCCGGGGTCTCCCTCATCGGCATTACAGACCAGAAACTTGCCGCGGGCATTCGATTGTTTGGAGAGCAGCTCCCATTTAATACCGGTCGGGAATCCTCCCCCGCCGCGGCCGCGCAGGCCGGATCGTTTCACCTCTTCCACGACCCAGGCGGGATCGTTCTTGGCGAGAACTTGGGCCAAAGCTTGGTAGCCATCCTGGCCAATGTAATCGTGCACGCGAATGGGATCTATCCTCTGGTTCAATCCAAGAATATCCCGCTGCTGATGTTTGAAGAAAGGTATGTCATCGCGCCGGTAGTAGACTTGGCCAGAATCAGGATCCCGATACAGGAGATCCTCAACATACTTGCCCGCCAGCAGCGCATCGATCAATCGGGGAACATCATCAGGCTTGACTTGCGCATAAAAGGCCATCTGCGGCTCGGTGAGAATAAACGGCCCCATTTCACAGAAGCCATGACAACCGGTGACGCGCAACGACACCTTCCCAACCAGCCCGCGATGGATGATGCATTGTTTGAGAGCCCGCGTGACCGCTTTCGAGCCACTGGCCTGACAGGCGGTTCCCGCGCAAATCACAACGCGAAGCTGCCCTGGCTGCGTGGCGTTTGCCAGCACACTCCGAAGCTCGTTCAGTTCGTGGATGGAGGATAACATAGGCAATCGGCTCTCACTTGACCGAATAAATGGGTTGTCTCGTGACTTTCTAATTTTGCTTCAGGCGATGTCCAATTGATGATGGTCGCAGCCCCTGCGGGAACAGAAACTCACGGTTCCCCCACCGACAACCAGAAGCGATGCGACCTGAGCGCCGCATTGCCAGCAGGTTGTGGCCGTGGGCAGTGAAATGTGGCAATGGGGACACTGCAAATCGACGATGGCCCCTGTTGTGATGGGATATTCCGAATCAAGATTCTGGCTGCCGTAAAGGCTGGAAAGCCGGATCCAGCCCCGGCGCCCGCGCGACGCGGCGTTTAGCCGAATCGACGGATGGCGATCAATGCAATATGCTTCGTCGGCGAGTCTTTGTCGGCAGCGCGGACAGCTGACATCGAGGGGAAATGCCGATTCCACTTCGGCATTGTCGGTGTTTCCATTGCTTGCTTTGGCCAAGAGTTCGCCGATGGCCGCCTTCTTTACCTTGGCATGATAACGTCCATCGGTCACGACCACAGGCCCCAGGGCGCACGCGCCCAGACAATTCACCGTTTCCAGGGTAAAATTGTCGTCGGGCGTGGTCTGGCCGCTCCGGATACCCAGCTTCCGCTCGATCTCATCCACAATGCGTTGAGCGCCCCGGACATGGCACGCAGTGCCGAGACAGGCGCAAATCATGTGTTTGCCGCGTGGCGCCAGACTGAAGGAACGATAAAAGGTGGCCACTCCATAAATGTCACGCAGCAACCGGCCCGTCTTCTCGCTCACAATTATGAGCGCGGACTCCGGAAGATAGCCGTATGCGTCTTGGATCTCCCCGAGAACAGCGATCAACCCACCCCGCTGCTGGCCGTGCCTCTCCAGGATTCTCAGAATCTCATCGGCGTCCACGGGGGTTGAAGTCCGAAGACATTGTTTTCCATCTTCATTTGTGGTGCGTTTCATATTACGCATACTCCTCGCAGTGCCACACTCCCCCTGCCGCTTTCGCATACAGGCAAGTGTGTCGATTTTGGCAATCAACACATAACCCGGCGAAGCCACCCGACTCCTGATGGGGAACGGTTCCGGCCGGGGAAGTCGACGGCTGAACTTTGGTTAAGATCGGGCTTGAAGGTTTCTTTGGAGGGCCAGAGATGCCCAAGGGATTCAACGTCTCCGGTCGAACCAAGCTTAAGGCTTCTAACATACCGTTTCGGCTGGCGAGAATCTGACCGGCACCTATATGGATAATGGCCATGGCTGCGTTCTACACAAGGTAATCAAGCCCTGGGAAGCACACAGAATGCCAATCGGAGCGTCTTCACAAAATGCGGACAGAAATCCGAGCGCCCAAAAGGGCCGGAAGTGCCTTGGCGCCGTTTAGAATGCCGTGAGAATGAAGCCTTCATTCCCGCGCGGTCGAATGAATCGAAACACTGCCGTTTTTCTAAACATCCAATCCATCGGCTATTCCGATCGGAGAATTTCGGGCCACTGAGGAATAATTCCCCAGTCGATGCCTGATGCGCGTTCGATGGCTTACGGATGAAAACCGGCGGTTTTCCAAAAGGCGTGCGCGCCAATCGAACCGGGTATCAGCATTCCTTTAATCTGAGTCGCAACGTTTTGCGATCGATGCCTAGGATTTCGGACGCTTTGGTTTTATTGCCGCCAACACTTTGCAGAACGTCCTTGATGTAATCGCGATCCATCTCGGCCAGTGTCCGAGTCAGGCTGGTCTTGCGTAATGCAGAAAACCGCATCAGTTGCGGGAGATCCGGGGCCTCGACAAGGTCGCCCTCGTTCATTACGGCGAGTCGTTGGATGACGTTCTCCAACTCGCGGACGTTCCCGGGCCAGTTATAATTCAGCAGGATCCGCAGGGCCCGCTCTGAAAAACGCAAGGCCGGGCGGCATGCTTCGATGGAATACCGTTCTGCGAAATGCTGCACCAGGAGCGAAATGTCTTCGCCGCGCTCTCGAAGCGGAGGGAGGATGATGGTGATGACGTTCAGGCGGTAGAACAGGTCCTCTCGAAAAGCGCCCTTTTTGACCAGATCGGCCAGGTTCTTGTTCGTGGCTGCCAAGATCCGGACGTCCACCTTTCTGGTCCGGGTGGAGCCCACCATGCAGACTTCTTTTTCCTGGATGGCGCGCAGCAGTTTGACCTGCATCGAAAGGCTCATTTCGCTGACTTCATCCAGAAAGATCGTGCCGCCGTCAGCCGCATGGAACAATCCAGCGCGCGACTCGGTTGCGCCGGTGAACGCGCCTTTCATATGGCCGAATAATTCACTTTCCAGAAGTCCTTCCGGTATGCCCCCGCAGTTCACCGGGACAAACGCCGCCGAAGCGCGAGCGCTCCCATAGTGAATAGCGCGGGCCACCAGTTCCTTGCCTGTGCCACTTTCGCCTGTGAGGAGAACCGTAGCCGATGTTGATGCGGTGCGTTTGATGGCAGTAAACACCTGGCGCATCGGCTCCGACGTGCCGATGAGACCGCTCTGAGCGGGTGTTGGCTGTGCTGGCTCCGGATGCCGGAGGCAGTGGCTTTTCATCTTCTGGAGAGTTTTTCGCACGGCCAACACCAGTTCCTCGTCCGTAAAGGGCTTGGGGAGAAACTCCTCGGCGCCAGTCTGGATGGCATCGACGGCCCCGCGAATGGAAGGATATCCCGTAATCATCATGACTCCGGTGCCCCGACAATTCTCGCGGATGTGCTGCACCAGATCCATGCCGCTGGACTGGGGCATCATGAGATCCGTAATCACCAGGTGCACGTGACAAGTCTCTAAAAGAGCAATCGCTGCCGGAACACCGGTCGCCGTGAGCACCTGATAACCTTGCGCCGCCAAATTGCGCTCGATCACTTCGAGCATGTTCGGCGAGTCATCGACCACGAGAACGCGTTCCTTTTCCAATTTCGCTCGCATCTCAGGGCTTCTTTTTTGGTGTGAGCGGCTCCGCCACGGGCACTCGAATCTCAAAACGAGTGCCTTCTCCGACCTTGCTTTCGACTTGGATGGTTCCTCCGTGCGAGGTGACGATGCCATGGACGACAGGCAGCCCCAGACCGGTGCCTTGGCCGACGTCTTTAGTGGTAAAGAATGGAATGAATATTTTGTCCAACGTGCTCTTAGCCATACCGCAACCGGTGTCTTCCACGACCAATGCGATCATCTTGCCCAGCGATTGCGTCAACAGCGTAATCCGTCCGCTGCCGTCCATGGATTGCAAGGCATTCAGCACCAGATTGACCACAACCTGGTTGACTTGGGCAGGATCGGCCATGATCTCGGGCAGTCCAGGCGAAAGTCGGCGGATCAAATCAACGCCCTGTTTCGCGCAACGCGCTTCCAGAAACAACAGGCCATCTTCGATGATGCGGTTCAAGTCCACCCGCATAATAGCAGGCGTGGTTTGACGGGCGAAAACCAAGAGGTTCCGAATGATGTCACGAGCCTGCAATGAGGACTCTTCAATCTTCTTCAGGTCTCGCCGGGCTGATTGAGGCAATCCGGGGCATTTTTGGACGAGCTGAACAAAGCCCAGAATATTGCCGACCGGTTCATTCAGTTCATGAGCAACCCCGGCGGCGAGCATCCCGATGCAGGCCAGGCGGTCCGCGTGCAGCAGTTGAAGGCGCAGTGTCGATTTGTCCTCTTCAACCTGTTTTTGTTCTATGACAAGGGCTAACTGCCGGGCCACCGCCTCGATAAGATCCCGCTCTTCCTTCAAAAACGGATCTTTGCCCAGCGCGGGTGTTTTCCGGCGGTAGCACATTTCGACCGTTCCTCGGGAGGATCCGGTAATCGTAATGGCGGTCTGGAGGCGCCAGGGACTCTCCCGAAAACCGGGCGTGGTATACGAACGTCCGTCCAGGTGAATTCGAGCGAAGGCGATTCTGGGGTACTGCCAGGCACGGGGCAGAAACATCACGATTTGCTGAAGAACCGCATCCAGCGATGCGTTCGGTTGGACAGCGAGACGGGCGATTTCCTTGAGGCAAGACAGCTCTTTGACTCTCTCGTCCAACGCTCTTTGTGAGGAGCGCAAACGCCGATCAATGCTCGACAAGCATCCATGTTGGTGAGATGACACCTGCTTCAGACAAGCTTCCTGGAGTTGTTTTGCCGATACTATGGCCGGCTTGCCAAATCGCTGTCAAGTATTGGCGTAGGCCACTGGCCTTGTTCTTGCCAATCTGCATCCGGTTGCTACGATTTCTGTAATGCATCCAGCCGCTCGAAACACGCACGAAATCGATCGCTCGATCATGAGGAACGTCAGCGGCGGGGCCACCATGGATGGCGGTTTAGGTTTTCAATCCATCGTTGGAGAACTCCAAGCGCAAACCGAACTGCTCCGCATTATCGCCGAACGGATTCGAGTGGCTGCTGGCCATCTGAAGCTGAGCCGGGACGATCTTCATCGTATCTTCGACCGGCACAGCGTTTTTGAGGCGGAGGTGTGCACCCGCGCCCATGGACAATGCTGGCGCTTCATCGTTGTAGAGACTCATCATCTGATCCAGGGCAAGGTGGGCAAGGGCGCACTGAAGATTGTGTTTCCAGCAGACATGCTGGGAGCAAGCCCTCAGTTCCTGCCCGCCCAGGATGGAGCTGTCGAAGTCGTTCCATTGAATCGCAATGCGCGCTGGCCCTGTTCGGAAGAACCCGAGCAGGCAGTCAAACAAATCATGCGCGAATTCATGACGGGCGAGAGCCTGAGCATGAGCCTGAAATGCCAGGCTACTGGCGCGCCCTTCGCCGGAAGCGAGGGCCTGATACTCTGTGCAGCCCGGGACTTCGACGCAGTCCAAGGCCGCTATTTCCTCCGGCCGGTTCTACACGGGGATGAGTCGCATATTGCGGAGGATCGAGAGCTGATCAATGGGATGATGAACGCAACCTCCGAGCTTCTGACGCGCGCGGGGCGCATTGCTTACGATGCGATTGTTCATGCCGCCGAGACCAGCACCACGCTCACAGCCCGGCTTGGTTTGCAGCTGCCCACAAACGTCGTGGAAGGTCATTTGCGATGTCTGTTGATCGATCACCCCGAGATCATCATCGGGGATGAAGACATGACCCCGCGTCTCAAGGATCTTCTGGCACGGCCTGATTACTCGCCCACGGCCTGCCTCCTGGCCAGGACTGCCGCCACGATGCAGATCGAGCACTCGATTCTGCTGGAAGTGTCACGCGAAAAATTGCGCTCGCTCCTGTCCAGCCTTCCCCCGCGAGGTTGTCCGTCCCCCTTGCAGTATCAACAAATCACGAACCTGTTCTTTGGCACAGGTGAAACCCAGCAGAACGAGGATCAGCTTTTCCAGCATCGCGAATCAATCCTCAAGCCTCTCTCCGCGGCCCTGTCTGTTCCGTGTCTGGACGAGTGCGGGGATCCCGGTGTCCTCGCACTTTATCTTAAGACCTTGCTAGACAACCAAAGGATCGTCATGCGGGCGTCCCTCGTGGGTCAATTCCAGCCAGGCCAGGCTTTGCCTAAGGATTGGATGGATGCCATGGATCTCCTCGATCGCGGAGCCCAGGAACAATTGACGCAATTGATGCCCCAGGGCGGCGCCAGCCGTGAGAACGTCAAGGAAAGCTTCTGGCAAATCGCCCGGATCCTCACGCGGATTCGGACCAACCTCGCTCGCCAGCCAACGGATCCCTATACGACGGCGAAAACCGAGATCCTGGAGCGATCCATCCGGGCCATCGTCTCGGTGGGCGGATTGGTCCCCAGCGTGGATCGCATCTTGTTTTTCCTGTTGCCCTATACTTACGAATGCGTCACTCCCAAGCTGGGAGTGGTCACACGAAAGCCGATAGAAGTGTGCGGGTCGGCGCTCCGTCCTGATGCGATGGCTCACGGAGCCGTGAGGACAATCGAAATTCTTCTGGAAGCGCTAGGCCACAAGAACGGATCCGTGGATGGAATGAGTGTCGCGATTGAGGGCCTGGGAAACGCCGGCAAGAATGCGGCCCTTTTGTTATCTCGAAAGGGCGCGATCATTGTCAGCGTCAGCGATTCATCAGGCGCCTGGTTCAAGCCAGCCGGATTCACCCCAGCGGAACTGTCCTCGATCCTGGCCCATAAAGAAAGAGGCCTGAGACTGGCCTCCATGCATCTTGCGGATCTCCAAGCCTCCTCGTTCGATTCCAACCCGGAAAGCCTCAAAAAGATGAGGGCAGATATCCTTGTTCTTGCTGCCATCTCAAACTCGGTCTGCGAGGCTAATGCCGCCGACCTTCAAGTCAAGATCGTCTGCGAATTGGCGGGGGCGTCCGTGGACGGAACCGCCAAGCGCGTGTTACATCAACGCCAGATCCACGTGATCCCGGACAATCTTGCCAGCTCGGGCGGTTTGCTCGTCTCCCTTTCCGAGATGCTGCAGAACAGTGCCGGACAGAATTGGGATCGGAATCTGGAGGTCAACAACCTGAATGAACAGCTTTCAACGTCCTTCAGACAGACGTTGGCGGTATCCACACAGTTCCAGGTTGATCTTCCGGCCGCTTCCGACATTTTGGCGCTCCGCCGCATGCACGAACTGGCCATTTACCGGGAACGCCTCGAATGGTTTTCCAAGCAGCTGCGTGATCATATCCAAAGCATCCGGGAAAGTGAACAGATCGTCATCCTGGCTGACAACGATGAGGACGGGGCGGCGTCAGCCGCGATACTGCATACGTTGATCACCCAACTCAACGCCCCGGCGGCTGGCAGCGTGATCCATCTGAACGAATCCTTCCGCGCGGCCTCAGTCCTCGAGTTAGTCCGGCGCATGGAAACAACCGATGCCCCTATCCGCCACCTCTTTGCCGTGGATCGGGCTTTCCCTTTAAACGATCCGGGACGCTCGAACCTGGTCACGCTTGCCGGCCTTTGCCGCGTCACGATCATTAATAACCATGATCTCCCAGCCGACTTGGCCCAAAGGCAAATCCAGTTGAGTGAGATTAGATCGAATCCACGAACCGGGATCGATGCCAGCTCGGTCAAACTCCCTGTTGACCTCGGCATTCTTTTTATTTCGCCACAAACACTCCACGCCACGGGCCCGACGAAGCAGTTTCTGACGTGCCTAATCATGAGAGAGATGGCCTACCAACTCATCCGCAGCGAACAGGTCCTGGCTCAGATCGATTGGCAGGCGGCCGTTGGGAGTTTCCTGGATCTGCCTCCCGAAAAAACAGGCCCATGGCTCCTCTTCTTCAGCCGGTTCAATCCCGACATCTTGCTCGAAGTATCCCGTGCTGCTCGGTTGATGACCCGCGTGGGGGGATTTCACAGTGTCGTCAAAGCCTTGGCGGGTGTCACCCAACCCGACCAACTGCACACGAACAAGTCGTGGGTTCAATTCATGGCGGAGTATCAGACGGTCCAGGAGCGCCTTCATGTCCTGGTAGAAACCATTATTCTCGAAAACCGTCGTCGCCCGTTCACCGCGCATTTCTTCACCCAGGACGAATTGGCATCGCCCTCGCTCCTGGCGGGCGATGAGAAATATAACCTCGATTTCTATCATTGGATATCCGAACACATCGCACAACATGGCGACCTGGCTCAAAAGCCTATCATCACCGGCCAAGTCGTGCTTGGATCGCATGGCCGCAAGTTTCTGGGCATTCGGATTCGCAGCCCTCGCGGAGTTGACCTGATGGAGGTGGGTCTGCCGGGGGGATTCACATCAGGCGGACTGCCGAATACCGCCATTGCCCGAATCGAGCTCAATCCGGATTGCACGCCGGATGAACAGTTCCAGCTCCTGGTGGAGGACATTTGGCCCAGGACAAGACAGTTCAGTTTACCCGCCGAAGATTGAGGAAGGACTGTTCATTCACACAAGTCGATTGCGGTCCGCCAAGGGATGTAGGCGCCCGTTCAGATGCACCTTCGCCGCCCTGAGACCGGAATCCTTAGCGGCTTGAGGCAGGGGCTTTTGATCGATGACGCATAAGCAATTTCCAGCATGGTGGAACCGAAGATCACGCGCGAGGGATAATACCCGCAGTGGTTTCAATGGACCTGGCCCTTTGTCAGCGCTTGGCCCTTTGTCAGCGCTTTGTTCCGGATGTCGTTCCGTCGGACTTGGGGCATGACCACGCCAATATCCTCCCTCGCAATATGTTGGGAGTTTGATTAACGATATGAAGCATTCTTGCAGCATGCTTTTTGTCCCGCATAGAGTCCTGGCGGGGACATATATGAAAAAGCATCGTGAGTATGAATGACACGGAACTCCTCCAAGGATTTGCCGAACGAAACTCCGAGAACGCTTTTCGGATGCTCGTTGAACGTCACCTCTCTATGGTGATGGGGACAGCCCGCCGGATTACGAACGACGACTCGCTGGCAGAAGAGGTCTCTCAGGCTGTGTTCATTCTCCTCGCGCGCAAGGCCAGACGCCTCAGTTCCAGAATCCTTCTTGCCGGCTGGTTATATCGGACGACCTGCTTTGTGGCGGCCCGCGCCTTGCGAACCAAACAACGCCGACGGCGACGCGAACGGGAAGCGGCAGCCATGCATACGCAAACTGAATCTGATCGGCTCTGGCAACAAATCAGACCCCAATTGGATGAAGCCATGGGCCGCTTGGGCAATGAAGATCGCGACACGCTCGTTCTGCATTTTTTTGAGGAATGTTCCCTGCGCGATGTAGCCGTAGCCCTGGGAACATCGGAGGAAGCCGCCAAAAAGCGCGTCCATCGCGCCATCGAAAGGCTGCGCCGCATCCTCAGTCGTCGCGGGATTGAGGTTGCATCCCGGGCTCTGGCCTCTGAACTTGCCCAAGAATGCGCGCACGCGGTAGGCGCGACAGGATGGGTTTCAACCGTTACAGCAGCGGCGATCTCTCCTGCGACCGCTGCGAGCTCGGCTTTGGTTTCCGAAACCCTGGCTGCCTGGTATTGGGCCAAGCTAAAGGTGTTCGTTGGCTTCGGTTCAGGAGCAGTGGCCATGGCTCTGCTGATTCCCTTAATCCTCTCCCCAACACCGGCGTCTAGCCCACCCGATGGGATTGTAGCCCCTCAGAAAACCGAGTCCTCCGCGACCAAGACACAAGCATCGATCAGCTCAGATCCAGCCAAAATCGAAATCGACGGTCAGACGATTCACTTGCGCCCGATTCAAATCAAGGTGTTGGATAAACTCAGCGGAAATCCCATCTCTGGCGCCGAGGTGCGTCATGACCTGATGTTGTCGTTGAAGGATTTGACTCCCTTGCCGTCCCTACGGACCGATGAGAATGGCACAGTCGTAAAAACAATGGGGTCAAGTCCGCGTAAAAACAATGGGGTCAAGTCCGTATTGTTTACATATCATTCACCAGCACATCCGTTTCCAGGGGGGGCTTTTCTTCCCCCTCCTGGCTCAGCCTTTGCCGCACCGACGGCATCACCGTTCCATCCACCCTCTTGGACCTCAATCCCTTCAGCAATCCTTGGGCATACTCCTAGCTGCCCAATACCCGCCCGCCGATCAACCCCATCCATGGGCTCTGGATCCGCCCAGTTGAATCGACGGCTGTAACTGACGTGCAACCCTCCCATGGCCTCGCTCACGTTGGGCTCCGGCGTCCGCGCCACCAAGGGATAAGCTTGTTTATCAGCACAAAGGCATGCGCCTCCAGACCTAAACGCTCCGGCATTTCCGCCACCAAAACCAGAAACCGCCGCCGTTCCGCATCGGTTCGGTAAATCGCCTCGCACCGGTTTCCCCGGCTCGTGACATAATACTACCGACCGGCCACCCGGATTCTTAACGGTCTTGCCATCCACCGACCTCGCCCTTGTTGACCTATCTGTCAATAATATGGTTTTGACCCCATTGCTATGCCCCATTGCTATGGGCTTGGGGCGAGGATCACCCGGAAGCCCAAGCTGTAGACCTGAATGTCAGGGGAGACGAAGAAGCGGTATGCGGACCGGCAGCGCTTCGCATCGAGGTACCAGCCGCCCCCGCGAATCATGCGGAGCGAGCCCGTGGGCGATCCCTTAGGATCGGTGACCTGCCCCCCCGGGTAAACACCATACCAATCCTGGCACCACTCCCAGACATTTCCATGCATATCATGCAATCCCCAGGGATTAGCCAGCTTAGTGCCCACGGGATGGGTCTTGCTCTCACTGTTCGTTAAGTACCAGGCATAAAGGTTAAGCTGACTTTCCTCCTCGCCGTGACTGAAGCGGGATATCGTTCCAGCCCGGCAGGCATATTCCCATTCGGCCTCGGTCGGAAGCCGATAGGCATAGCCGGTGGGCAACTGGCCCATCGTTCGTTGGTTTTCTGTCAGCCTCGCACAATACTCCCTTGCGTCCTGCCAATTCACGCACTCTACCGGCAAGGTGTCCCCTTTCCAACTGGACGGATTGACCTTCATCAGCGCTTCATACTCCAGTTGCGTCACTTCACATTTTCCCATCCAGAAGCCTTGGGTTAGCGTCACTACCGTCTGGGGGCGTTCATCCTTAGAGCCGCCTTCTGTCGGGGGACTCCCCATGGTGAACGTGCCCGGTTGGATCCAGACCATACCGGTCATTTCAGGGGGTGGTTGCGTGAGGGCAGTCATCACCGCCCGGTAGTATCTTTGGTTGCTTACGCCAACATCGGTGATCACTTTTGGCTGGCCATCACCCTTGATGTCCGATTGCAGGGCTTGCCAGGTCTTGAGATCCTCCGACCCATCCACCCGATAAACCCAATTGGACTCGGTGGTGAAGGTCAACTGCCGGTGAGTCGCTGTGACCACCAAACTCTGAAGAACCAAGTCCGATTGACGATTCGTTGGATTCGATTCGCTGACACTCTCCTGCCCGGTCGCCACGCCGATCGTATTCGAGCCGCTCACCTCGGGTCGATCATACGCGCGGGTGAGGCCGTGCGGGTTGAACGAGTTATCGAACAATGGCACGGTGCCCAAGGCCGTTTCCATAACCGGTATCTCCAACACCACCAAAGTTAGAACAGTGGTGGTCAGCTGTTTCGTTCTATTCATCATAGAATTGGGTCAATCGTAACGAAGTTGGCGTCCGGTTTCAATTGCGTTCCCAGCGACTTACCCCCCCTGCTGGTGACCATGCGAAGCCCCATGGAAAAGCAATATCCCATCAGTTCAGCAGGCAAAACTGCGAACCATGGGATCGAACTATAACTCACACCGTCATACTCGGTCAGCCACCGATCCATGTCATGAAAACTGTGCCTGCCGTTGGTTCCTTTTCGCGGGTGGTTGGGCTATGTCCACAATCCGCAATCATCCAGCCCTTCCCGGTTCCTGGGAAATCGACTCGATCCAAACCTGGGCTTGATTCTGAACGATATTCACGGTAGGCGATAAGTAAGCCTATGAGCGATCCACTGGCACTATTTGGGGGCAACAAAGTCCGGACAACACCGTTCACTCGCTGGCCCATCTTCGGAGATCCGGAAGAACGGCGACTCCTCCGCGCGCTGCGGAGCGGCAAATGGGGCAAGCTACACGGGGACGAGGTCTCCGAGTTCGAACGCCGATTCGCCGCCCTGCATGGCTGCCGACACGGCATCGGTGTCGTCAACGGCACAGTCTCCCTGCGCATTGCTTTGATGGCAGCCGGCATTCAGGCCGAAGACGAAATCATTGTCCCGCCCTACACGTTTTTGGCCACGGCCACCGCCGTCGTCGAAGCCAACGCCATCCCGGTATTCGCCGATATTGACCTGGAAACCTTCAACATTGATCCTGCGGCGGTCGAAGCCGCCATCACGCCCCGGACGCGCGCCATCATCCCTGTTCACATTGCGGGACAATCCGCGGACATGGACGCGCTGATGACCCTGGCCCGCAAACACAATCTCGTCGTCATCGAAGACGCCGCGCATGCTCACGCTGCGTTTTATAAGAACCGACCCCTCGGCTCAATCGGGCGCCTGGGCTCCTTTTCATTTCAATCGAGCAAGAATCTCACCTCCGGCGAAGGCGGCATCGTGATCACCAACGACGACCAGTTGGCCGACATGTGCCGATCTATTCACAACTGCGGAAGGATTCCCGGCGGTCTATGGTATGAGCATCACGTCATGTCGGCCAATTACCGGCTTGGTGAGTTCCAAGGCGCCGTGCTGAACGCGCAGTTGGACCGGTTGGAGGAGCAGACTCGAATCCGCGATTACAATGGCCGGCACCTCGCGGAAAGGCTGAGTCGAATTCCCGGCGTTTATCCCCAACATCGCCCCGCGGAATGCACTCGGCACAGCTATCATCTGTTCCTGTTCCGACTTGATCCCACCGAGTTTGGGGCGCCGCGCGCTAAAGTCCTGGAAGCCTTGGAGGCGGAAGGCATTCCGGCCTGCGGTGGTTATGCGCTCCCCCTCTATCGCCAGCCCCTGTTTATCAACAAGGCATTTGGCCCCTACCTGCCGAATGCGGCCAAGGACCTGGATTACGCCAAAGTGCGTTGTCCGAATTGCGAAAAGATATGCTACGAGCAGGGCGCATGGCTCGAACAAAACCTGTTTCTGGGCACACAGGCCGATATAGACGACATCGCCCAGGCCTTTCAGAAAGTCTACGAGCACCGCCGCGAACTCTCGCGACACTGACTTTGACCGATCGCGACCGCTGGGATTGAGGCTTGCTCGGATCCTTAAGTTAGAGGCACACCTGACGTGCGTTAATGGTGCCCAGGTGGGCGACCGCCCAGGTGGGCTTTAAGACTTGGAGCTGTTCGAGCTTGGATGCCCCCGTGGCCACAGCCAACGATTGGGCCTGGATTGAGCGAGCGCATTCGATATCCAAGGGCGTATCCCCCACGATCAGCACCTCATCGGGCCTCAGGGCGCCGCCCAGGACCTTGCGAGCGCGATCGAGAGCGATGCCCGCCAGTTCATTTCGGTTCTCATGGTCGTCCCCAAAGGCTCCGACGGCAAAACTCTCCCACAGGAAGAAATGACGCAGCTTAATCTCCGCTCCCAGGCGAATGTTGCCTGTCAAAAGGCCCAGCAGAGGGGGGGTTTGGAGACTTTGAGAATCATGAATGAAATTCCATACCCCGGGGCAGATGCCGCCTTGCGATTTTGGCAGGAGGTGGTCCAACCAGAAGACATAAGATTCAAAAAAACGCTTGAAATGCGCCGGGCTCGGGTCAATCCCATGCTTCTTGAAGAAATCCCGAACAATGGAGGGATCGGTGCGTCCCGCGAAAACCAGGTTCTCGGTGCCATTCGGAATGTTGAATTCCGTGGCGAAAGCCCGATCGAATGCCTTAACACCAGCGCGCCCGGTATGAACCAGCGTGCCGTCAATATCGAAGAATATCGCCTTGATCACGGCGCTAACCTAGCATGCTCGATCCCAAAGGCAACGGTGAATAAGGAATTGCCTTCAAATCCCTTTTGCCATTTCATGTCTCCGGTAAGTTCATGTCCGCGCTGTTCACAACTGCAGCCAACAATGCCCTGACGCCATGTCTGACGGTGGTGATGCCAGTCTTCAACGAAGCCCCCACCGTCGCCCAGGTCATCCGGACGGTCCTGGAGCAGCCGTCAGTCCGGGAGTTGGTGGTCGTCGACGACGGTTCCTCCGATAACACCTGGGAGATACTTCAAACCGCCGCCTCCGGAGATAAACGGATCCGATTGCTCCGGCATGAGCGGAATCAAGGCAAGGGGGCCTCTCTGCGCGCAGGTTTTGCCCAAGCCACCAGCCCTGTGGTCCTCTCGCAGGATGCCGATCTCGAGTACGATCCGCGTGAATACCCCCTGCTCTTGCAGCCCATCCTTTCCGACAAAGCGGACGTGGTCTACGGATCACGGTTTCTTGGCGCCGGAGCGCATCGGGTGCTGTATTTCTGGCATTCGGTTGGCAACAAGGCTTTGACCTTGTTTTCCAACATGGCGACCAATCTGAACCTGAGCGATATCGAAACCGGCTCCAAGGTGTTTCGTCGAGATGTCCTGCGCCGGCTCCGCCTGCTGGAGGATCGCTTCGGCATCGAACCGGAGATCACGGCCAAAATCAGCCGGCTGAATGTCCGCATTTATGAGGTGCCGATCTCCTACCACGGACGCACCTACGCGGAAGGCAAGAAAATTGGATGGCGGGATGGTGTTTACGCCCTCTGGTGCATTGTGAAATACAACTGGCTCTCCCCCCAGTCAGCAAACCAACCCCATGACTCCCGAGAGTGATCAGACGGCCCTCGAGGGTTCCCCCGAATCCAACGGCTTGCCCTTCGAGTGGGAGGCATTGCAGGAAGCTAAAAATTACCGCATAGCCCTCTTGAGCGAATTCCGGCCCTGGTTGAGAGGCCTGACCCTTGAAATCGGGGCCGGGATCGGGCAATTCACCGAAACCCTCTCGTCACTTCTGCCCCCCGAGACGATCATCGCCCTTGAACCCACTCCCCGTTTCTG
>Ga0116154_10001313_pt1 | contig 21624 bp, 20 predicted proteins | sample AD_UKC030_MetaG_FD_89898 | JGI IMG/M metagenome (GOLD analysis project Ga0116154, IMG submission 89898) | Active sludge microbial communities of municipal wastewater-treating anaerobic digesters from USA - AD_UKC030_MetaG | ecosystem: Engineered > Bioreactor > Anaerobic > Digestate | place: USA...
CCGCGGCCTTCCAGACCTCCGGGGCGCGCGTCGCGGCGACGAGCGTCATGTAGCCGCCGTAGGACCACCCGGTGATCCCGAACCGCGCCGGGTCGACGTACGGGAGCTTCTTCAGCTCGGCGACCCCCTCGAGCTGGTCCGCGAGCTCCACCTCGCCGAGGCGCTTCAGGATCGCCGACTCGAAGGCGTGTCCCCGGCCGCCCGAGCCGCGCCCGTCCATCGCCCAGACCAGGAACCCGTTCGCGGCGAGGACGTGGTCGAGGAGCGAGGTCGCCCCCCACCGCTCCTGGACGACCTGGGCGTGCGGTCCGCCGTAGACGTAGACGACGACCGGGTACTTCCTCGCCGGGTCGAAGCCGGCCGGCTTGACGAGGCGCGTGTAGAAGAGCGTCCCGTCGGAGCCGCGGAAGGAGCCCATCTCCGTCGTCGCGAGCGCGAAGTCGCCGAGAGACGTCTTCGGGACGAAGACGGGCCGGAGGGGCGTCCCGTCCCCCCGCGCGAGGTCGACGCGCGTCGGCGTGTCGACGGCCGACCAGGAGTCGACGACCCAGCGGCCGTCCGGGGAGGGGATCGCGGCGTGCGTCCCCTTCCCGGAGGTGAGCCGGGTGAGGCCGGTCCCGTCCAGGCGGACGCGGTAGAGGTGGCGCTCGCGCGGGTCGGCCTCGGTCGCCGTGAACGTGACGCTGCCCGCCCGCGCGTCGAGGCGCGGGGTGTCCGTGATCGCCCACTCCCCGCGGGTGACCGGCCCGAGAAGCGTCCCGTCCCTCCCGTATCGGTAGAGGTGGAGGAAGCCGCTCCGCTCCGAGAGCCAGAGGAACCCGGAGCCGTCGGGGAGGAAGATCGGCGGCTCGTGCGCGTTGACCCAGGAGGCCGACGACTCGCGAAGGAGGCTCCGAGGGCCGGCGCTGCCGGACCGGTCGAGGAGGAAGGCCTCGATCGCCGTCTGCGTCCGGTCCATCCGCGTGAACGCGACCGCGGAGGAGTCGGGAGTCCAGGCGAGCTCGGGGCCGAGGAGGTCGCGCTCCCCGTCGTAGGAGACGGACCGGCTCGTGGTCGCGAGGCCGGAGGAGTCCCAGGTCACGACCCTCACCGAGGGAGACGCGTTCGGATCGCCCGGCTTCGGGTAGCGCTGCGGGAGGAGCTTCCCGTTCGTCGGGAGGAAGTCGACGAGCGGATACTCGGGGACCTTCGAGACGTCGAGGCGCAGGAATGCGATGGCCGAGGAGTCCGGGGCCCATTCGTAGGCCCTCCCGCCGTTCCGGCCGGCGAGCTCCTCCTCGTAGACCCAGTCGAGCCGCCCGTTGAGCACGGTTGCGCTGCCGTCGGTCGTCAGGCGGGTCGCCCGGCCGGTGCCCACCTCGACGAACCAGAGGTCGTTCCCCTTCACGAATGCGACCTTCGTGCCGTCCGGGGAGAAGACGGGGAGCTCCTCGGCGTCGGCGTCGGACGTCAGGCGCCGCGCCGGCCCGGCGCCGAACGCGTAGAGCCAGAGGTCGTTCTCGGCGACGACCACGAGGGCGGTCCCCGCCTCGTTCCAGCTCGCGTCCGAGAGCGGGAGCGACCGCGGCGTGCCGTCCTTCCCCGTTCCCTCGGCGGGAATCGCGTCGAGGAGCTTCCCGGCCTTCCCCGTGGCGGCGTCCTCCTGCCAGAGCGAGGCGCGCGCGCCCGGCTCGGAGCTCTCGCGCTTCAGGTACGTGAAGCGGCTCGCGTCGCGCCAGCGCAGGCCGGTCGGCGCGGGCTCGACGAGCGGCTCGGCGGCGTGGACCCGCTCGAGCGTCAGCGCGGCCCTTCCGGCCGGCGGTCCGCCGAGGACGGCGCCGGGGGACCCGAGGAAGAGGGCGAGGAGGGCGGCCGGGAGGACGGGGAGCGTCGCGCGCATCGTCCGGGACGATAGCCGAAAAGAGAAGCGCCCCCCGGGGTGCCGGGGGGCGCGGGGCGCGGGCCGTCGCCCGCGGGGACGTGCGTGGAGCTACTTCGCCGCGGGGGCGAGGGGCTTCATCGTGAAGGGGTCCCGGAGCGGCAGGTCGGTCAGCTTTCCGCCCGTCAGCTCGGGGAACTTCACCGGGTGCTTCGGGTCGGGGTTCAGGAGGTCGTCCTTCTTGCCGACGGCGAGGACGGCGACCTTGTCCGTTGCGAGGAGGCGCCGGGCGACGCGCTGCACGTCGGCCTTCGTCACCTTCTCGATCCGGGCGGCGTAGTTCCTGTAGTAGTCCGGGTCCTTCGCGAATCGCCCGGTGAACTCCTCGTCGAGGAAGACGTTGACCGTCTGCGCCTTCGTGGCGAAGTTGCGGGAGAGGGTGTCGATGAACGAGCTCTTCGCGGTCTGGAGCTCCTCGTCGGTCACCTCGGCGTCGCGGACCTTCGTCATCTCCTCGAGGACGATCTGCGTCGCGTAGGCGCACGTGCGGGCCTTCGACTGGAACGAGGCCCGGAACGTCGCGGGGTACCAGACGCCCCCGACGATCCCGGACCCGGCCGAGTAGGCGAGCCCCTCGTCGGAGCGGACCCGGTTCGTGATGCGGCTCGTGAAGCCCCCGCCGCCGAGGACGTCGTTCATGACGAGCGCGGCGTCGTAGTCGGGGTCGGTCCGCGCGAGCGCCGGGAGCATCACGGAGACGCGCCCCTGGTTGACGTCCTTGTCGACGACGTAGAGGCCGGGGGCCATGGCGTGGGTGGGCGTCGGGACCGGAGGCGCCGCCTCTCCCTTGTAGGGCCACTTCGCGAAGAGGGCGTCGAGCTTCGCGATCATCTGCGCGCGGGAGACACCCTTGCCGAAGTCGCCGGCGACGGCGACGGTCACGTTCCTCGGGTCGACCCACCTGCGGTGGAAGGCGAGGAGGTCCTCGCGGGTGATCGACTCGAGGGAGGCCTTCGTCGTGTAGCGGTTCGTGTAGTACCCCTCGCCGAAGGCGAGGAAGCCGCGCTCGCGCTGCTCGATGTCGGCCGTGTCGTCGTTGCGCGACTTCATGTCGTTCAGGAGCTGGTCGCGGCGGAGCTTCAGCTTGTCGTCCTGGAAGCGGGGCGCCGTGAGCACCTCGCGGAGGATGGCGAGGCCCTCGTCGAGGTCCTTGGCGAGGAGGTTGAGCGAGACGTTGCCGCGGTCGGGGCCGTAGCCCGAGTTCAGGGACGCGGCGAGGAAAGCGAGCCGCTCCTCGAGCTCCTCGGCCGTCTTCGTGGCGGTCCCGCCGCGCGCGAGGAGGTAGCCGGCGAGGTCGGCGAGCCCTTCCTTCCCGGCGGGGCTGAGGTAGGTGCCGCCCCGGAGGGCGACGTTGATCGAGACGAGCGGCAGCTCGCGGTCCTCGGCGACGAAGGCGACCGGGCCCGACTTCAGGACGGTCCGGTACTCCTTCGCCGACGGCGGCTGGTAGGTGAACTTCGGGTAGGTCAGCTTGTCGGGGTGGGGCGGCACGCCCTGCGCCGCGGGGGCGAGGAGGAGGGCGCCGAGGAGCGCGAGGGCGGAGGTCCGCGCGAGGTTCTTCATCGTCTTCACCGTCCGGCTCCTCACTTCTTGTCCCCGGCCTTCTCGAGCTCGGCGAGCCGCTCGCGCGCCTTCGTGACGAGGAGCTCGAAGCCCTTCTTCATCTGGGGCGGCACCTGCGCCGCCTGCGTCTCCATCTGCGCGAGGCCTTCCTTCAGCTTCGCGGCGTCCTTCTCGGCGGCGAGCTGCTGGAGCGCCTGCTTGATCATCGGGCGGACCTGCTCCGGGACCTCGGCGAGGGCGGCGTCGTCGGCCGAGGGGGCCGAGCCCGCCTTGCGCGAGACGAGGGCCGTCGCCTGGTTCTCCTTCACGAGGTACGTCTTCGCGACCCGCGCCACGTCCTCGGCCGTGACCGCCTCGAGCTTCTTCGGGCCGGAGTTGATCTCCGTCCAGTCGCCATAGGCTTCGTTGACCATCAGCTGGAGGAGGATCGGGAAGTTCGAGGAGAGGCGGCGGAAGGAGTTCGCCGCGACGTTGTTCTTCACCTTCCGGAGCTCGTCGGCGGGGACGGGCTCCTTCTTGAGGCGCTCGATCTCGGCGAGCGCCTTCGCGGCGACCTCGGGCGGGAGCTGCCCCTCCTTCGCCTCGGCGCCGATCACGAACGAGCCGGCGTACTTCGCCGGGCCGACGAAGCCGTTGTGGACGGCGTAGGCCTGCGTGGCGACGGCGTCGGCGGGGAGGACCATCGACTTGTAGAGGCGTCCCGTCCGGCCGTTCAGGAGCTCCGCGAGGATCGAGAGGGCGTACGAGTCCTTGTGCTGGAAGGGGACGGTGCGCCACCGGATCTCGGCGGTCGGGTTCGTGTCGGCCTCTCCCTCGAAGCGGAGGTCGTACTCCCACTTCGTCGGCAGGGTGGTCACCTCGGGCGGGGGCGTCTTCCCGCGCGGGATCCGTCCGAAGTACTTGGTCGCGAGCTTCAGCGCCTCGGCCTTGTCGAAGTCGCCGACGAGGACGGCCGTCAGGTTGTTCGGGGCGTAGTAGGTCGCGAAGTAGTCGTCGGCCTGCTGCTTCGTGATGTTCGCGACGTCGGAGGCGTAGCCGATGACGGGCCACGTGTACGGGGTCGAGTGCCAGAAGATCGAGTCGAACGCCTCGTCGAGCTTCCCGGTCGGGGTCGACTCGACGCGGAGCCGGCGCTCCTCGTAGACGACGTCGCGCTCGGCGTAGAACTCGCGGAAGACGGGGTCCTTCAGCCGGTCGGACTCCATCCAGAACCAGAGCTCGAGCTTGTTCTTCGGCACGGTGATGAAGTAGGCCGTCATGTCGTTCGACGTGAAGGCGTTCATCCCCGAGGCGCCGTTCTTCGTGTAGATCCGGTCGAACTCGTTCTTGACGAGGAGGTCGCGCTGCTCCTTGACGAGCGCGTCGAACTTCGCCTCGAGCTCCTTGTAGCGCGCGGTCTTGTTCTCGGGCTTCATGAGGTCGTCGACCTCGCCGCGGCGCCAGGCCGCGCGCATCTTCGACTCCTCGGCCCGCATCTCGCCGCGGAGCGTCTCCTGCTCCTCGATGATCTCGAGGTCCCGCTTCGGGTCCTTCGAGCCGAGAGTCTTCGTCCCCTTGAACATCATGTGCTCGAAGAGGTGGCTGATGCCGGTCATGCCGACGCGCTCGTTCGCGCTGCCGACCTTCGCGACCCAGCCGGCCGACACGGACGGCTCGTCGGGGCGGTGGACGAGGAGGAGCTTCATCCCGTTCGGGAGGACGTGCTCCTCTCCCTTGACTTCCTGGGCCGCGGCGGGTCCCCCGAGGAGGAGGGCCGTCGCGGCGGCGGCGACGAGGATCTGTCTGCGGATGGTCATGGACACCTCACCTTGTCGGACGTGTACGGCGGGAGACCGGATCGGGTTTTAGGTCCGGCCCCGATGTCGTTTTCTGAGAACGGTTTGCAGGAATGTGTGCCGCCGCGTGGGACGGACCCGAAGGGCGGAGGAGGGGCTTCAGAGGAATCGCCGGACCGCCTCTCGCCAGAACGGCCAGTCGTGGCCGAAGACTCCGGGCCAGAACTCGGCGCGGACGCCGATCCCCTTGCCCTCGAGGAGGCCGGCGAAGTGGCGGTTCTCGCCGACGAGCGTGTCGTCCTCGCCCGTGGCGACGATCCACTCCACCTGGCGGAGCGCCCGGACGGTCTTCGCGTCCGCGTTCGCCACGAACGCCTCGGGGCAGTGGTAATAGCAGAGGTCGTCCCAGTAGCCGTCGAGGAACCGGCCGACGTGGTAGAGCCCCGAGAGGAGGACCGCCTTCGTGACGAGGCCCGGATAGCGCCCGGCGAAGCTCGCGGCGTGATACGCGCCGAACGAGGCGCCGTAGACCCCGAGGTCGGGACGGTCGGCGCGGTGCTGGACGTAGGGGGCGAGCTCGTGCCGGAGGTAGCGGTCGTAGTCGTCGTGGCGCCTCACCCGGTATGCGGGCGGAGCGTTCCGGTTGTACCAGCTCTCGGTGTCGATGGCGTCGACGCAGACGAGCTGGATGTAGCCGGCGTCGACCTTTTCGGCGAGGGCGCCGGTGATCCCCATGTCCTCGTTCTGCCAGAAGCGCCCCATCGAAGTGGGAAAGAGGAGGACCGGGTAGCCCCGTTCGCCCAGCCAGAGGAACTCCATCGTCCGGCCGAGGTGGTGGCTCACCCAGGCGTGGTACTCGCGCCTCATGTGCGGAGTCTATCGGGAGCGGAGCTTTGCGGCGCCTCGGGCGTCCGATACGATCCCGGCGCGGAAGGCGCCGCATCCGAGGAGGTCCGCATGAGCGCGAAGACGATCGGGGTCCTCTTCGGGATGGAGGACACGTTTCCCTGGGCCCTCTGCCACGAGATCAACGAGCTCGCCCGGCGTCGTGGGCTCGCCGTCAAGGGCGAGCCGGTCCGGGTGGGGCACGTCTCGCAGGAGCAGGCGTTCGGCTATGACGTGATCCTCGACCGGATCAGCCACGAGGTGCCGTTCTACCGGACGTTCCTCAAGTGCGCGGCCGCCCGCGGCGTCCAGGTCGTCAACAACCCGTTCTGGTGGTCGGCCGACGACAAATTCTTCGACAACGTCGTGGCCCGTGCGGTGGGCGTCGCCGTCCCGCGCACCGTCCTCCTGCCCCACAAGGAGCATCCGCCGAACACGACGGACGCCTCCTTCCGGAACATGGTCCTCGTCGACTGGGACGAGGTCTTCCGCTACCTCGGCTTCCCGATCTTCCTCAAGCCGGCCTACGGCGGCGGCTGGAAGGACGTCTGGAAGGTCCACAGCCGGGAGGAGCTCTTCTCGGCCTACGACCAGACGCGCGACCTGACGATGATGGCCCAGGAGGCGATCGAGTTCGAGGACTACTACCGCTGCTGGGTCGCCGGCCGGCGGAAGGTGAGGATCATGCCGTACGCGCCGAAGGAGCCGCACGAGGCGCGCTACTCGGCCGTCGCCGGGAAGGTCGTCCCGGACGAGATGGCGCTCCGGGTCACGAAGGACGCGCTTGCCCTCTGCGACGCGCTCGGCTACGACATGAACACCGTCGAGTTCGCCGTGAGGGACGGGATCCCCTACGCGATCGACTTCATGAACTGCGCCCCGGACGCCGACCTCCACTCGGTCGGCGAGGAGAGCTTCCGCTGGATCGTCACGGAGATGGCCGAGACCCTGGTCGAGCGGGCCCTCCACCCGATCCCGTGGGAGCCGACGGGGAGCTGGCCGAAGGCGCTCGGGCTCCTGCCGCGCTGAAGCCCGGCGGACCGGGCGCCTCCGGGCTCACTCCCTGGGAAGCGGGCTCCCTTCGAGATAGAGGTCGATGACCGCGAGGGCGTCCTTCCGCGGCCCCTCGTTGGGCCAGAGCGCGACGGCCGCCCGGAGCTCGCGCGCCTCTTCCTCGAAGCGCCTCGGCCCGAACCGCTCGGCGGCGAGGAGGGCGCCCCACGACAGCCCCTTCACGTGCGTGATCCGCCCGATCGACAGGTCCTTCGCCTCGGCGCGGTAGTCGGCGGCCAGCCGGACGAGGGCCGTCCTCACGAGCGGCTCCCAGTCCGGCTCGGGGGTCCCCGCCATCGCGATGAAGTTCAGGACGTGCTCGCGCTCGAGCGGCTCCGGTTGCTCGAGGCGTGCGGCGAGGCGTGCCGTGAGGTCCGGGAGCGCCCGGATGCGCTCGAGAGCCTGCTGGTGGTGCTCCTCGCTCTTGTCGATGAAGAGGTGCGAGAGGAAGACCTCGATCGGAGCGTCGTCGGGGAGGGCGGCGAGCTCGGCGGCCTGCTTCTCGCGGAGAGCGTCCATCTCCCGCCGGTTCCGCGCCTCCCAGTCCTCGTTCGCCTGCCGCGCCTCCTCCACGACCCGGGCCTTCTCCGCCGAAGTCATCGCGAGGAAGACGAGCCCGCCTGCGAAGGAGAGGGCCGCGAGACCGGCGAGAGCGACGCCGGCCGGACGGGGCCAGCGCGCGGCGGAGACCGCGGCCGGCTCGGACCAGAGGAGGGCGCCCAGGAACGCGACGACCGCGAGCGGGAGGACGAGCCCTCCGGCGAAGCCGAGGACGGTTCGCGAGGAGTACCGCACCTCCAGCGAGAAGATCGCCGCGGCCGTCGAGAGGATCCCGAGCCCGACGACGGTCGCGAGGACGGCGAGCGTCGGGACCCCGGGCGACCGGCTCACCCAGTCGAATCCCCCGTGCCCGACGCCGGCGAGCGCCGCGACGAGGACGAGGACCCAGGCCGCCACAGGGAGGAAGAGGACGACGACGAGGCCCATCGCATCCGGGCCGCTCGGCGGCCGGAGCGTGAACATCTTCGTCGTCAGGGCGAGAGCGAACGTGAAGAGGACGGCGAGGCCGAGGGCGGCAGTGCCGAGGCCCGGAAGGAGCGTTTTCATGGCTGGTGGGCGCGGATGGTAGCCGAGAAGCGCCCGGGAGCGTCAGACGAGCCGTTCGCGGAGGAGCGCGGCGTGCCTCCGGCTCACCTCGACCGGCTCGGGGAGGCCGCGCAGCCGGACCCGGAAGCCCGCCTTGAACCAGGGCTCGATCCGTTCCACGTGCTCGACGTTCACGATCGTCGAGCGGTGGACCCGGAGGAAGTGCCGCGGCGGGAGGAGCTCCTCCCACTCCTTCAGGCTCCGTCCCACGAGCGTCGTCCGGCCGTCGGCGGTCACCGCCTCGGAGGAGTCGCGCGCGGCCCTCAGGCAGACGATCTGCCTCACCCTCACGACCCGGTAGTGCGTCCCCGAGGGGACGATGAGCGGGTCGTCGAGGTGGAGCGGGCGGCCCGGCGCGCTCGCGGCCGGGGCCCCGTCGAGGAGCTTCCGCACGGCGGCGGCGAGCCGTTCCGGCGGGACCGGCTTCATCAGGTAGTCGAGGGCGTTCGCCTCGAAGGCGCGGAGGGCGTACTCGCTGTAGGCCGTCACGAAGACGACGCGCGTCCCGGCGGGGACCTTCTCGACGAGGTCGAAGCCGCTCGCCCCGGGCATCCGGATGTCGAGGAAGACGACGTCGGGCGAGAGCCGCGCGATCGCCGCTTCGGCCTCCGCGACGTCCCCCGCCTCGCCCGCGACCTCGATCTCGGGGTGGGCCGCGAGCATCCGGCGGAGCTCGGCGCGCGCGAGCCGCTCGTCGTCGACGAGGAGGGCGGTGAGGCGCGTCTTCACGCCCCCTCCGCCGGGACCTCGAGCCTCGCGACGACCCGCTCGCCCTCCTGCGCGATCGTGAACGCGTGCCGGCCCGGGAAGTGGTGGGCGAGCCGCTCGCGGACGTTCGCGAGGCCCGTCCCCGTCCCCTCGCACGTGCCGTTGCTGCCGAGCGTCCCGGTGTTCGTCACCTCGACGACGAGCCGGCCGGCCGCGAGGCGCGCGGAGATCCCGACGCGGAGCGGCATCGGGCTCGTCTCCATCCCGTACTTGACCGCGTTCTCGACGAGCGGGTGGACGAGGAAGCCGGGGAGGCGCGCGGCCTTCGCCGACTCCTCGACCTCCCAGGTCACCTCGAGCCGCTCCTCGAACCGGATCTCCTGGATCGCGAGGTAGCTCCGGATCGCCTCGAGCTCGGCCTCGAGCGGGATCTCGCCCGAGCGGGCGTGGAGGAGCGAGTAGCGGAAGAACTCGGAGAGCTCGGTCACCATCTGCCGCGCCTTGGCCCGATCCTCCTCGATGAGCGCCCGGATCGAGTTGAGCGCGTTGAAGAGGAAGTGGGGGTTCACCTGGTAGCGGAGCATCTCCAGGCGCGCCTGGCTCGCGAGGGCGTCGGCCCGGAGGGCCCGCTCCGTCTCGGCGTCGAGCCGGGCGCGGTAGGTGAACGCGAGGTAGAGCGCGCTCCAGGCCAGGAGCGTGATGCCCGAGTTCAGGCCGCTCTTGAAGGCGCCGGGCCAGACCGGCTTCTCCGGCCAGAGAAGGCGCGAGGCGGCCGCCGACCAGACGACGCCGAAGAGGAGGGAGGCGGCCACGGCGACGAGGACGAGCCGGCCGGTCCTCGGCCTCTCGGGGAGGAGATGCCGGTAGACCGCGAAGAGGCCGAGGCTCGTCGCGAACCCGAGCGACGCCAGGACCGCCTTCGCCGGGAGGAACTCAAGGAGCGCCCGGAACGAGGGCTCGGCGGCGTAGGCGAGGCCGGAGAGCCAGAGGATGAGGAAGTAGCTTCCCCAGCCGGCGAGCTGGGCGATCCAGAAGGGACGGGGAGGAAGCTTCATGGCGCGGCGGGCGGAACGGCTTCAGGGGGCCGTCTTCGAGGTGCCGGTGTAGGTCTTCTGGGCGATCTTCCACTCCCCGTCGATCTTCAGGAGGGAGAGGTAGTCGACGAAGAAGACCTTCGGGTAGTCGAGCTCGACCTTCGCGAGAGCGGCGTCGCCCGCCACGTCGATGGAGACGATCCGGCGCTTCCGCTGCGCCTCGTCGGGGGCGGGCTTGCCGGCGGCGCGGGCGACGAAGTCGGGCGCCGACATCGAGACGAGCTTCCCGTCGCGCACGCCCGTGACCATCGCGGTGGGGTGGAACGCCTTCCGCCACTCCTCTCCGTCGCCGGTCGCGTGTCCCCGCAGGTAGGCCTCGACGGGCGCGCGGACGGCCGGGTCGGCCTCGCCGGGAGGAAGGGACGTCGCGATGAGCGGGACGAGGAGGAGCGCGAGGAGGACGATGGCGGCGAGCAGGGCGAGCGTTCTCTTCATGAAGGCCTCCCGCGCGCCCGGAAGGCGCGGCGCTTCCGTTCGGGGCCCGGTCGTCGTTTCCGGCGTCGCGATCATGCGGGAAATCTGTCCCGGCGACGACGGGAGGTCACGCCGGAGCCTGCGAGCGGCGCGAACCGTCGACGAGCGGTCGATTCCGGCGACGAGCGGAGGGGAGGAGAATGCCCCGGTCGCGGACGGACGCGACGGAGGTGACGGCGTGAGGGGATTCGGCGTGCTCGTGGCGGTCCTCGCCCTCGGAGCGCTCGCGGCGGCGCCGGAGGGGGAGCGGGCGGACCTCGTCCTCCGGAACGGCAAGCTCCTCACGATGGACCCGGAGCGCCCCGTCGCGTCGGCCCTCGCGATCGCGGGGGACCGGATCGTCGCGGTTGGAAGCGACGCCGAGATCGACCGCCTCCGCGGCGAAGGGACGCGCGTGATCGACCTCGCCGGGAAGGCGGCGATGCCGGGGTTCATCGACGGGCACGCGCACTTCACCGGGATCGGCGACGCCCGGATTGCCCTCGACCTGCGAGGAGCGGCGAGCTGGGACGAGGTCGTCGCACGCGTCGCGGCCGCGGCGAAGAAGGCCCGGCCGGGCGAGTGGATCCTCGGCCGCGGCTGGCACCAGAAGGAGTGGGCCTCTGCGCCTTCGCCGAACGTCGAGGGGTTTCCGCTCCACGCCTCGCTCAGCGCGGCGACGCCGGAGAACCCGGTCCTCCTCTCGCACGCGAGCGGCCACGCCGCCTTCGCGAACGCCGTCGCGCTCGAGCGCGGCGGCGTGGGGCGCGACACGAAGGCGCCGGACGGAGGCGAGATCCTCCGCGACGCCTCCGGCGCGCCGACGGGCCTCCTCCGCGAGACGGCCGAGGACCTCGTCTCGGCGGCGCTGCAGAAGGACCTCGCGCGGCGGACGCCGGCGGAGGTCACCGCGGACCTCGACAGGCGGATCGACCTCGCCGTGGAGGAGTGCCTCCGAAAGGGGATCACCTCGATCCACGACGCGGGGAGCTCCCTCGACGTCGTCGCGCGCTACCGGCAGCGGGCCGAGGCCGGGACGCTCGGCGTCCGCGTCTACGCGATGCTCTCCTCCTCGAACGAGGAGCTCGAGCGGGAAGCGGCGCGGGTCCGCGTGATCGGCGCCGGGCGGAACCACCTCACCGTCCGGGCCGTGAAGAGGCTCGCCGACGGGGCGCTCGGCTCCCGCGGCGCCTGGCTTCTCGCCCCGTACGCCGACGCTCCGGGGACCGGGCTCTGCACCTACCCGATGATGGACCTCGAGCGGACGGCCGAGATCGCGGCGGCGAACGGCTTCCAGCTCGGGACGCACGCGATCGGCGACCGCGCGAACCGCGAGGTCCTCGACGTCTACGCGCGCGTCCTCGCACGCCACCCGAGAAAGGACCTCCGCTTCCGGATCGAGCATGCCCAGCACCTCGACCCGGCCGACGTCCCGCGCTTCGGGAAGCTCGGCGTCCTCGCCATGATGCAGGGGATCCACTGCCCCTCCGACGCGCCGTTCGTGCCGGCCCGCCTCGGCGTCACGCGCTCGCGCGAGGGGGCTTACGCCTGGCGGCGCCTCCTCGACGCCGGGGCGCGGATCGGCAACGGCACCGACGCCCCGGTCGAGGACGTCGACCCGATCGCCTCGCTCCACGCCTCCGTCACGCGGCAGCCGAAGAAGGGGCCGGCGTTCTTCCCGGAGCAGCGGATGACGCGGATGGAGGCGCTCCGCTCCTACACCGTCGCGAACGCCTACGCCGCCTTCGAAGAGGGGATCAAGGGGACCCTCGCACCGGGGATGCTCGCCGACGTCGTCGTCCTCTCGAAGGACCTCTCGACCGTCCCCGACGCGGAGATCCCGTCGACGCGGATCCTCGCGACCGTCGTCGGCGGGCAGGTGGTCTTCGAAGCGTCGCGATGAGGCGGCTGGACGCGGCGTGGGCCGCGGCCCGGGCCCGGGCGAGGGCCCGGGCCTTCCCTCCGGGGAGCGTGACCTTCCACCTCGGGGCGTGGTCGCGCGGCCGGCTCGCGGAGGACGAGGCCGAGGCGGCGAGGGCCCTCCTCGAGCATCACGGCTTCTCCCGCCTGCTCGTCCTCCACGGCTCCGCGCTCGAGGTGGACGGCGCGGTCGTCCTCGTCGTCGGACCGCGAGGCATCGGGAAGTCGACCGCCTGCCGGGAGCTCGTGCGCCACGGTAGGGGGAAGCTCCTCGAGGACGGTCTCCTCGTCGTCGGGGAGCACGGGGGAGCCTGGCGGCTCGTCGAGACGGGCACTCTCCCCGTCCTTCGTCGGACGGCCCGCCTCAAGGCCGGGCCGCGCCGCCTTCTCCCGCGCGTCGAGGGCATGCCGCACCCGGGGGAGCGGTGGGCCGAGGGCCTTCGCCGGCGCCTTCACCGCGCGCTCGACGAGCAGGCTTTCCGCGCGGCGGTGCTCCTCGCCGGCGGTCGTCCGGCCGGATCGGTGGGTTGCCTCCGCACGGTAGGTCGGGTCGTCGTCGCCGAGGAGCCGTTCACCCCGTCCGGCTCCTTCGAGATCGACGGGCGCGGGATGACGGAGGTCCCGGACGTGGCCTCCCGCGTTCCGGCGAGCTGCGGCGTCCGGCGCCTCGCGGCGACGGGGCCGCGCGCCGAGGTCGTCGCGCGCCTCGTCGCCGCGATGCGCGGCTGACGCCTCGGCCACGGGGCGACCGTACGGCTCCGCGTCGGCTCCCCCCGGCGGTTCCCCTTCTCCTAGACTCCCGACCGAAGTCCCGACCCGGAGGCGACCCATGGCGCGAACGTCCCGCGACCCGGAGACGTCCCTTCTCCTCGACCTCCTCGCGGAGGCGTACGAGAGGAGGTCGTGGCACGGCACGAACCTCCGCGGATCGTTCCGCGGGATGACAGCCGCCGAGGCGGCCTGGCGGCCGGCCGAGGGGCGGCCGAACGCCTGGGAGCTCGCCCTCCACGCCGCCTACTGGAAGTACGCCGTGCGGCGGAAGCTGACGGGGGAGAAGCGCGGCTCCTTCCCGCTCGAAGGGAGCAACTGGTTCCGGCGGCCCGAAGGCGAGCCCGCCGAGGACGCCTGGAAGGCGGACCTCTCCCTCCTCGCCGCCGAGCACCGGGCGCTCGTCGCGGCCGTCGCGGAGCGCCTCCCGGGGCTCACGGGGCCGGCGCGCGCGAAGGCGCTCCACCTCGTCCGCGGCGTCGCGGCGCACGACCTCTACCACTGCGGACAGGTGCAGGCTCTGAAGAAGCTCCGACCGAAGGGATGACGGGCGGCTTCTTCCCCCCGACGCGCGCCTCGGTCGTCGACGCGCTCCGGAGCGGCGACGCCGCCGAGCGCGAGCGTGCCCTCGAGACCCTCGTCGCGGCCTACTGGCGGCCGGTCTACCGGCACGTGCGGCGGAAGTGGGGGAAGGGGCACGAGGAGGCCGCCGACCTGACGCAGGACTTCTTCGCCGAGCTCCTGTCGCGCCACCTCCTCGCCCGCTTCGACCCGGGGAAGGCGAGGCTCCGGACCTACCTGAGGCTCTGCGTCGACGGCCTCGCGGCGAACGCGGCGAAGGCCGCGTCGCGGCAGAAGCGCGGCGGCGGGGCAGCGCCCCTCTCGCTCGACTTCGAAGGGGCGCGGGAGGAGCTCGAGCGGGCCGCGCCCGCCGCGGACGAGACCCCGGAGCGGGCGTTCGAAAGGGAGTGGGTGCGGAGCGTCCTCGCGCTCGCCCTCGAACGGCTCCCGTCCGCGCTCGAGGGGCGCGGAAAAGGGATCGCCTTCGCGCTCTTCGAGCTCTGCGAGCTCGGGGCGGAGGCCGAGGTGCCGTCCTACGCCGAGCTCGCGGCGCGATTCGGCGTCTCCGTCTCCGACGTCACGAACGGCCTCTCCCTCGCCCGCCGGGAGCTCCGGCGGATCGTCCTCGACCTCCTCCGCGAGCTGACCGGGAGCGAGGAGGAGCTCCGCCTCGAGGCGCGCGCCGTCCTCGGGATCGACGCGCCGTGACCGCGCTCCCCGACGCCGCCCTCTCCCGGCTCGTGCGCGCCCTCCGCACGCCGGACCTGTCGGAAACGCGCTACCTCCTCGGCCGGGAGGTCGGGAGGGGTGGCATGGGGAGCGTCTGGGAGGCGGACGACCCGGAGCTCGGGCGGAGCGTCGCGCTGAAGGTCCTCGACCTCCCCGACTCCGCGGGCGACCTCTCCGCGCGCCTGAGACGCGAGGCGCGCGTCCTCGCGCGGCTCGAGCACCCGGGCGTCGTCCCGGTCCATGACGTCGGGACGCTCCCGGACGGGCGCCCCTGGTACGCGATGAAGCTCGTCCGCGGAGAGAGGCTCGACGCGGCGGCGGCGAGGCTCTCGACGCTGCCCGAACGGCTCCGCCTCTTCCTGCGTGTCTGCGAGCCCGTCGCCTTTGCCCACGCGCGCGGGGTCGTCCACCGCGACCTGAAGCCCTCGAACGTCATGGTCGGCCCGTTCGGCGAGGTCCTCGTCCTCGACTGGGGGATCGCGCGTCTCCTCGAGGAGGAGGCGTCGGAAGGGAGACCGGGGCCGCCGGCCGCCCCCCCGACGGAGCCGCGGGAGCCGCGCGCCGCGGCCGCCCCGGGCACCGCCGCCGGGACGGTCCTCGGGACGCCCGGCTACATGGCGCCGGAGCAGGCGCGAGGCGACGGCGACGTCGACGGGCGGGCCGACGTCTTTGCCCTCGGCGTCCTCCTCCGGGAGCTCGCCGGTCCGGAAGCGCTCCGCGCCCGGCGCCTCGCGGCGATCGTCGCGAAGGCGACGGCGGAGCGGCCCGCGGAGCGCTACGGGGGCGCTCCGGCGCTCGCGGCCGACGTGGTCCGCTACCTCGACGGCGAGCCGGTGACGGCGTACCGCGAGCGTCCCTGGGAGCGGGCCGCCCGCTTCGCCGTGCGGCACCGGGTCGCGCTCCTCCTCGTCCTGGCCTACCTCGCGGCGCGGGCCGCGATCCTCGTCCTCTACCGGCGATAAAGGAAACGGCGGCGCCGTTGAACGGGAAGAAGGAAGGGAGAACGACGATGAACAAGCTGCTCCTGGGGCTCCTCCTCGGCGGAGGGCTCGGCGTCCTCGACGGGCTGACGGCGTGGTTCACGCCGGAGGTCCGGAAGGACATCCTCGGGATCGTGATGGGGTCGACCTTCAAGGGGCTCGTGGCGGGCCTCCTGATCGGCTTCTTCTCGAAGAAGGTCGCCTCCGTCCCGGCGACGGTCGTCTTCGGGGTGATCGTGAGCGGCTTCTTCGCGTACCTCGTCGCGGCGCAGATGGGGAAGTACTACTTCGAGGTGATGCTCCCCGGCGCCCTCGTCGGCCTCGTCACGGGCTACGTCACGGCCCGGTACGGGAAGGGCGGGCCGGCCGGAAACCCGGAACGCCGCCTCGCGTAGAACACCGGAACCACACACCGGGTGAGCACCGTCCGCGGGATCGCCCCGCGGCCGGGAGAGATGCCCCTTCGGGGCGGACACGAAAGGAGACGACCATGGCCGGAAAGGTGAATCCCATTCCCGAGGGGTACGGAACCGTCACCCCCTACCTCTGCGTCAAGGGCGCCGCGGCGGCGATCGAGCTCTGGAAGAAGGCGCTCGGCGCCGAAGAGCTCTTCCGAATGCCCGGCCCCGGCGACAGGGTGATGCACGCCGAGGTGAAGATCGGCACCTCGATCGTCATGCTCTCCGACGAGTTCCCCGACTTCGGCCAGCTCGGGCCGACGTCGAGGGGCGGGTCGACGTGCACGATGATGATGTACGTCCCGGACTGCGACGCCGCCTACAAGCGGGCCGTCGAGGCCGGCTGCACCCCGGTGTCGGAGCCGAAGGACGAGTTCTGGGGCGACCGCTTCGCGAAGGTGACCGACCCGTTCGGCCACCAGTGGGCCTTCGCCACGCACGTCGAGGACGTCTCGCCGGAGGAGATGGAGCGGCGGGCGGCGGCGATGTTCGAGAAGGGCTGCTGAGGCCGGGGCGGCGGGGCCGGGGTACCGGCTCCGCCGCCGTTCGGGCGGCGCCGGACGGGCTCCTTCCGTGTTAGCTTCGTTCACTTCCGAGAGAAGGAGACGCCCTCAGATGAAGAAGCCCCTCGGCCTCGCGGCCCTGGTCCTCCTGGCCCTCGTCCTCGCCGCCCCGCCCGCCGCGGCGGACGCCCTCAGCCTGGAGGCGGGGCTCCACGGCGGCCTCGTGAACAGCAAGGACGGCGAAGGGGGGAGCTTCCTCGGCGGCGCACAGGCGCGCGTCAACCTCTTCTGGATCGTCGCGGCCGAGGCCCGCGCCTCCTACTACACCGACAGCTACGACCTCGGGCAGATCGGCTCCGTCGACGTCGAGAACATCCCCTTCCAAGTCTCCGGGATGATCTACCCGATCAAGCTCCCGAAGGTCGGCGTCTACCTCCTCGGCGGAGGGACCTACAGCAACCTGAAGGTGAAGGGGACGAGCGTCGTCCAGGGCGAAGTGACCGAGAAGGGGTGGTCGACCCACGTCGGCGCCGGGATCGACATCAAGGTCGGCGAGAAGACGACGCTGAACGGCGACGTAAGGGCCGTCTTCCTCGACGCCAACAGCGTCGACGAGCTCTTCGACAGCGTGAAGTCGAGCTACAAGGGCGACTTCTGGACGGTCACCCTGGGGCTGAACTACAAGCTCTTCTGACTCCGTCTCCGGCGGGCCGGGGGCGACCCCGGCCCGAGCGCGGCGCCCGAGCGCTTCCGGGGCGGCGCCCTGCTAGCATCGGCTCACCGAACCGATGCCTGCCGCCAGCCTGCTCGCCCTCCTCGACGACATCGCGACCGTCCTCGACGACGTCGCGATCCTGACGAAGGTCGCCGCTCGGAAGGCGACCGCCGTCGCCGACGACGTCGCCGTCCTCTCGAAGGTCGCGGCGCAGAAGACGGCGGGGGTCCTCGGCGACGACCTCGCGCTGAACGCCGAGCAGGTGACCGGCGTCCGCGCGGAGCGTGAGCTCCCCGTCGTCTGGGGCGTCTTCAAGGGCTCCCTCGTCAACAAGGCGATCCTCGTTCCCGCGGCCCTCGCGATCAGCGCCGTCGCGCCGTGGGCGGTGACGCCGCTCCTGATGGTCGGCGGGCTCTACCTCTGCTTCGAGGGGTTCGAGAAGGTCGCGCACAAGCTCCTCCACCGGAGGGGAGAGGACGAGGCCCGTCACGCCGAGCTCGCCGAGGCGCTCCTGAAGAAGAACGTCGACCTCGCGGCGCTCGAGAAGGAGAAGATCAAGGGGGCGGTCCGGACCGACTTCGTCCTCTCGGCCGAGATCATCACGATCGCGCTCGGCATCGTCGCGAACGTCCCGTTCGGCACGCGCGTCCTCGTCCTGACGGCCGTCGGGCTCGCGATGACGGTCGGCGTCTACGGCCTCGTCGCGGGGATCGTGAAGCTCGACGACCTCGGCCTCTACCTCCGGCAGAAGGAAGGGGCGTCGCGCCTCGCGCGCCTCCGGCGCTCGCTCGGGGGCGGGATCCTCTCGGCCGCGCCGTGGCTCATGCGGCTCCTCGCGGTCGTCGGCACCGCGGCGATGTTCCTCGTCGGAGGAGGCATCCTCGTGCACGGTCTCCCGCCGCTCCACCACCTCGCCGAGGGGCTCGTCGCTCGCGGCGGCCTCGTGGGCGGGATCGGCCCGGGGCTCCTCGGCGGGCTCGTCGGGGTCGTCGCCGGCGGCCTTGCGGTCGGGGTCTTGACGGCCGGGGGACGGCTCTTCCGCCGCAAACGCTGAGAGGCGGAAGGCGCGGCCCTTCTTCCGCGCCCCCCGCCCCGGCCCGGGACTACCGCGCCGCCTTCAGCTCCAGGAGCGCCGTCGTGATGAGCGGCGCGACGATCGTCGCGTCCGACTCGATGACGAACATCGGCGTCTCCTCCGTCAGCTTGTCCCAGGTGATCTTCTCGTTCGGGGTCGCGCCCGAGTAGGAGCCGTACGACGTCGTCGAGTCGGAGATCTGGCAGAAGTAGGCCCAGGGCTTCACCGGCTCCTGCAGGTCGTACTTGATCGACGGGACGACGCAGATCGGGAAGTCCCCCGCGATGCCGCCGCCGATCTGGAAGAACCCGACGCCGGCCCCTTCCGAAAGCGTCCGGTACTGGTCGTAGAAGGCGGCCATGTACTCGATCCCCGACTTCACGATGCTCGGCGAGCACTCGCCCGTCTTCACGTACGACGCGAAGATGTTCCCGAACGTGGAGTCCTCGTGGCCCGGGACGACGATCGGCAGGCCGGCGCGCGCGGCGGCGAGGAGCCAGCACTCGTCGGGGTTCCCCTCGTAGAGGTCGGCGGGGATCGTCGTGACGAGCTCGTAGAAATACTCGTGCCAGAACCGGCGCTCGCCGCGCTCGGTGGCCCTCTTCCACATCGGGCCGACGTACTTCTCGACGGCGCGGAACGCCTCGTCCTCGGGGATGCTCGTGTCGGTGACGCGCCGCATCCGATCCTCGAGGATCCGCGTGTCGTCCTGCTTCGTCAGGTAGCGGTAGTCGGGGAAGTCCTTGTAGCTCCGGTGCGCGACGAGCCGGAAGAGCGACTCCTCGAGGTTCGCGCCGGTGACCGACAGCCCGTGGATCAGGCCCGCGCGGATCGCCGGGGCCATCGTGATCCCGAGCTGCGCCGACGACATCGCGCCGGCCACGGCCCAGAACATCTTCCCGCCGGCCTCCACGTGCTTCCAGTAGGCGAGCATCGCGTCCTTCGTGGCGCGGGAGTTGAAGTTGCGGTAGTTCGCGAGGATGAAGTCGTGGATGGGTGTCGCGCTCGTCATCGGCTCTCCCTCGTTCGGTTCCGGGCGGTGAGCGTAGCCCGACTTTCGGGACGGCTCAACGCGGTTCGGGGCGGCCGGGCGACGGCCCGGCCGCCCCGAAGGCGTCGCGGCTTCCCCGGGCCCGCCGCGATCAGCGATCCGGAGCCTTCTCCGCTGTCATCCGGTGCTCGCCGCCGCGACGCTGGATCGTGACGGCGTAGCGCTCTCCGCTCTTCAGCCGGACGTCACAGACCGACGAGCCGTCGTCGGGGACGACCCGGGAGGGGCAGTCGACCGAACTCAGCTCCAGCGAGCGCGACGCGAACGACTTCCGGATCAGCCAAGGTGCGTCGAGGATCTGGCACGTGAAGTCGTTCCGCTCGAAGTCGTCTCTGCGGCCGCTCTGCTCGATCCGGACGGGGACCTCGCCCCCGGAGGCGAGATGGGCGGTCCCGAGGACGGCGTCCCCGACTTTCTCGAGCTTCTCGAGGGGCCCGGCCAGGCGAGCCACGGGCTCGCCGAGGAGCTCCGAGGCCTTCCCGCGCAGCATCGCCTCGAGCACGGAGGCCTGGAGGGCCGAGCCGGCGGCGGGGTAGATCCGGAACGCCGAGACTCTCGGGACCTCTCCGTCGGACTCGATTCGGAACCGGGCGACGCCCGGGCCTTTCTCGGAATCGAGGTCCCAGACGAGCTCGGAATGCCGGACCTCGGGGTCCGGCGTCGAGCGGACCGACACGCTTCGGACAGAAACGGAACCGAGCGCGCCCATCGAGTCCCGGGCCGGCCCGAGCTGCGCCTCCAGCGCGGCGAGGGGCAGCTCCGAGCGGAGCGCCGGGTGCAGGGCCGCGTGGACCTCCTTCCAGGCGGCGCGGCGGTACGCCTCGAGAAACGCGCGGCAAGGAGGCTCCACGAGGGCGCGCTCCTCCGGCTCGAGCCTCGACGCGGGGAAGGAGACGACGACGATCGTCGCCTGCCCGTCGCCGTCGACCGCGAGCGTGTAGCGTGTCTTCTCCCCCTTCTCGTCCACCGCGTCGCAGTCGAACGACCCTCCCGGCGGGACGGGCTTCGGGACGTCGCACGAGAAAGTCGAGAAGCCGCGGCCGTTGGCCTTCCTGTACGCCGGCTCCACCAGGGGACGCGTGAGGGCGGAGACCTCGGCGGACAGCGACTTCCCGGCGGGCTCCGTCGGGGTCGGCGCGCCTGAGGCGAGGATCGGAAGGGCGAGCAGCAGGGACGGCAGAACGTGCATGGAGACCTCCTCGACGAGTGCGCCGATCCGGCTTCGAGGCCGGGAGCTTTCAATGCGGCCGGCCCCGGCCTCGGGCCGGCTGGATCAGGTTGACGGAGCGATCACGTCCAGGGCGGGGCGTCCCTACAGGAGGACAGGGAGGACCGAGAAGGCTCCGAAAAGCACGGCAGAGACGAGCCAGGCCACGGTGAACTCGTTCTCGACGCCCGGCGTCGGGTGGAACCACCAGCTGAGCCTCGAGGGTCTCTTCCGAAAGACCCAGACGAGCGCGGATCGAAGGGACACGACGAGAAACATGAGGATCATCAGCGATCCCCACATCCAGCCCGCGAAGGCGTCGGCGCGCAGGGCCAGCACGGAGAGCAGGACGACAGCCGCCGCCGCGTAGCCGTACGCGATCCTTCTCCCGACGTCTCGGGGCCCGTACGCGAGGCGGGGCGCCATCTCTCTCTCCGGAGGCGTGCAGCTTAGTACGGGCGCCGGCCGCGCCGTCCGGGGATCGGGAGAAAGATCCGCTCTGCTGCGGTGCACACCGGAGAGGCGGGGAGGTCCTCCGGCCCGAGGCGAGTCGACCGGGAAGCCCGGGCTCCCGGACGCCTACGTCGCGCGGCGCTCCGTTTCCCGCTCCCCGTGACGCGCCGTCAGGAGCGCGGCGGTGGCGAGGCCGCCAAGGACGGCGACGACGAGGAGGGCGGCGAGCTGGATCCAGCCTCCGACCGCGGCCGGCCGGAAGAACGCGGCCGAGGCGGCGGCGAGGTCGAAGCCGGCGGCCGGGTCCTTGCGGTACGCCTTGACCGCGACGAGGCCGATCATCCAGAGGCCGCTCGCGACGAGCGTGACGGCCGCTCCGAGGAGGCTGCGCCGGGCGATCTGGCGGGACGTCAGGCGGCGCCGCGGCTCCGCCGTCTCGACGGTGAAGACCGGCTCCCGCGTCCCGAGCGGTGCGAATCGCTGCAGCAGCAGGAGGCCCGGCACGCCGGCGGCGATCGTGAACCAGAAGAACGTCCGCCACCCGGCGGCGTCGACGATGAGGCCGGTGATCGGCCCGCCGAGGATGCGGGGGAGGCCGAAGAGCGACGA
>Ga0116154_10001317_pt1 | contig 21611 bp, 27 predicted proteins | sample AD_UKC030_MetaG_FD_89898 | JGI IMG/M metagenome (GOLD analysis project Ga0116154, IMG submission 89898) | Active sludge microbial communities of municipal wastewater-treating anaerobic digesters from USA - AD_UKC030_MetaG | ecosystem: Engineered > Bioreactor > Anaerobic > Digestate | place: USA...
AGGATGTCGGATCTGTCAATCGCTAATGCCCAACTCACGGCCCGCGTCGCGGAACTGACGGCCGAACTGGATGACTATTGCCGTGCAGACGCAAACATAAACTATGCCCTGAACGAGGGCGACTTTTGTTTGCCGGGAATGTGGTGGATATCTGACTACGCGTGTTGTTGCAGCCAAGGAGACTGGACAATGACCACCCCAAAACTTTTGCCCTGCCCGTTTTGCGGAGCGCGACCAACCGAGGCACAATGGGGAGTGACGATGATCACCTACAGTTTGCGCTGCGATAATTGCGGCTGCGAAATGGAAGGCGACTCAAAGCATGATTTGACGGAACGCTGGAATACACGCGCCGCGCTGACGGAAGCCATGGCGCTATTGCGGCAAGCGAGGCGGGATATTTTGCAGACCGCCCGCGTCAATCAAATGCGATTGACGGGGCGAGATATTGTTACGGGCGATACGACCATTGCCAAACCGGAAGTTAATCAGCGGGGGATTGACGAGTCGATCGCTTTGGCAAAATCTATTGTTGAGGCGATGCGCAAATTACAGCCAGTTGTTAAGGATTGCTTAACAACTGACAAGGAGAATTTATGATTATCGATATCGACGATTATCGATCCACCATGATCATCCAGACGCCAAAAACAAAACGAGTGCACCTCGTGCCTGTAAGTTTTTTCGAGGACGTCGCCGAGGGCAAACGCAAGATCACAGACTTGGACGACTGGGAATCAATCACGGAAATAATTATCACTGAGTGGCTGAGATCACGAAAGGACGCGCAATGATACATGTATCTTGGATTATTTTTGCCGCTGGACTAGCCCTGATAATTAAGGAGACTGGACAATGACCACCCCAAAACTTTTGCCCTGCCCGTTTTGCGGAGGTCGGCCTATCCGCTCACAGATCGGCGAATCGTGGCCCACACATATTGTCCGCTGCTCTGTGTGTGGAGTGGAAATGCTGGGCAGTGACAAGGAATTACTGGAAGACCGCTGGAATAATCGAGTTGTCAAGCAATCCTTGACAACTGACATGGAGGCCGCCCAATGACCTGCCGCAACTGCACGCGCCGGACGCGGCGAATAGAAACACAACCAAGGAAAGGAACGAATCATGAAACGCAACCCTAATGCGAAGTGCGGGAACTGCCCGTACTGGAAAAAAATAATGCACGGTATAGGCCAATGTCGCCCTAAATCTGCAAGTGAATTGTGTGATTGGCAAGAAACAGAAGAAATAAACTGGTGCGGCCAGCACCCGGACTTCTGGGAGCAGGTCGAGGTCACAGAGACTATACCTACTGTGTGGCCCGATACGGGTTCACTGTATAAATTAACGTCAGTACATAAAAAACTGAATGCAGGTGAAATGGACCTTCTGATGTCGGACCTAAACACCCTGAAAAGCGCCATACTCGCGTTCATCGAAAAACACGACGAACCTAAAGTAACCATTAACCATACGGCGTTCACTTCAACCATTAAATCGCACAAATACCCGGAGGGGACGGAATGATGGATGAGTACATGACCCTCGCGCAACGGCTTAGGGCCGCACAAGAGCGGCTCGCACGGGCGGGGTTGTAAATCAAGGCGGTGTTTGAATAACAAGGCAAACAAAGAACAGAAAGGACCCTAAAATGAACAGTTGTAGTAAGTGCCGTTTTTACCAGGAACACACAGGCAGAGAGAATGATCATTATCTTCCAGATGGCAGTATATTGGGCCTCTGCCGGCGGTTTCCACCTAAGGCGATGTATGTAACCAAATTGGGAGGGGCAGTCCGAAATGCGTTTCCCGAGGTGAGTCCCAACAGTTGGTGTGGCGAGTTTTTTGAATGCAGAAAGGACCAACGGAAATGATTTTCACGACAGAATCCGAACACGAATATCACGAGAAATCACTATCAGGCAAGTATCTGTCCAGCCATCTGTTGGCTGATTTTCGGAAGTGCCCGGAACTCTATTATAAAAAGACGCACGGGTTGATTGTCGAGGAAGAGCGTCCTGCCTACCTGCTGGGACGGGCTGCGCATTGCTTGGTCCTTGAAGGACGGGAGGCGTTCGATAAAGCGTTTGCTGTAGGCGGGCCGATCAATCCAAAGACGGGCAAGCCATACGGGACTGCAACCCAGGCGTTTGCCGAATGGGCTAAGGATATTGGGAAACCCGTTATTTCTGATGCCGATTTCGCTGCCATCGAGATTCTGGCAACCTCAGTCCGTAATCACACCATAGCCAACAACCTGCTGGCTCACGGTGCCGCGGAACAGGTGTGCAGGGCACTATATGTCGGTGTGGATTGCCAATGCAGAGTGGACTGGTTCAACCCCATGGCCGGCATTGTGGACCTGAAAACCTGCGACGACCTTACCTGGTTCGAGGCCGATGCGCGGCGGTACGGGTATGCACACCAGTTGGCGTTCTACCAGTCCGTCATCTCGGCCCATCCGGAGGGGGAAAAGGAAGACGTGTACATGATTGCCGTGGAAAAAAAGGAGCCGCACCGGACCGGCGTATGGAAGGTATCCCAGGATGTTCTGGACGCGGCCCGGGGTGAAAATGAAATATCAATGGACCTGTATTTGTATTGTCGCACTGAAAACAAGTGGCCAACCGGCTACGAAACGTTGCGCGTGTTTGAAACAATTTAAGAAAGGAAAACGTATGAGCGGAATTTTTAACATGGTGCAGGATCGCACCTCCATCAGCCCCCCGAAGGGAATTATTTACGGGCCGCCCGGAATAGGGAAAACGACCTTTGGCGCCATGGCGCCTGACAGCCTGATCATTGACTGCGAGAACGGGGCGGGAACCGTGCCCTGCCATCGCACTCCGTACCTCTCCACCTGGTTGGAAATCAGTGAATGGTTGACCGGGCTTGAGAAGGAACAGCATCCTTACCGGGTTGGCTGCATTGATTCCCTGGACTGGTTGCTGCGCCGGCTGGAGGAACATGTCTCCGGGTGTGGTCCCGGGGAGAAAACCCTGGACAAGACGCTGAATAAGTCGCACGGTGGTTACGGTAATGGGAAACAGGTGCTTAAAAACTACCTGTATGCTGCATTGCTGCCTCAATTCAACCGCATTATTGAGAAGGGCATTGCCCTTATCCTGTTGGCACATGCCAAGCGGACCGACATCACGGACATTGACGGGGTCACTGTGGAGAAAACGACCCCCGACATTCCTGATGACTATCTGAGCGTGTTTATCGAATGGTCGGATTTTATCTGTCTCGCCCGAATGGGCGCGGACAAACAGCGGGTGCTTGTCACGGCTGACACGGACAGGGCGGTCGCGAAAAATCGTTACAGCCTGCCGCCGGTCATCCCTTTTAATTGGAATTCGTTCATCGCCGCCATAGGTGACGGCGTGAAAAAAGTTGCCTAACAAAAGAAAGGACACTCTTACAATGGCAGACCTAGGTGTAATGTTTGACGCAAAGACGATTGATCCCTCCCGCCCCCTGGAACCGCTTCCCGCGGGTAAGTACCTGGCCCAAATTACGGACAGTGAAATGAAGAACGCGAAATCGGGACTGGGCAAATACCTCAAGCTCACGTTTGAGGTTGTTGACGGTCCTTATCGCGGGCGCAAGTGCTGGGCACAACTGAACATTCTGAACCAGAACCAGACGGCCTCCGAGATTGCCCGCCGTGAATTGTCCGGAATCGCGCACGCCGTCGGCGTGATGACGTTTCGGGACAGCGCGGCCCTGCATAACCTGCCCCTGGTCATCCACGTCAAGTGCAAGACTCGCGAAGATACGGGCACCATACAGAACGAGGTCACCGGGTTCGAGGCCAAGGAGGCACTGCTGGCGCCGCCGGCAGTATCCTCGGCTCAGTCCGTGGTTGACACCCCCCCCTGGCAGCGCTAGTTGTTATCCCGGAAAAGCGGGGGTCACACTGGTGACCCCCGCACAAGGAATCCCCATGCAGGAATTCGAATTACCCTGGCCTCCATCTATCAACCACTATTACCGGAATGTGCGCGGGCGTACCATTATCAGCCGCGAGGGCCGCGAGTACCGGGAGCGCGTTGGTTGGATTTTGCGACAGGCGCACGTCAGGCAACTACTAACCAATGTACATCTCCGTGTAGAACTGTATCCCCCTGACAAGCGCCGACGCGATATTGACAACGTGCAGAAGGCCCTGTGGGACGCATTACAGGATGGCGGTTTGTATAAGGACGACAGCCAGATAAAATGCTTCGAGTGCCGGATGCGCGAGCCTATGCCCCCGGGGTTGGTCATCATAAGGGTAAATGCGTATGAATAAACTACGCCCCTATCAGCAGGCCGCAGTCGAGGCGGCTTACCGATATCTCCGCACACGAAACGATAACCCGTGCATTGTACTGCCGACAGGCACCGGTAAAAGTTATGTGATCGCCAAGATGGTATCTGATGCTGTCCAACAGTGGGGCGGGCGCGTCCTCGTCCTGGCCCACGTCAAGGAACTCCTGGAACAGAATCACGAGAAGATTATGTTACATGCGCCAGGCATTGATGTGGGCATTTATTCTGCTGGCCTGAACAGCCGGGATACGGATGCCCCGGTGATTGTTGCCGGTATTCAATCCGTGTATCAGCGGGCGGGTGAATTGGGTCCGTTTGATTTGGTCATCATTGATGAGGCGCATCTTATCCCATTAGATGGCGAGGGTATGTACAGGCAATTTTTGGCGGATGCCAAGGTTGTCAATCCGCACATGCGCGTCATCGGATTAACGGCCACGCCATACCGATTGCGGGGCGGTGAAATATGCGCACCGGAGAATATACTGAACGACATCTGTTATGAGGCGGGTCTGAAGGAAATGATCCACCAAGGGTATCTCTGCACCCTGAAATCAAAGAACGGCAAGGCGAAAGCAGACCTGTCTAATGTACACATACGCGCCGGCGAATTCCTGCCGGTCGAGATGGCAGAAGCGTTCGACAAGAAGAATCTGGTCAGGTCAGCCTGCCAGGAAATTGTTGAATTGACCCGGGACCGGAAAAGCGTGTTGGTGTTTGCAGCCAGTGTATTGCACGCCAAACATGTGGTTGAATGCCTGACCGAAATGGCGCAACAGGAAGTGGGACTGGTAACCGGAGATACTCCAGCCCTGGAACGTGCGGAAATCGTAAAACGCTTTAAGGGCATTCCTACTGGCGACCTGTTAGAGACGCATCCGCCCCTGAAATATTTAGTCAATGTGCGCGTATTTACGACGGGCTTCGATGCGACCTGCGTTGATACCGTCGTCATGCTCTTTAGCACAGCCTCGACAGGATTGTATGTACAGGTAGTCGGACGCGGAACACGAACACATCCGGGCAAAGAATATTGCCTGATTTTGGACTACGGTCAAAATATTATCCGGCACGGGCCTGTCGATGCCGTGACTCCACGGGGCAAACGGGCAGGAAACAATGGTAGCGAATCCCCCGTCAAGGAATGCCCGAATTGCGGATCACTCATACACGCCGCGTATCAAATCTGTCCAGATTGCGGGGCAGCACTCCCCCCTCTGGCACGGGAAATACATGGGTACAGGGCGGACGGGACACCCATCCTATCCGGGGATGTGCTTGAAAATACCTACGAGGTGACAGACGTATTTTATACGCCCCATACCAAAAAAGGCGCTAATGCGGGGACTCCTCAAACAATGCGCATCGAATATCAGGTCGGTGTCAATTTTATCTCGGAATGGGTATGCCCGGAACATACGGGCTGGGCGCGTGAACGTTTTGAAAAGTGGTGGAAGGAACGGTCCAGCGTGCCACCACCGATATCCGCCGGTGAGGCGGTTAAACTGGCAAATACAGGGGCACTAGCGACACCCGCACAAATCACGGTACGCACCGTAGCCGGGGAACCGTTCCCACGGATTATAAATTATGTGCTGGGACCCATTCCAAAAATGGCGTTGGTGGGTCAGAGCCAAGAAAAAGAAATAAGTTGGGATGAAGATGAGGAAGAAATACCATTTTAATAAGGCTGCAAAATGGAAAACGCATTACGTCTATTGTTCCGCCCCGGCGACACGTTCGAGGTCCGGGCCTTGGGCGCCACCGTCCCCGGCTGGCGCACGCCACATACGGAGGCTGGGTATTTTAATTACGACAGCATTGAGGATGTCCCCGCAGCAATATCAGCCCTGGCTATGTACTCAGGCGTATACGCCAATATCAACACGGTGGCCCCTGCATTGCTCGCCAGGGCAAACAAACGCCTCACAGCCGCACAGCGTGGCGCCGCAACCAGTGATGGCGACATTTTGCGACGACAGTGGCTGTTTCTTGACGTGGACCCTGACAGGCCATCCGGCATATCGGCTACCCAGGCCGAAAAGGATTACGCTCACACCGTTGCTACAGGATTGCGTAACACTCTAGCCGCCCGCGGCTGGCCGGAACCCATCGAGGTGGACAGTGGCAATGGTTTCTACCTGCTGTATCGGGTAGACCTGCCCGCGGATGACGGGGGATTGGTACATCGCATACTGAAATCCTGCGCGTCCATGGCTGACACGGACACGGTGCATATTGACACCGCTGTTGCCAACGCTGCCCGGATTGTGCGTATCCCGGGCACATGGAACCGTAAGGGGGATAACCTCCCGGACAGGCCCCACCGTAAAGCCGCTATTATCAACGCACCCTTTCCGCTAGTCCCCGTGTCACAGGACCTGTTAGAGACCCTGGCAGGACCCAAGGTGACACCCCCGAAAAAAGTCCACACCATCAAACAGGATATTCCCGGGAATAAACCGGGAGATATCTATAACCAGCGGGGTGACCTCGCGGAACTGCTCACCAACCATGGGTGGCAACCCGTTGGTGAGACACAGGGGAACCAACTCTGGCGCCGTCCGGGGAAAGAGGGCGGAAACCACAGTGCCACATGGAATGGGGATGTGTTCTATGTGTTCAGCTCCAACGCACAGCCCTTTGAGGCCAATAAAGGCTACAGCGCATTCGGAGCATACACCCTGCTCGAACATGATGGGGATGCCCGGGCCGCGGCACAGGCCCTTGCCAGACAGGGATATCAGTCCTATGGCGGGACGTCCATCACTATGGCGCCCGGGGTGGACCTGCAGCCATTCCTGGCGCAATTTAACCCGAAACCCATTGAAACACCCATACCCGATACCCTGCTAAATCCAGGGGGATTCATGGGGCAGGTAATAAAATTTAACCTGGATACAGCCCCTAAACCACAGCCCCTGCTGGCCCTGGCCGGCGCATTGGCATTACAAGCCGTCCTGTGCGCTCGCAAAATCAAAACAATCTACGGTACACGCCCTAATATAATGGTGTGCGGCGTCGCCCCGTCAGGCGCCGGCAAAGAGCACGCCCGGTCACTCACCAGGCGCATCCTGGTAGAGGCAGGTCTGTCCCATCTCCACGCTGAAGGCATTAAGTCCGGGTCCGCACTGGTCAACGCACTGGTAGTCAATCCCGCACTGCTATTCCAACTGGATGAGTTCGGGCGGTTCCTAAAGGCCACAAAAAACCCGGAAAAAAATCCCTACGCCTACGAAATAATCAGTAAACTGTTGACCCTGTACACATCATCCGGCAGCCTCTACGAAACGGACAGGTATGCAGACAAAGAAAAAGGCGGCCAGCGCATCCAGGACCCGCACGCAATCATACACGGGACCACAGTCCCCACATCTCTATATGAGGGGCTCACAGAAGAGGCCGTCACGGATGGGTTTCTGGCCCGCACCCTGATTTTTGACGTGGATGGGGTACACCCGCAACGGCGTATACTCCCGGAACGGGATATACCCGGGGACATCTTGGACAGGGCTAAATGGTGGGGCGCCTACAACCCCGGTGGCGGTAATCTGGCCCCCGAAGCCCGAACAATCAAGGTGTCCCGGGACGCTCAGGCCCTCGCCCTCGATTTTGTACGCAAAGAGGACCAGGAAATACAGTCCATGGCGGACAGTCCGTTAGCCACACTGTGGACCCGGACAGCCCAAAACGCCGATAAACTCGCCCTGCTATACGCCATATCCGTGGACCCGGAATGCCCCGCCATTGACCTTCCCGCCGCCACCTGGGGCTATGCCCTAGCCGAATACCTCACCCGGCGCATGATTAGGCTAGTGGGCGATAACGTGAGCCAAAACAGATTTCACGGCGAGGTATTACGGGTGAGACAAATTCTGTCCCGTGCCGGCGGAAAAATGGAACGTTGGACGCTCGTCAAAAAAAGTAAGATGAGAGCCCGGGAACTAGACGAAATAATCGAGCACCTCATCCAATCTCAGTCCCTGCACATGGAAGAAACAAGCACAGGCGGGCGGAAACGGATGCAATACGTACTAGACTAATAAAAAAGCCCCCCAGGATGCAGTCCCAGGGGGCAGGGCGGGATAGGCGGTTATTTAATTTTACCAGTCTTACAGGCCATACCACACATCAGGTCTATGGCCTCCTGTCGCCATTCTAACCGGATATTCAGGCGCTCCAGATTAAACCCGGGCAGGTTAATCAACTGACAGCCGTACTCCAGTAGCCGGTTTCCTGCCTGCCGTTCCATCTCCTCCGCCATCAACGCAGGGCAGATATCAGGCTCCAAACCCAGGTTGAGCCCATCCACAAAATACTGCCATTCTTCCCGGTATAACTGATAGTCGGCCTCATCCATCAGGTAGATATGCTGGGGGTCTGTTATCCTGGCCGGCAGTCCAGCGCCGCCCCTGCCTTCCAGCCATCGCGCCGCCGTCTTATATTCAAACTTTTTTAGTTCTGCGCGTGCCCAAGTGTCCATCTTCTCGCGCCAAACCTGGGCGTGTACTTTCGTTACCAGGTACGCCCGGACATGTGGCACTAATGCCATCGCTATCTGTTTCGCATTCCGTTTCATGCTTTGTCCTCCTTGTTGCTGATCTCCTTTTCGACAGTCCCGAACCGCTCAATCTCGCCGCGGTCCCAGCGCTTACTTTTGGTGCTGTACACCCGGACAGGCGCAGGCAGCCGGCCCTGGCTATGCCAGTGCCTCGCAGTCTGGTAGGCGATCCCGAGGATATCAGCCACCTCCCGCAGGGTGATAAGGTCTGTTGTTTTATCCATATCTATACCTCTCTTCCAGCGCCAACCGTCCGCGCCCAAAACTGCAGCGCAAAATTTTTACTCCTGGGTGCGCTGACGTATTCGATGCCCCAGTCGCCTCGCCGCGCTATCGACGTACCGAATGTGGGATTGTAGCCCACCACCGACGCATACTGATCCTGTCCATAATGCGAGACCAAATAATAATGGCGAGTGCCAGATTTTCGCCACAGAGAATAATGATCCGTCGATTTGATCATAACCATTTTCCGTTTCATCCTCGTGTCTCCTGTTTCCATTTTTGCACTATACTTTGCCATCTTTCTTTCCTTTCATCGCCCGCCCGTTCCCGGGAGCGGGCACGTTGCGCGCCGGGCCGCGTGGGGTGTGGACTAATAACCTTTGGGCCGCCGCGTAACAGTCAATCGCCGCCCATCAATCAATAACCCGTCCCATGCGATTAATTTGCACCACTCGCCCGGATGCAGGAGTGTCCCTGTCGCGTATATTTTTTTCCCCCTCGCGAAAACCTTAATCGGAGAGATAGCAAATGTCCACCCGATCGTCTCGCACACCTGGCGTGCTAGGTCTGATTTACTGCTGTAAAGTTCTTTTTTCATCTTCTATCTCCTTTCCTGTAGTGCCGGGCGGCCTTGGTTGCCGCCCGGCTGGTTGTAGAATTTAATCCATCATGCACCATGTGTGCATGCGGATCCCGCAATCATCCAACACATGGCAGGCGGAATACATCGTCATCTCATCATTCCACGCCGCCTTCAGCGTTGCCCATGCCTTGGCAATGCCGCGCTTGTTTTTGCTGTAACAGGCGGGCATGTTGCACTGGTCCTTCAGGTCGCTTCCAGAGATTTCTTTACGCTCTGGGTCAAACTCTAATACCGTGTTGCCGTTTCTAAGCATCTCTTTCATTGTCTTTCCCTTTCTCATCGCCCGCCCTGTCCCGGGGACGGGCACGTTGCGCGCCGGGCCGCGTGGGGTAAAATTACAGTGTTGCCTGCACGTGGCGGCTTCCAGATGTCCATTTTTTTTCGCCGACCACATCGCCGTTATCGATCCCTGCCTGTCGCAGATCAGATTCCACGGCGCGGGCCGTGGCGGAGTCGAACGGTTCGCCCAGGTTGGGGCAGCAAAACCAGTGTCGCCGATTTTCCGGACAGTCGCCGGTAGTACACCCGTACCCGCAGCCACAGCCGGGGTCCGTATGATTGACCAAATACGCGCCGTGCTTCGCGGCGATTTTGTCCGCGCGTCTTCCAAGATGTCCTTTGCCGACCCCAAAATAGTACTCACTCATTTGTCATTCCCTTTCTTGTGCCCCGTGGGGCGTTGTGTTAGCCCCTCTCGGGGCGCTTGACCTCATTAAACTGTCCAAACCTACATCCATTATAGCACATCCCGGCACAAAAGTCAACACTTATTTTACCCCCGTAAACATTGGCCGAAACGCATATCGGCACTCAATCCGCACAAACCAAGTCTAAAAAAACGTTGTAACCTGGCTTACATGCGCGGTGCTGATATCTCGGGGTTCTTAGACCTAGCACCCGACGAGTGTCCGACGAGTGTCCGACGGCGCCCGGACCAGCCCCACCTAATATATATATTGACACCAGCCGTCCGACATGCTATACTCTCAACGAGGCCAAATTAGGCGCTTAATCAGGCCTAATTCACTCTGTTTCGAAAGTGATGATTGTGGTTAAAAACAAGTTAGTGCATTAGTTTAGTACGTAACCCTTCTTTCTCCTGACCCCAGGGGAAAGAAGGGAAAGAAATCAGGGAGATTAGTGTTGATAATATTAAGAATGAAACAAACAATAAACTTCTTTCCCCTTCTTTCCCCTACCAAAAGGGAAAGAAGTTTTGAAAATAAGTCCTTATAAATCAATGTATTATATCCTAAAATATACATATTTAAACTTCTTTCCCCTTGACCCTATGTCCGACCTTTTCCACCCTATTCCCCCCCCTATAGGACAGGGGGGAAAAAGGGGAAAGAAGGGTTCATTATACAATTATATAAGCCATAATACTATGTCCAAACAACTCCTACAAAGACCATACTCCTGGCTTCCCACCGCTCGTGACCAGGCCGAACAGGATATCACCAATCGCATCCTAGCTGATCCCGCCTGGACCGCATGGTGTGACGACTATACCTCCGATGAGTGGAATGACTACATTGCCTTACTCCTCCACGTCCAAGGCCTCGGATTGCCAACCGACTGGTCGGACTACCGGACGAGATGGCGGCAAGCGCAACCAAAGACAAAGGATAAGGCTCGTGGCGCCAAAAAACAACTATAGAGTCTTCCGACAACAGGTCGTGGAATTGCGGCTTTTAGGGGCATCATGGGATGACATCAGCAGGATAACAGGCCGCAAACCACAGTGGTGCCGACAAATATGTAGCCACAAAAAGCAACGCGAGTATAGAGCCACACTACGGGAGAAAGTGGGACAGGCGGTCGCCACCGCCAGAGCAAAACAAATAACAGACAGTCTCCCCCCACAGCACAGCCCACAGGTCAGAACAGCGTACACACGCGCAGTGGCAGCACAAACACTTGCACTGGCCACGGACCGTGGGCCAGCCCAAGCGGCGCTCGAAGCGTGGATGGCCCGGGTGTCCGGTGTGCCGGTGGACCCGGGTGTATGCCCGTTGTGTGGCGCGGCCCGGGCTGATGTGATGGCCACCGGCGAGGGCGATAATGGCTCCATCGAGGGCGATAATGGCCCCATCGAGGAGCAAACCGGTCAATGTGACCGCTGACCCGTGTAACGGATGTGGCGTGTAGCCCCGTCCCTATTAGCCCGGTGTACCTGCGAGTTCCTGCTAGACCAGCAGGTACGGGGCGCGGGCGCCCCGGGACCACGGTATCCCCGCCCCACCCTACCCCATGCCCCGCCCCATGCCCTGGGGACCGCGGCGCCCCCGCCCCACCCTACCCCGGGGCCGGGTGGCCCTCCTCCCTACCCATGGACCGCGGTACCCCCACCCCCACCCTACCCCATGGACCCGTGCATAGGGGGGGGCGGAGGGGGGGGCGGCCCGCTCCACCCACCTACATTTCACCCACTCACAAAATGCGGCGAAAAATTTTAGGGGCAAAAATGGTTTGGTGGTTGTTCGACCACCACCACCTATATAGGGGGTCGGTGGTGGTGGTACACGGGGTAGTATTTTGGAATTGACTTTTTTGGGGTGTGCGTGATACATTGTGTGTATGGAAGATGCGAGCAACATATTACCGGTTCCGCTTCGTGGCGGTCGCAGTCCGTATGCGGCGAGTTTTGGTGAAGCGCCTGACTTGCATGTGAATATACTGTTGAAGTTAGCGATGGGTTTTACGCAGGAGCAGGTAGCGGAGCAGGGTGGTCATGACCGGGCGACGGTTCGGCGGGTTCAGAACCATCCTCCGTATCGGGCGTGGTTAGCGGAGCAGCAGCGTTTGGTGGCGGAGAAGGAGTTGGTGTTTTACGATTTGCTGCGGAGTGCGCAGGCGGAGAGTGCGCAGGCGTTATTGGGGATGGTGTTGGACCCGACGCTGAAGCCGATGGAGAAGTTGGCGGTGCTGAAGTATTTTAATGAGGTGCTTGGCGTGAGTGGCAAGCAGCGCAAGGCTGGCGATGCGCCGCCTCGATTTCGAGTATTTGAGGCGGTGAGCGAGGACAATGCGTCTGACATGCAGATGGCATTGGAGTCTACGAAATGATGATATTCAGCATGGCCTGGTTTTTTCCCCCTTTCTGTCTGGGCTATGCGTTTTCCTCCGAGTGCCCTGGGACACTTTCTTTCAACAGCCAAGACACAGGACCGTTCATAAAGTTGATTCCCTTTCTCCTTTGTCCCGGGGCACATCAGGGGGTGAGCGATGATTAACGATGCGGCATTGCGGTTAGTAAAGGAATTTGAGGGGCTGAATGAAGTTGCGTATTTGTGTCCAGCGCGGAGGTGGACGATTGGATACGGCCATACGCGTGGTGTGCGTTCGGGTCATCGTTGTACGGAGCGGGAGGCGGAGGACTGGCTTGTAGAGGATTTGCTGGAGGCGGAGGGGGTGGTGAAGTATTTGGTGACGGCGCCATTGACGGAGAACCAGTATGGGGCATTGGTGAGTCTGGTGTTTAACATTGGCGGCGGCAATTTTAGATCGAGTACGCTTTTGCGGATGTTGAATGGGTGTGATTATGCGGGTGCGGCGGACCAGTTTTTGAAGTGGACCAAGGGTGGAGGTGTGGAGTTGCCGGGGCTGAAGAGGCGTCGTGAGGCGGAGCGAGCGTTGTTTTTGGAGGGGATGCAGGTGGCGGTTGAGTATCCGCTGGTGCAATACGCGTCGAAGCGTCCTGATGCCAAGTGTCAGGCGTATGCGAAGAAGTTGCAGATTTTTTTGCGCGACATGGGGTTGTATTCCGGTGAGGTGGATGGCTGGCCTGGAGAGATGACGAGTATGGGTGTATATAAGTTGACGGGCCATTATTTAGCAGGGGATGGCAGGGGTGGGCTGGGTTAAGGCAATATTAACGATTTGGCGCACGTCGCAGGGGCTGAAGGGCATGGCTGAATCGCGCACAACGCGGCTGAGCGCTGCGGTTTTGGGTGGTTGCGCGTTTGGCGTGGCTTGTTTAGGTTATGTGTTACCGGAGTTTGCGGATCGTGAATTGCAGCAGAGTTTGTTATTGGTGTTACTGGCGGTGGCGGGTGTTGTTGGTCAGCGAGTGGCATCGTATAAGGAGCGGCGGATTCCGGCGGAAGCGGTGACGGTGATTTTGGCGGGAGTCCGCAAGGCTGGTGATACGGTTTGGCGAGCGCATCAGGGGACGGTATTGGATGCGAATGTTGAGGGTTGGGATGTGGGATATGACCTTGACGGTTATGTGTGGGATGTGAAGAAGTTTGAGCGGACGGGCGAAGCGATACGGGTTCGCAGATGTGCGGAAGAGCAGAGCGCGGCGTTGGTTCGCAGGGCGGCAGAGATACTGAAGGGCGAGGACAGCACGGATAATGGCATGGGCTGACAAAGCGAGTAGAAGCGGCAGACTTTCCTTACTGGTTTGTACTCCTGACAGGTACAGCAAGCGGACGGTTCGCTGTTTGAGTGCGATTCGGGACACCACAAAAGGCATTGAGTATGACTTGGTGCTTTTGGACAACCGTAACCGCAAAGATTTCAGTCATGCCCGTGACATGAATCGCGCAATAGACATGTGCGAGGGTCCATTGTGTGTGCTGGATGATGATGTGGTTGTCAGTGGGGGTTGGCTGGAACATATGTTGTACCAATTGGCGCCGGATGTGGGGGCGGTTGGATGTTCCAGCAGTAATATCCGGGGCAAGATACGCGCACGGGGTTGCTCTATCAGCGGAGATGGTGAACCTGTTCTTTGGAACGGCGATATAGACCATCCAATCCGGGTGCCCGCGACGGGGTCATGCTGCTTGCTGCTGAATCTTCCTGTCTGGCCGTCAGGATTTCGTTTTTCCCTGGAATATAAAAAATACTTCTTTGACCCGGACGCATTGCTACGTTTGTGGGAGTGTAATCTTGCGACGGTGATTGTGCCGGATGTCGTGTTGCATGAGTCAGGCGGGGCGATGAGGGAACTCCACATAAACCGGGACATATTATCTGGGTATGACAAGGGTGTTTTTCGCAGGAAATGGATAGACACCGGCAGGTATTCCTCTTTGGAAGCCCATTATGGGGGGGAGTGGCATGGACCTTTAAGGAAATCCATGTATGCATAATGGCACCTACTATATGAGGTATTTGAAGATTCTTCATGGCTGACACGGATAGATTAATACTGGTTGCGTGTACACCGGACATGGAAAATGTCCTGGAGTTGACAAAACCATCTATTCAGCGTTACGCGGATAAGTGTAACGCGCAGTTGGTCTGTTTGATGGGGGACGGAGGGGGCCGTTGGCAACATGGGAAGTTTCGCGTGTTTGAGGCGGGGGAATACGATTTTACCGGATTCAACCGTGTTCTGATTATGGATGCGGATGTGAGTCCGAAAGAAACGGCCCCGGACATATTTGCGCAATATCCTTCTGGCAATTACATGCTGAACGAACTGAACGTGGTTAATCACATGGTTCGCCGGCATCAAGATGAAATGCTGGGACATTTAACGGCGTGTGGCGTAGATGTTTCCAAGTTTACCTGGCCCCAGGGGGTGTGGTGGAACCCTGGGGTTTCGCTGTTGGAACCAGATGCGATAAGGCGGATTTTTGAAATGCCGCCCTATAACGTAAATGAGCGGCGGTTCCATGTCGGGGTAAGTCTTGTTGTAAAGAATATGCCCTGGATTAACTACCGGATTGCGGTCAGCGGTGTTCAACTACAGTCATTACACCCGGCCTGGAACACCTTCTCCACGGCTCCTGCGGTAAAGGTTGACCGGTGTTATTTTATTCATTACGTTTGCGCCCAGGCGCCCGAGAACCGGAACAAAATCAAAGAGCAGATGATTAGGAAAAAAGAATTGGGGGTGCGCGTGGTAAGACCGTCGCATTTGGCTGCGCCGTCAAAACCATGCGTTCATGCCGTCATGGGCGGGGATCAACATCGTTGGATATTGGGGCGTATGTGGCAGGCGATTGTGGATACGGCGCCCGCCGGAGTGCAGACCACTTCCAGTTGCACGCCGATAGATGCGCCAGGGGTTGTAAATTACTACAACCCATATCGCGGTTATACCAAGAAAAGCCGTCATGCCCGGGATGTTGTGTTTTGTACACATCCCGGATTAGAGCGTACTTGGAACAGGGCGAGCCAGGAGGCGGACCATGTTGTCACTATGTGCGATAAGTACCGGCAGGAGTTGGTGGCAGCGGGGATACCAGCAGGGAAAGTCACTACTATACATCCTGGCGCGGACGCTTCTTTTCGGGATACCCGTTTGCGCGTGTGGAATCCCAGTCGTATGCACCTGAACGAATCCTACAAAACTCGTAAGGGCGGCGACTTATGGGATGAACTGTCTAAAGAACCCTGGATAAATGCTGTGTGCAGCGAAGGTGGCATTAGTGCTGACCGGGTGTATCTGGAATATTTGGGGGCGGATGTGGTTTTGAGTACGGCAATATTGGAGGGGGGACCAATGTCGTTGGTAGAAGCGGTGCAGTTGGGGAAACCGTGCGTCATGCCGCGTGGTGTGGGGCTGGTAGATGATGTGGAGAGTCCGCTTATTGTTCGTTATGCGCCGGGAGATTATTCTGGTGTGATGCGTATTTTGCATGAGTTTTATGAAGAAAAGCAGATGCGTATACGTTCATTGCTGGATTGGACCTGGGAGCGCTGGGGTGAGACGCATTGGCAGATTTTTAGACAACAAGGAGTCCTCGCATGAGAGATTACGCGCTTTTCCTGGGTGTGATTATTAACGGTTTTGGGCTCCTGTTGGGACTGTATTGGGTGGGGGTGTGGGTGGGCAACCTGAATCATACCATTGCCACGGTGCGCGAGTCGTTGAGCCAGGTGCGCGGTGATTTGGAGGGGTTGAAATCGGAATTGCAGCCGCGGTTGAATGATTTGATACGGATGGAGGAGGCTATTCGCACCACGGTAGAAGCGGTGCGTTCCCTACAAGAAATTATCCGGGGCAGTTTTAATGAGCGTCTATCAATGTGCGAGCGTCAGATAACGGAGATAAACACCAGGTGTCTGGAGCGGGGCCATATTTTGGATTCGATCACGCCGCATCGGCGCAAGGGCGACAAGGAAGATGGTTAAGGTCATTGACGTAGGACAAAGTGCGGGCAAGATCATCACGCAGAACACGGGCTCCGTGTCGCCGGGTGAGGTGCGTCCTGACCTGCGCGTGACCTTCAGCGCGACGATCAGCCGGTTGCTGACGTTGTTGGACCGGGTGGACCAGTTGGCGCAGCAGTCGGAACAATATTTCTGGCAGATGCGCATCACGGACCTGTCCATTAATTCAATGAACTTCAGCCAGGGGTTGCTCGGAAAATTGACCGATGGGACCGGAGTCGAGAACGCGATAGAGGGCGCTCAGAAATTGTGCCTTGCCGCGCATCCCATGCTGGACGAAATATTGGAGCGCATCGCATATATCTGTGATTTGGACGATTACAAAACGCTAGGCACGGCCACGGGTGATACGTCCTGGGATGTATCCACGGCGACACAGACATTTTACCTGCCAACGGTACGCCAGGTCTGTACGGCGTTGCGGGCATTGGTGCAGCAGATGGAATCGTGGAGCGTCAATTCGGAAGATTTTGACGCGGTGGTTGCGATCCGGGAGCAGTACAGCGGCGTATTGGAAACGCTGTATAACCGGGCGCGTGCGCTGGTCAACCAGTTGGGACCGTTGTGGCCGCCGGTGATTTGTAATTTTACGCCGTTTGTTGCAGATACGGTGGACACGCGCAACAACGCGGAACTGTTCTTCCCTGACGGATGCGACCTGACGCCCCTGGACACGCAGCAATTGGAGGTGTCCTTCTGGATGGGTAGTGCCCAGGTGCGGGCCGATGACCTGGTGCAGGTGGCAAGCGGGTGCATTGACGATGAATATTTTGATGCCAGCGAATGGGCCGCAGCACCGGAGCCGGTGAACGGCGGGCATACGGCGTATCGGACGGAAGGCGGGCTGGTAGCCATTGAGCAGTTGAGCGATTCCACGGACATGGTGCGCACAGGCATCTACGAGATATTGGACGTGAGCGATGTCCTGGTGCTGAACAACGAACGGATGCAGTTATCTACATTCGTCTCCACGGACGCCAGCAGTTTGGGTAGTATAACGTTTTTGTTGCGGTTATTGCGCAAGCGCAAAGAATTGACGGACGAGGACGAATACGGCGGCGAGACGATCATCAACGCCCAATACCGGGCCGCGGTGTCTGATGCGGACGAGGAATATCCAGCCCAATATTTCACGCTGGATGATGACCAGGCGGAACAGAATTTTTCCTATGTATTTCAGTCTGTGAAAAATGAACATACAGCACCGACGGTGTCGCTGTCCAGTAACGCGCCCGCGGGGATGCTGGCTGTTTGGCGCCGGTACGATGCTGACACTTATGACGGGGACGTGGTTCATATGGGTCAGGAGCAAACGGATTTGCCATTGGATACAGTGTATATTGCCAGTCTGATTGAAGGATTGGGTATTGAGGGGACGGTCCGTGCAATGGTTGTATCGGGAACGGACGTATATATTGGCGGGGCGTTTAAGAGCGTTAATGGATTAACCGACTATCATCATCTGGCCAAGTTTAACGCAGCAACTGGGGAATTGGATTCGGAGTTTGTGCCGGATATTGGCGGCGATGTGTATGCGCTGGGGATTGATCCTGCCGGCGATTTGTTTGTTGGCGGTTCATTCATTAGTGTGGGCGGTGACACAACGTATCAATCTCTGGTGCGGTTTCGCAGCGATATTTTGGTTACGGATTTTCATTTTGACTTTAATAACGCGGCAGTGCTGGCAATCGCTTTTAATGCAACGGTAGGCATGTTTGTCGGTGGCACGTTTACGAGTATAAATGGGGAGACAGGGTACAACTATCTAGCAAAAATTGATATTACAACAAATGCGGGCGCATTGGAGAAAAAATATATTTTTGACGGGTATGTATATGCGCTTGCAGTGGATGTTGCGAACAATTTATATGTGGGCGGGGAATATAAAAAATATTACGGCAGTAGTGTCTATCCCTATTTGGTTAAATTAAACAATAATGGGACGCTTGTAACAGACTGGACCCCGAAATTAAATGATGTTGTCAATTCACTGTTTATCTATGACGGGAATCTGTATGTGGGTGGCGCATTCACCTCGGTGGATGGGGATACAGATTATGCGCATCTAGTACGGTTTGACAATCTTGGTGGTACGCCGGCGCTTGATGAAACGTTTGTCACCGCAATTGACAGGGGCACGGTCTACGCGATGACAGTAGCCGACGACATACTCTATGCCGGCGGTAATTTTACATCAGCCCACGGAGGAAATGAGGCGTATCGATATATTATCGCTTATAACACGGCTACGGGGGCGCTGGTGGATACGTTTCGCCCCTATGTAAATGCCCGGGTAAACGGGCTGACAACCATCGCGGGGCCGCACATTCTGATGGGGGGCAGGTTTACAAATGTAGCCGGTATTGACCGGGGCTGCGCTATTTCGGTGAATGTTAATGGGGCTTGGGAAGGCACTTACGGAGTAATCTGGACATCATGATTGGCGGCAGAACCTTCAAATATAGCAGCCATGAAACGCAGTTCCAGCAACTGTTGGAATTGTTGGAACGGTTGGAGAATCTGGCGTATCAGGCGGAACGCGAGTTTTGGGACTTGGCTACGGAAGACTGGTACACCAACGGAAATGTGCGTCACATGGGCGGACGCAAGATTGCTACCACCATTCTGCGCGGCGCTTTGCCTATTTGTAATGAGTTTTTGGAGAAGTTGGCGTATCTGTGCGGTCAAACGCATACGGCCCTGGACTGGACGGGTAGCCAGAACACATTGTATGTGGGTGGTACCGACCTAAAACTGGGTACGGTCAAAGCGGATACGGTGAAGACACAGCAGGTCAGCGGAATCGACCAGATTGATGTAACCCTGTCTGTGCCTTCAACCGCGGGCACCGACACGCCACGTACCAGTTGGGTCCCTTCCGGCGTGGCGGTGATCGCCGGATTGCGTAACAAGATCAACTGGTTACAGCACTGGCTTTGGAACAGTTATTCGAGTGCATTGTGGGCAATATATGAAGATGCCCTAGATGAAGCATATACCTGGGCCTTAAACCTGATTGATGACAATATCGGTCCGAATTTTGCGACCCCATTGACGGCGTTTTACAGCGTGGCAGAAACTGGTCTGGACTATTACGACCGTCCGCGTATAGGCGCGGCATTCGAGTCCACCAATCTGCTGACCCTGTACAATTATCCCGTCTATGACGAAGCATCTGTTCCCCTCACGGGCGGCGCCCCGGGGACTGGATTTCATGCGGTCGGCGCGGGCGATTGGATTCATGTGGTCAGGCTGGACCTGCCTGGGTATTCTCACTGGGAAGACCGGGTGTATGTGTGTACTGACGTAACGGAGACGGGCATTGTGTTATATGCCCCGACGGACGAAGCGTTGCCGGAGGTCATCAGCGACCCGCCGGCGGAACGGTTTGGTGATTTGTTTTTGATACGAAAAATAAGAGGAGCAACAGAAACGTAATGGCAGAGATAATTCAAGTAGGAACGACGACAACGACCACGTCGAAGAACAAAAAGAAACAGAGTTTTCAGACGGGGTTGCAGAATAGTCGTCTGTTGAAGCGCCTGTTCAACGGCGAATTGGATGATAAAATCAATGCGCTGAAGACAAGAGCGCAAAACATTGAAGCGATGTGGTGGAACATGGCCCGCACGGAGTTTGCGAATAAGGGCTATGTCACCCCCCATACGGCGCGAGATGCGGCGGATACGATGTGCGGCGGTGTCGTGACGCTGATGAATCAGATATTGGCGGACATTGCGGACATCACCCAGTATTCCGGCAGTGAAACAACACTTTCCTGGACTGGTTTGTTAGAACCTTTTGATGCTAATTTGAAGTCGTTGTATGCACCGTTTGTCGCGGAAGATTGCAACACGCTGTTATCCAAGATGGAGAAATTGCGTGAAATGTTGCAGGGTGTACATGACTATCCGACGTATTTGACTCAAATCGGGTCATTCGCTGATTTGTATGCCTGGACGGTAAATGAGTTTTCCGACTATGGTCCGAATTTTCCGACTCCCTTGACGGATTTTTATACGAACGAAGGGTTTACGAAGGATTATTTGAATCCGTATGTATTAGTGGAAGCTTATGGCGCCAGCGCGACTCCGGCAAAAACAACTACTTTGCGCCTTACCAATCGCGTTAAAGAGCAAAGCGAAAATATTGGCGAGGTAGACGCAAAATGGGCCAGTGACACGGATCATGCGTTTCATACACTGGTTACCGGTGACTTGATTTACATTGCCCGGTTGAATACCGAGAACGACCTGTATTCTCAATATGTTGGTCAATCGTTTTATATTGACGATAACGCAGCCTCAGGTGTGTTGCACTTGGCACATGCGGGGACAGGTGGTAATGCGGTTAACCTGCCGGAACAGGAAGAAGATGTCACGTTGTATGCCACAACTTTTGGTGAGAACTTTGAACTGCGCAAGATTCGTTGCGTAGCGGCGGAGACTTAATGGACGCGATCACGATAACAGCGGAAGAGTTTAAGGCCACGAAGAAGAAGGAGGGGTTGGAGACGCTTCTGAACCGGGTGGTCGCCACGGCGGTCATGCAGTTTTGGAAGAAGTCGCACCCAACCATTCTGTGGATGGTAGCAGAGGCCATCCCTTTTCTTCAGGCCATAGACGTGCATGTAAAACAGCATCCTGAGCATGGTACGCCGGAGTTTGTCGCTGCGGCGTACATGCTCAAGATGTCGAATCCGAACAAGACCCCGTTTGAAATTATTGAGATG
>Ga0116154_10001318_pt1 | contig 21596 bp, 19 predicted proteins | sample AD_UKC030_MetaG_FD_89898 | JGI IMG/M metagenome (GOLD analysis project Ga0116154, IMG submission 89898) | Active sludge microbial communities of municipal wastewater-treating anaerobic digesters from USA - AD_UKC030_MetaG | ecosystem: Engineered > Bioreactor > Anaerobic > Digestate | place: USA...
CTGAAAGGGTAAAAGAAAGGATTAAAGAAGGCGCTCAATTATCCGACACCGTTTATAATTTATTGGTGACGGCTGGAATTCTGGAAGGCGCGAAACGGCCGGTTAAAATCAAAAAATCAAAAACTGAAGAAAAAGCGGAAGCAGTTGCTCAGCCGAAATCAGAAGCCGCGCCCGAAATCCCCGCGGCCTAAGCCGGTTTAAAATTTTTTATTTAGGTATGCCGGGAAAGAAAAGTGCTATTTTTATTATCGCTTTTCAAAACTTCCGCGATGAGGAATATTTTCGGCCTAGGGAAGTTTTAGAAAAATCCGGCTTTCAAATTACCGTGGTTAGTAACGAGAAAGGAATTGCCCACGGAATTGAGGGAGGCGAAGTAAAAGTGGATTCTACCGTAGATGGCGTTAAAGTCGCTGACTTTGACGCTTTTATTTTTGTCGGCGGCCCTGGCGCCGTTAAATATCAGGATAACAAGAGCTTTCATCGTTTGGCCCAGGAGGCGATGGGGCAGGGCAAGGTTATTGCCGCCATTTGCATTGCGCCGACTATTTTAGCTAAAGCCGGAGTTCTTGACGGGAAAAAGGCCACTGTCTGGTCCAGCGCTCTGGATCGCCGTCCAGTCCAATTGCTTCAAGAAGAAGGAGCGATTTTTGAAAATAAGCCGGTGGTTGTCGACGGTAAATTGATTACCGCAACCGGTCCGCAGGTTGCTAAAGAATTCGGCGAAGCGATAGTTCAAGTTTCCAAAAAGAAATAATTTTCGGTTTTTTCAAGCACTATAATAAAAATGAAAAATCCCGCCTTTAAGGCGGGATTCCTCATATGATTGGCATTCCAACAAGTATAAGCCGGATTCTGTCTGGGGCAATCATCTATCTAGATTCGTTGTTGCCAACGAATTCAAGCGGCCTACTTTTCGTCACCCGCCCGAGGCGGATGGTTTGGCCTTGCACCGGATAGGAGTTTTCCGCCCTTAATTGTCGCCAATTAAAGTTGGGAGCTTTTACCTCCGCTCTTTTCACCCTTACTCCGACGAAAACGTCGGGGCGGTATAGTTTCTGTGGCACTTTCCCTCTCAATTTATTCTGACTTTAGCAAAACAAATTGAGGGTTGTCGTTAGCAACTATCGCTAACCGTTACGAAATAACGGCTGGTGTCCGGACTTTCCTCTCCGACTTTTGCGTCGGAGCGATTGCCTGCTTGCCAAAATGCTGAATTGATCATAGACCAAAACGGGAAAATAGTCAAATATTCCTTTCTTGCCCAAAGGTCCAAATTAAAGTAGAATGGAATTAAGATGATTCAGAAATTGTTAAATCATGAATCCAAGACCGTATCCGGCGGTGCTTTTATTATCGCCATTTTTTATTTGTTAAACGGAATTTTGGCCTTGGCGCGTAATGCTTTGCTGGCCGGTCATTTCGGCGTCAGCCGGCAGCTGGATATTTACTATGCGGCTTTTCGCATTCCCGATTTTATTTATGTGATACTAATCAGCGGCGCTTTGTCCGCCGGGTTCATTCCTTTGTTTGCGGAAAAGCTTTTAAAATCCAAGGAAGAAGCTTGGAAATTCAGCAGCAATATTCTGACTACTCTGGCCTTTATCTTGGCGATTGGTGCGGCGATTGTGGCGATTTTTGCGCCTCTAATCGTTCCGCTGATTGTGCCGGGGTTTGATGCGGCCGCCCGGCAATCAGTAGTAAGTCTGGTTCGGATTATGATGCTTCAGCCGATTCTTTTGGGCGTTTCCAATATTATTGTCGGAATTTTGCAAAATTTTAAAAGGTTTTTCATCACTTCTTTGGCCCCGATTTTTTATAATGTCGGCATTATTATCGGGATTTTGTTTTTCGTGCCGCTCGTGGGATTGAAGGGATTGGCCTGGGGCGTTGTTTTGGGCGCGGTCCTGCACCTGTTGGTGCAATTGCCCAGTTTGAAAAATTTGGGATTTTCTTTCAGTTTTTTGCCCGATTTTCGCTCCGATAATTTTAAAAAAATATTTTCTTTGATGGTGCCCAGAACCTTCGGGCTTATTTCCACTCAAATTAATTTTTTCATCATTACCATTGTTGCTTCAACGTTAGCAGCCGGATCTTTGGCGGTCTTTAATTTTGCCAATGATTTACAAAGTTTGCCTCAGAATATTTTTGCCATCTCTTTCGCCATCTCTGTTTTTCCGGTGCTCTCGCAACTGATCGGGAAAAGAGAGGAATTTTTGGGCACTCTAAAAGAAACTATCAAAAACATTCTTTTCTTTATGGTGCCGATCGCCGTTTTTTATTTGGTGCTAAGGGCGCAGATTGTCCGGCTGACTTTAGGCTACGGCCATTTCGGTTGGACCGACACGATATTGGTTATTGATGCTTTAGGAATTTTTGCTTTGGGTATGGTAGTGCAAAGCCTTCTGCCTTTGATGGTGCGAGCTTTCTTTGCCATGAAAGATTCAATCCGGCCATTTTTAGCCGGTTTATTGGGCAATGGCTTGAATATTATTTTGAGCTTGCTTTTGGCGCCGCGGCTGGGTGTGCGCGGTTTAGCCCTCGCTTTTATGATAGCCGGATATTTCAACTTTTATCTTCTTTGGCGATTCCTGAAAAAGCGCTTTATTTCTTTGGGGGAAAATAAAATTTGGCCGTCGTTGATGAGAATCATCGCAGCCGCGCTCATAGCGGCTTTGGCCATTGTCGGCGTTTTACGACTGGCTGACATGTTTTTGGATACCCATACGGTTTTCGGTTTGCTGGCTCAATCTTTTCTATCTTTGGCCGTGGGTTTGATAGTTTATCTTTTTACGTTGTCTTTGATGCGAGCGCCGGAATTAAATTATCTGAAAAAGTTTTTCCGGTCAAAAAGGGGAGAACTAAAGACCGAGGAGGTCATAGATTAGGAATTTATGGAGAACGTGCGTAATTTCGTCATCATTGCTCATATTGATCACGGTAAGTCAACTTTGGCTGACCGTTTTTTGGAATTGACGAAAACCGTTGAAAAACGAAAAATGCGGGAGCAATACCTTGATCGGATGGATTTGGAACGGGAAAAGGGCATTACCATTAAAATGCAGCCGGTTCAGATGATGTATCATTCGCCAATTTTCAATTCAGAATATGTTTTGAATTTAATTGATACGCCTGGTCACGTTGATTTTACTTATGAAGTTTCTCGGAGCCTGGCAGCTGTGGAAGGCGCCGTTTTGCTGGTGGATGCTACGCAAGGAGTTCAGGCTCAAACTTTAGCTAATTATAAATTAGCTAAAGCGCAAAATCTGGCGATTATTCCGGTGATTAATAAAATTGATTTGGATAATGCCCGAGTGGCGGAAACCGAAGAGCAAATCATTGCTTTATGCGGCGCCGCCAAAGAGGAAATTATCGGTATTTCCGCTAAAACCGGAGAAAACGTGGATAGGGTTTTGGAAGAAATAGTGAAGAAGGTGCCGGCGCCTCAGGCGCGCTTAGAAAAGCCTTTGCGCGCTTTGATTTTTGATTCAATTTACGACAATCACAAGGGCATTATCGCCTGCGTTCGTATTGTCGATGGAGAAATGAGAGCCGGCGATTTCGCTTATTTAATGGCTGCGCATAATTCTTTTGAAGTGGGTGAGGTGGGCATTTTTAAGCCCAATTTCGTTAAGTCCGAAAAATTGCAAAGCGGCGACATCGGTTATGTGGCCACTGGAATCAAGGAGCCGGAAAAATTAAGAGTCGGAGATACGATTATTAAACTCAAAACTCAAAGCTCAAAACTTAAAACTTCCGATTTTTTAAACAATGGAGTGGAGTCGTTGCCGGGTTATTGTGAACCCAAGCCAATGGTTTTTGCCAGTATTTATCCGCATTCAGCCGATGATTTTGAGTTGTTGAAAAAATCAATTCAAAAACTAAAGCTTAATGATGCAGCTTTGTTTTATCAGCCGGAATTTTTTCAGGCTTTGGGACGGGGATTTTCTCTGGGTTTCTTGGGAATGCTTCATTTGGAAATCGTTAAAGAGCGGTTGAGCCGCGAATATAATTTGGAAGTGGTTTTGACCACGCCCTCGGTCAGTTTTAAAGTGCTTTTAATTGACGGTTCCAGTCAGGATATTTTTCGGGCTATGGATTTGCCGACTCCGGAAAAAATTGAAAAAATTTTGGAGCCTTGGGTGAGCTTGGAAATTTTGACGCCGCCTCAGTATTTTGGCGATTTAATGAAGCTCACCGATTCCTATCGTCTGGTTTTCGTGGCCAGCGAGTATTTGGGTGATTTGATGATTATCCGTTTCGAAGCCCCCTTAATGGATATCATTTCGGATTTTTACGATAAGCTCAAGAGTGTTTCCAGCGGATACGCTTCTATGAATTACGAAGTTTTGGAATATCGGCCAGGCGATCTGGTCAAGCTGGAATTTTTATTGGCCGGTGATAAATTTGAGGCTTTCTCCCGGATTATTCCGCGTCAGAGAATAGATCGGGATGCGCGGTTAGTCTGCCAGAAATTAAAAGAACTTTTGCCGCGGGAGAATTTTCAGGTGGCGATTCAGGCGGCGGTGGCTGGCCGGATTGTCGCTCGGGAAACGATTCCCGCCCTGAAGAAAGACGTTACCGGTTATTTGTACGGCGGCGATCGCACCCGGAAAATGAAGCTTTGGAAAAAACAGCAAAGGGGTAAGAAAAAACTGAAGGAATTGGGCCGGGTGGAGGTGCCTTCCAAAGTTTATTTGGAGATTCTAAAATTGTAATTGCTTGGTTTTTGTGTTTTAATAAAAGCGGCTTATGAAAGTTTTTAGCTCCAAATGGTTTTTCTGCTTATTGGCCGTTATTTTGCTGTTAATGGCTTGGTTGTTGTATAAGCAACTGATTGCTAAAAATTATTTGCAAACCAAATTAAATAATTTGGAAGCCAAGGTTTCTAGTCTGGATAAAGAAAATAAATTACTGGAACAGGAGGCCGAGGGGTTGGACGATCCGGATCGTTTGGAAGAGGCGAGCCGGCGTTTATATGTCCTGAAAAAACCGGGTGAACAGGCGATGGTCATGCCCGAAGAATTACTAGTACCGAGCCCAACGCCCGAAACCGTTTCCCAGCAGAGTTTTTTCGGAGCTTTTTGGCAAAAAATTAAAACATTTTTCAGTTTTTAAGCAAAAGATAAGCGGGTGTAGTATAGTGGCAATATGCAACCTTCCCAAGGTTGAGACACGGGTTCGATTCCCGTTACCCGCTCAAAAATTCTTTTAGAATTTTGAGCGAGGCTGCCGTAAAGGGCTGGCCCGCTCATTATCAACGGGTAAAATTATAAGGCGACTAAGAATAGTATGTTTGCTCCAAATGAGTCTTTGGTGTCATTGACAAATATTAAATTATAGTAGATAATATCAATTGGAATACTTAACAAGGAGGACTTTATGACTAAAGTGTTGATGGCAATCTTTTATTCGCTGATCGATCTGGTCGGCGAGAAGAAGGCCGTGGACAAGATCAACGAGCTTTATGAGCTCGTCTGAACAAGTCCTGAGGGTCCGGCGGACGCGCTTGCGCGCCCGCCTTTTTATTTGAAAATAATTGCGATCAGAGTAAAATGGAAGAAGCGCCAGTGTAGCTCAGTGGTAGAGCGATCGCTTCGTAAGCGATGGGTCGTCGGTTCAAATCCGACCACTGGCTCCTTAAATGTTTTTTACGTAATTTTGTGCTAAAATAAATAAATGGATAATTTTCAGGAAAGATTAGACGAATTGACCAGGCGCGTCCGCCGAGCAGCGGACTGGCTTTGACTTAGCTAATAAAGAAAAAAAGATTAAAGAATTGGAAGCTGAAACGGCTCGGCCTGATTTTTGGGGCGTTCCGGAAAATGCTTCACGGATTAGCCAGGAATTGGCGGATTTGAAATCGGAAGTTTCTTTTTGGCGGAATTCCGATAAGGAAATTGATGATTTCAAAACCCTGTTAGAAATTGCAGCCAGAGATGAAGAGATTAGAAAGGAATTGGAAGGAAAGATCGGTGTCCTCGAGGCGAAAATCAGGAAAGAAGAGTTGAAAGCTTTACTCTCCGGCCAATATGATAAAAATTGGGCGGTGTTGACTATTGCGGCCGGTCAGGGCGGTCGGGACGCCGAGGATTTTGTTCAGATGCTCTTAAGAATGTACACCGCTTATTTTGATAGACAGCAGTGGTCTTATAAAATTTTACACCAGCATTTTTCCGAAGAGCCGGGTGGATCAGACGAAGCGGCGGGCGAACGCGGCCTGAAAAATGTCTCTTTGGAAGTTGAAGCGAATTATGCCTACGGCTATTTGAAAAATGAAAGCGGGGTTCATCGTTTGGTGCGCGTTTCTCCGTTTGACGCCAAAGAATTGCGGCACACCTCTTTTGCCTTAGTGGAAATAATGCCGGAATTGAAGGATGTTGATTTGAATGACGTGGTTTTAGAGGACAAAGATTTGAAAGTAGATTTTTATCGTTCTTCCGGTCCGGGCGGCCAGAACGTTAATAAACGGGAAACGGCAGTGCGGGTGGTGCATTTGCCAACCGGTATGGCGGTGAGCTGCCAGAGTGAACGTTCCCAAGCGCAAAACAGGGATAAGGCCCTGCATCTTTTAAAATTAAAGCTTTTCGATTACATTAAGGACAAAAAAATCGAAGAAAAAGAATTATTGCATAAGCGCGTTGAACCTTCCTGGGGCAATCAAATAAGAAATTACGTTTTGCATCCTTACAAATTAGTTAAAGATGTGCGTACTGGTGTGGAAACCAGTCGCATTGATGCTGTTTTGGAAGGGGAAATAGAAGATTTTATTCAGGCGGAGTTGCAATTGAAGGAGGGAAATGTTAAAATTAACGATATTAAATAATTTTGCTTCAATTTTATGATTTTCTTTCAAAATGTTTCTAAAATTTACAACAGCCATTCGGTGGCGTTGGATAATGTTACTTTTAAAATAATGCCGCAGGAATTTGCGACCTTAGTTGGTCGTTCCGGCGCCGGCAAATCAACTTTGATTAAGCTTTTAATCGGTGAAGAAAGACCGACTAAGGGCCGGATTTTTTTGGATAAACAAGAAGTCAATAAATTAGAATCAAAGGACATGCCGAAATTGCGCCGTAAAATCGGCATTGTTTTCCAGGATTTCAAATTATTGCCTCAGAAGAATGCTTTTGAAAACGTAGCTTTTGCTTTGGAAGCGGCTGGTTGTTTGCCTAAGGAAATTCACGAATTTGTTCCGCAGATTTTGGATTTAGTCGGCTTAAAGGATAAAATGCTTAATTTTCCGCGCGAGCTTTCCGGCGGCGAACGCCAAAGAGTCGCGATTGCCAGAGCGATGATCAATCAGCCCGATATTTTGGTGGCTGATGAGCCGACCGGCAATCTTGATCCGATTAACTCCAATGACATCATCAAATTACTTTTGAAAATTAATGAATTGGGCACGACCGTTCTTTTAGCAACCCACAATAAGCAGATAGTCGATTCTTTGAATAAAAGGGTAATCAGCATTGAAAGCGGTCGTATTATTCGTGATGAAGAAGAGGGGAGATATATTTTAAGCTAATAATATGATAATTTTACTTTCCCGAGTTACCAAATACGGATTACAAAATTTTGTGCGCAACGGGCTTTTGTCCAGCGCTACGATTGCGGTTATGATTTTAACCTTAGTGCTCTGTACTGGCTTGCTTCTTTTCGGTGCGGCCGGCAGTGATACTATCAAATCATTGCAGGAAAAAATTGATATCAGCGTTTATTTTAAAACCTCCACCGATGACAACCAAATTCTGGCAATGAAAAAATCTCTGGAATCATTGGACGAGGTCAAAAGCGTGGAGTTTATCTCCCGCGATGACGCTTTGGCTCGTTTTCGGGAAAAGCACAAAGACGATCCCAATATCATCCAATCATTGGACGAATTGGGCGCCAATCCTTTGGCCGCCTCCTTGAATATCAAGGCTAAGGATCCGAAAAGCTATGCCGGAATTGATTCCTACCTAAAAACCGAAGCGCCGCAAGATATTATTGATAAGGTGAATTATAGCGAGAATCAGTTGGTTATTGATCGTTTGGCTAAAATCATCAATACGATGCGTAATGGCGGATTGATTTTGGCCTTGGTTTTGTCTGCGGTCGCTTTTTTGGTCGCTTTCAACACCATTCGTTTGGCGATTTATTCCAATAAGGAATCAATAGAAATTATGCGTCTGGTTGGTGCTTCCAATTCTTTGATTCGTGGCCCCTACATCGTGGAAGGTATCATTCACGGCTTGATTGCCGCCATTATCACTATGATTATCTTTATTCCCTTCGTTTACATTATTAATCCTCATGTTCAAAGCTTGGTTCCGGATTTCAATATGCGGGCTTATTTCTGGCAGCACTTTTTGGGATTATTCGGAATTCAGAGCTTGATCGGGATTGCCTTAGGAGTGATTTCCAGTTTAATTGCCATTCGCAAATACTTGCGAGTCTAAAAATATGTTTCAAGAGAAAATCAATCAGGATATTAAGACGGCGATGTTGGCCCGAGACGAGGTGCGACTTTTGGTTCTGCGCGGTTTAAATGCCGCTATTGGAAATAAAATTATTGAGAAACGAACTAAGCTTAGCAAGACGGAGAGCGATGTGGCGAAGTTAGAAGAAGCCAGCAAACTGAATGATGAAGAGATTCAGGATGTGATTATTAGCGAGGCGAAAAAAAGACGGGAGTCCATTTTGGAATTCGGTAAAGGCGGTCGCCAGGATTTGGTGGACAAAGAAACGAAGGAACTGGAAATTTTGCAGGAATATTTGCCGGAGCAGATGTCCGAAGAAGCGGTTCGTGAAATCGTCAAAAAGGCGATTGCTGAAACCGGCGCTACTAACCCAAAGGATATGGGTAAAATTATGTCCAAGGTGATGCCGCAAGTCAAAGGAAAAACCGACGGTTCAATCGTTGGCAAGATCGCCGGAGAGCTTCTGAAGGGCTGATTTGTTTGCTTTTTAACTGGATTCCTGTTATAATTAAAATATAGGGTAAAACCCTCGCGAGGGGGTTTTTAATTTAAATAATAAAAGAAATGGAATTGAGGAACATCGCCATTATCGCGCACGTTGATCACGGCAAAACCACTTTGGTTGATGCCTTATTAAAGCAATCCCTTAATTTTAAGATTAAAATGGATGCGCCGCAGGATTTGATTATGGATTCCAATGAATTGGAGCGGGAGCGGGGTATTACGATTTTTTCCAAGAATGCTTCGGTTAAGTACGGCGACATTAAAATCAACATCGTCGATACGCCGGGTCACGCTGATTTCGGCGGCGAAGTGGAGCGGATTATGCGCATGGTGGACGGAGTTTTGCTTTTAGTGGACGCCAAAGAAGGTCCGATGCCGCAAACCAAATTCGTTTTAAAGAAAGCCATTGAAGCCGGCCATAAAGTTATCGTGGTCATCAATAAAATTGATAAGCCGGATGCGCGGCCGGAATGGGCCTTAAACGCCACTTATGATCTTTTCTTTGAATTGGAAGCCAGCGAAGAGCAGATTGATTTTCCGGTTGTTTATTCCGCTGCCACTTTAGGCAAGGCCGGTTTTACGAAAAATTTAGGGGAAATGAAAGACATTAAACCGCTTTTTGAAACGATTATCAAATATGTTCCGGCGCCGGTTATTCCGAAAGATCAGCCGCTGCAAATGCTTACGGTTAATTTGGCTTATGACAATTACAAGGGCAAAATTGCCGTGGGCCGGTTGTATTCCGGAGCTTTAAAAAGAGGAATGACTGTGGCGCATATTAATCGTTTGGGCGAAGTGAAAGACGCTCAATTAAGCGCCGTAATGCTTTTCGACGGATTAAATAGAATTGACGTGGAACGGGCTGAAGCCGGCGACATTGTGGCTATTGCCGGAATTTCCGATATCAGCATCGGCGAAACGATAGCGGACGCGGAAAATCCGGTGGCCTTGCCGATTATCGCCATTGATGAGCCGACGATTAAAATGATTTTCGGCATCAACACCTCGCCATTTAAGGGTCAGGAGGGGGATTATACCACTTCCCGAAATTTGAAGGAACGTTTAGAGCATGAGTTGGAAACCGATGTGGCTTTATCGGTAGAATCTTTGGGCGCGACCAGCGACCGCTGGATAGTTTCCGGCCGCGGCGAGTTGCACCTGGCAATTTTAGTTGAAAAAATGCGGCGGGAAGGATATGAATTGGAAGTTTCCAAGCCGCAGGTCATTTTCAAGGAAAAAGACGGGAAGAAAATGGAACCGATGGAAATGGTGACTATTGAAGTGCCGCAGGAATATTCCGGCGTAGCGATTGAAATGTTGGGGAAAAGATTGGGTATAATGAAAAATATGCGCACTGATAAAGATACGGCGATCATTGATTTTAAGGTGCCGACGCGTGGCTTAATTGGAATTCGGGAGAAATTCTTGACGGCTACCCGCGGCACCGGAATCCTGAACAGCATTTTTTTGGGTTACGAAGAATATCGGGGCGAGATGAATGCCATTAATCACGGTTCTATTGTGGCGACCGAAGCGGGGACAACCACTAATTATGGTTTAGTAACAGCTCAAGGCCGCGGTAAATTGTTTTTGGGGGCCGGTGTTCCGGTTTACGAAGGAATGGTGGTGGGCGAAAACGCGAAAGTCGGCGATATCAGAGTTCATGTTTGTCGGACCAGGCAATTGACTAATTTTCGGGCGAAGCAGGAGGCTTGCGAAGACCAATTGGAAGTGCCTCTGAATTTAACTTTGGAGCAGGCTTTGGATTATATTTCCGATGATGAGTTAGTGGAGATTACGCCTAAAAGCGTCAGAATCCGCAAGGTTTATCTGACGGAGATTGAACAAAAACGCGCTAAGCGCCAAAAAGAATAATTTTATTATTTGCTTTATTATTTTAATTTAGTTAAAATTTTATTATCAATTGTTTCTTTGAAAACTGATCCGAAAGATAAAGGTCGAATAAATAATAGCTACCTTGTGGTTCTGAAGAATTACGAGTGTGGCTCAAAGACTATGTACAAATGTCCTAAATGCGGTTATGAGAGCGCAGAAGCGGGAAATTGTCCAACCGATCAAGAAGTTTTGGTGGCAATCGTTGAGGCGCCGGCCGTTGAGCCCCAGGCCCCCGTTGAAGCGCCTGATCAAACTGAAACCCCGGCCGCTTAACAAGCGCCTTTCGTAAGAATCCAGGCGAGTTTATGACCTCGTCTTTATATTAAAAACCCCAGTCGGTAATCATCATTGCCAACCGGGGTTTTTAAATCACAATCTTTAAAAATTAAGGATTGGGTGATTCGCTGGAATTTTGAGCGGGGACGATACAGTTGATATAGTTTTTTTCAACGCCATTTTCAAATATTAATGCTCCGTCTCCTTTGCTCCAAAAAATAAAAGATTCATCATCATTTGCGTAACGTCCTCCGTCGGCAGAAATGGTTTGGGGTAAATTAAAGATTCGTCCATCGCTTAAAATAATTTTTACGCTTCCTGAAGGAATTGGTTGTTCGCCCGGTTTTACCGCTATTGTTTCCCCTTTATAAAAAACAGCATCTATTGTTTTATTGCCATTACAAATATAAGTAACTTGAGCGATGGGAGATGGGGACGGTGAGAGCGAAGAATTTTCGTTTTTCCTACTGCCAATATACCATATTCCGGCAACAGCCAGAAGAATTACTATTAAAACAATAAATATAAAATTTCTTTTCATATTTTTAATATAAATTAACTCAACACCTTCATTTATTATACCAGAGAGTCGTTCTAATGGCGATTTAAGGTGTGCCTGACGCACTGAGAGTGATCGATCTTATACCGCCAGCATATTCCAAACTTATGGTAGTGTTGGTGGAATTTGAGGTCGATTGAGATTTAATGTTCTGGCCATCCACAGAAGCCGTGAAGTTTCCGCCGGCAAGCGTTGTCGGTATGGTTATCACGGCACTGCCCGTCGTTCCTTTGGAGCCGGCAACTGTGAAGGTGATTGTACGTGTACTCGGATTGAACGTCAGGGCCGAAACAGAGGAATCAGAACTTACGGAAATGGAATAGCACTTACCACCTGACGAAACCGAATATACATAAGAGGGTTTTTGCTCCTTCAAGAAGAGCCCTCGGGCATTACTGCTTAGGATGTTACGAGCAGAGTTGTAGTCCAGATAAGAAAGGAGGGATTTCCAGTGTCCGACGGCATCACCCGTGGCAAGATCACTTGTATTACTCGTATAGTTAAGCCATCTCTCTAGGCTATTTGCGCCTCCTCCAGCATCTGAACCGAATAAGATACGGGAATTCCATGTTTCAAAGAATTGCCTCCATTCCTCGGTCAATCGACCGTTATTAGATTGGTCTGCAAGTCTCGCCCAATTAGAGTTGGGCTGTGAAGGAGGGTTTTGCATGTTTTGAATCCCTGCCGTGTCGAAATATAAATTAGGATATCGTAAAAGGAAGTCATTGAGCGTGGCGCTGTTGAGCGTCATATTGTTGAATCCGAGATGAGCCCAGATGAAAATCGTATCCTTGTTGTAGCTCAACATTCTTTCAAAGGCGGTATTCGCAGTAGCGTCATCGGGTATGAAGTGAAACGAGATGGGAACGTGATATTGGGCGGACAGGTTCACTAGTTGAAGCCAAAGCGGAGCATCTGGCGCAACATAGATATTTGGAGGCGGAATAATGGCCCCACCGTTGCCGGTGTAATATCTCAGGTTGGCTTCGCCTATGCCGTAAAATTTCCCCGTTTTCAATTTTGCCTCGACAGAGGTAACGAATGATTGACCTTGCGTTAACCAGGTAGAGGGTTGCGGCGAATCGGGAGTGTCTACGAACGTCACGAATCTGCCGGGGTATTGAGATGCGGTATCAAGCGAACCTGAATACAGGTTGGCCACACTCACACCCGCCTTATTCATCTCTGAGATTATCTGAGAGGCACTAACTTTGGACGTTATGTGGACATGAGAATCGAAAATATCCATCTGCCCCGTGTCAGTAGAACTGGTGCATGAAATGTTGGGCGTGGATGGGGTGGAAGGTAGTGCTACGTCAGTTTGTGCGGGAACTTGTGCCATTGGAGAAGGCGATTGTGTTGTCGCGGGCGCGGAAACAGTCGACGCTTGCTGTTCTGTCTGTTCAGGCGAAACAGAGGACGCTTCATTAAAAGACGGTTCCGGTGTAACTTCCGTTCCTGGGGCAGATTTATTTTGCCCGGCCGGTTGTTGATAATGCCAAAAAATTCCTCCCGCTATAACAATTACCGCCCCAACAATAATTGCTAAGATAAGTTGTGAAAATCCTTTTTGGTTCATAGTTATATTATACACCTAACTGACTGATGCTGCGGGACTTGGATTCGAACCAAGATTACATGATTCAGAGTCATGTGTCCTGCCATTAGACGATCCCGCAAGAATAAACTTATTTTAATGATTTTTTCCTGTTTTGGCAAATGAATCCAGTTTATTTTTGAGGCAGAATATGCTAAAATATTCTAACATTATTAGTTAAAATTAAGAGTTAAATTTTGTCGATTATTCGAATAATTGTATGGCAATGAAGTTTCTAAACCAATTTCTCGCTTTCGTAAAGAAAAGGTGGATTCTTGTGTCCATCGGAGTCGTTGTGCTTGTGATTGTTATTATTTCGCTGTCCGGTGGCGGCAAAAGTTCAACCGATTTTATTAAAATCGAAAGAGGAAGTGTCGTGGCCGAAGTGAGCGTGACTGGCAGCGTGAAGCCGGCTCATAGTTTGGATATTGCCTTTGAAAAGCCGGGTCGCATTGCCTCCATCAGAGCGAATGTCGGTAATAAGGTTAATAAGGGCCAATATTTGATAACTCAGGAAAATGGTGATGTCTTTGCTCAGGTGGAGCAGGCCCAGGCTCAATTAAAAGCGCAAGAATCAAAATTGGCGCAATTGGAACGCGGCGCGCGGCCGGAAGATATTGAAATTCAGCGCGTTGCGTTGCAAGGAGTCAAAAGCGATTTAGATAATTATTATCTTAATGCTATTAACATTATTAATGACGCTTATTCCAAATCCAATGATGCCATCAACAAGCAGTTGGACGGCTTGTTTTACGGCGCCAATTCCGACGCGCCCACCTTAAGTTTTACCCCCGACGATAACGATTATCAGTTAAAGGCCTCTCTTGAGGCGCAGCGATTGGCCGTTACCAAAGAAGTGGACAGATGGGTAAACGAAATTGGCACCTTGACTCCCAATTCTTCCCCAGATGTTATTTTGGAAACATTGGTCAGTTCCCAAGAGCATGTTAGCGTAATTCGTAATTTTTTGAACGCGATGCTTAATATGCTTGTTAACACCGGTTCATTGCCGTTATCTACTTTGACCGCTTATAAAACAAACATTAACGTTGGATTGACCAATGTTAATTTATCCGCTTCTACGCTTTCTAGTCAGCAACAAGCTATAGCCGCGCAAAGAACCTTGGTGCAAAAAACGCAGAATCAGCTGGATTTGATGATAGCCGGTTCTGATCCCCAAGACATTGCTTATCAAAAAAGCCAGGTTGACACTGCCAGGGCCAATCTTATTTATTACCAATCGCAATTGGCTAAGACGATTATCGCTGCTCCTTTTGACGGAATTGTGACGAAAATCGTTCCGGAAATAGGAGACATTGTTTCCGCTAACGTTCCGGTTTTGTCATTGATCGGCACTGGCAATTTCCAGATTGAAGCCAACATCGCGGAATCGGATATTGCCAAGGTGAAAATCGGAAATCAAGCGCGGGTAACCCTGGATGCTTATGGTTCGGACGTGATTTTTAACGCTGATATCGTTGCTTTGGATTTATCCGCCACTATTTTGGAAGGTGTGGCAACATATAAAACAACTCTGCAGTTTGTTCAGGAAGATCCGCGGATTTTGCCGGGGTTAACCGCTAATGTGGATATTCTTTCCAATCAAAAAGATGATGCGCTTTTTGCGCCGACCAGAAACATTATCGGCAAAGACGGTAAAAAGTATCTGCGCGTGATTACTGATGTGAAAAATATGAAGACTGAAGACGTAGAAGTAAAAGTCGGTTTGGTTGGTTCTGACGGCAGAACGGAAATTATTTCCGGTGTTGACGAAGGGACCTTAATCGTTTCCGAGTGATCATCTTCAATGGATTTAATTAGGATTGAAAAATTGGAAAAAGTTTATGATAACGACGGCGTTTCTACCGTTGCTCTTGATGGTGTAGATTTAAAAATCAGCGAGGGCGAGTTCGTCACCATTGTCGGACCTTCCGGTTCCGGCAAATCAACTTTGATGCAGATTTTGGGATGCTTGGATCGTCCCACCGGAGAGAAATATTTTTTTGAAGATAAGGAATTGCAAACTTACAGCGATGATGAATTGGCAAAAATCAGGAATGAAAAAATCGGTTTTGTTTTTCAGGCTTTTAATCTTTTGCCGCGTTTAAGCGTTTTGGAAAATGTGGCTTTACCTTTGATGTATCGGGGAATTTCCGTTAAGGCGCGTCACGAAAAAGCCCGTGAATTGATCCATCTGGTGGAATTGGATGATCGGGCCGGTTTTCAAACCTCCAAATTATCAGGCGGTCAGAAACAGCGCGTGGCGATTGCCCGCGCCCTGGTTAATGATCCCAAGATTATTTTTGCCGATGAGCCGACTGGGAACTTGGATTCCAAATCCGGCGGAGCTATCCTGCAATTTCTTCAGGAACTAAATGACCGAGGGCATACCTTGGTGGTGGTGACTCACGAATCTTACGTGGCGCAGGCCGGTAGCCGAACGCTTCATATTATTGACGGAAAAATCAATAAAGATGAAAGGGTGGAAAAACGGCGAATTGTTTCCAAAGACGGATTTCTAAAATAAAAATATGATGCGCATTTCCGATTCTTTCAGAACGGCTGTGGCAGGAATTACTGTGCACAAAAACCGTTCTTTTCTTACCATTCTCGGAATAGTGATTGGCATTACCGCTATTATGGCCGTAATGTCTATTGGTCAGAGCGCGCAGGAGTTGATAGTCGGACAAATCCAGCGTTTTGGACCGGCCAATGTTTTTGTGGTACCCGGTCGTCAGCCCAACGGTCCGAATAGCGCTGCCGGCACTATTCTTAATGACTCTTTGAAGGAGAGGGATTTCAAGGATTTACAGAAGAAGGAAAACGTTCCGGAAGCAAAAGCTGTCGTACCCTATGTCTTCGGTTATGCGGCGGCGTCTTTTGGTTCGGAAATTTATGATGTGATGGTTATTGGCAGCAGCGAATATGTTCAGAAAAATTTTGATTTAAAGGTTGCGGAAGGAAGATTTTTTGACGTTTTTGAAACGGATCAAAAAGCCAGAGTAGCCGTGATCGGCAACAAGGTAAAAGAGGAGTTGTTTGGCAGCGCCAATCCGATTGGAGAGAAGATAAAATTCAAGGATCAAAAATTTCAGATAATCGGCGTTCTTGCGGCCGAGGGCCAGGGATCATTCATTGATTTTAATAAGGCGGTTATCGCGCCCTACACTGCGGTGCAGCAAAACGTGTTGGGTATAAAATATTTTAACCGTATCATTGTTGAAGCGGAATCCGTTGAAGCTCTGCCCGGAGTTGTCAGGGACATAAAGACGCTTTTGCGCAATAACCATAATATTGATGATCCGGAAAAGGACGATTTTTTCATTCAAACGCAGGAAAGCATTGCGGACAGCGTGAAAACGGTCACCAATATTCTTACCGTGCTTTTGACTGCGGTAGCGGCAATTTCCCTTATTGTCGGCGGTGTCGGGATTATGAATATAATGCTGGTGTCGGTAACTGAGCGGACGCGCGAGATCGGATTGAGAAAAGCACTGGGAGCAACTAATGGAAATATTTTGACCCAATTTCTTTTTGAAGCCGTATTTCTTACGGCCATCGGAGGTGTTTTCGGGGTTATCGGCGGTACGCTTCTGACTTATCTTCTTGCTTATGTGGCTAACAAATTCGCCGGTCTTAATTTCTCTTACATTTTTTCTGTCAGCGGAGCAATCTGGGGCATAGCCGTTTCCTTTGTTATTGGGCTCGTTTTTGGAATTTTTCCCGCCAGGAAAGCCGCTAAGAAAAGTCCCATTGAATCATTGCGCTTTGAATAATTATGATAAGTCTTAAAGATACAATTCGCACTGCCACGCAAGCGTTAACCACTCATAAAGGAAGGTCAATTTTGACCATCTTGGGAATTGTCATCGGCGTCAGCGCCATTATGATTGTGATGTCTATTGGCGGTAGCGCTACGGAGTTGATTGTGAACGAAGTTCAGTCTTTCGGTCCGGAGAATGTTTTTATTAATCCGGGTAAGCCCTCAGACGGTCTTTTCAGTTTTGGCGGTCAATCAGCCGCTATGCTTTTGAAATCTTTGACGGAAAAAGACGTTGAAGATCTGAAGAAAAAAGCCAATGTTCCCGATGCCGTGGCGGTCAATCCCTCTGTCAGCGGTTCGTTTGCGGTTTCTTACGGTTCGGAAATAAAAACAACCAGTGTTTTGGGTTCCGGAGCAGAGGCCTTCGGTATTTATAATGTTTCTGTCAGCAGCGGCAGGAAATTTACCAGCGATGATGTTAACGATAAAGCCAGCGTTGCCGTTATCGGAAAAAATGTCGTCAAAGACCTGTTTGGCCCGTTTCAGGATCCGATTGGCGAAAAAATAAAGATCAAAGACAAGAAATTGACGGTCATCGGCATTCTTTCTTTTGAAGGTTCCTCAATGTTCGGAATGGATGATATGGTTATTATGCCTTACACCACGATGCAGCAATATATTTTGGGCATCAGATATTTTCACGAAATTGCCGTGAAGGCCAGTTCCGCCGAGGTGGTTCCGGAAATGGTGATGGATATTAAGAGACTGCTTCGTGAAAATCACGATATTACCGATCCTAAAAAAGACAACTTTATTATTAGCACGCAGGAGGATATGATAAAAATCGTTTCCAGCATTTTAAATGCCGTGACGGTTTTTCTGGCTTTTGTCGCTGCCATTGCCTTGGTAGTGGGCGGAGTCGGGGTGATGAATATAATGCTGGTGTCGGTAACTGAGCGGACGCGCGAGATCGGATTGAGAAAAGCACTGGGAGCAACCAACAAAGATATTCTTACTCAGTTTCTGATGGAATCGGTGTTTCTGACCTCTTTAGGAGGAATTTTGGGCATTATCGCCGGATTGATCGTCACTTCGCTGATTACGCTTGTTGCGTCCTATTTCTTAAAAACGAATTTTCCGCTCTTCTTTTCTTTCAAAGGATTAATTTTGGGCATCGTTGTTTCTTGCGGAATTGGAATTGTCTTTGGGCTTTTCCCGGCCCGGAAAGCAGCCAAAAAAAGTCCGATTGAGGCTTTGCGTTACGAATGATATAATAATCAACTATGTCCTTCTCTTCTTATACAAATAAAAGTATTCAAGAAGTTTTGGCCGAGTTGAAAACTTCGGAAAATGGGATTTCACCCCAAGAAGCGGCTGAACGCTTGAAGCTTTATGGTTTAAATGAAGCCAAAAAAGAAGGATTTACTTTGGGGCGGATTTTCTTGCGCCAGTTTAAATCGCCGTTTTTCTATCTGCTTTTTCTGGCTGCGGCAGTGGCATTTTTTATTGGTGAAAAAACCGACAGCCTGACGATTTTTGCCTTTATCGTTATCAATGTTTTAATTAGTTTTTTACAGGAGTATCGAGCGGAACGCGCCATTCGCTTGCTTCAGCAGTTTCTTTCTTCTAAGGTGCGGGTAATCCGAAATGCCCAAGAAGAGGTCATTGACGCCATTTACTTGGTGCCGGGTGACGTTGTTTTATTAAAATCCGGAAATATCATTCCAGCTGACCTGCGTCTTATTTCCTGTCAGGGCTTATCCGTTGATGAATCGGTTTTAACTGGCGAATCGTCGCCCTTGGCCAAAACTGCCGAACCGCTGGCCCAAGAGGCCAAAGAAGTTTTTCAGGCCAAGAATATCTTATTTAGCGGCACTAATATTATTTCCGGCGAAGCCAAGGCAATGGTTATTGCCAGCGGCCGCGAAGCGATGATCGGAGAAATTTCCAAGCTGGTCTCCGGCATCAGCCGCGAAAGCGTTTACGAAAAAGACGTTTTGTATTTCAGCAAGCTGGTTTTAAAAATTGTCGTGGCGACCATCGCTTTGATTTTCGTGATAAATTTGCTCGTTAACGGCCATGATAATGTCTTTGTTTTTTTGCTTTTTTGCATTGCCTTGATAGTCAGTATTTTGCCTGAAGCCTTGCCGGTGATCGTGACTTTCGCGCTTTCCCGGGGCGCCATCAAATTGGCCAGAGAAAAAGTGGTAGTGCGCCGTTTGTCAGCAGTTGAGGATTTGGGCAATATTGAAATTCTTTGTTCGGATAAAACCGGCACGCTCACTCAGAACAAAATGAAGCTGGATGAAATTGTTTCAGCCGATAAGGATAAGTCCTGGCTCTATTCGCTTTTGGAAGGCGCTTCTTTTTTGAATGGCAATGGTAACGGCATCGGCGCTTTTGACAGAGTGCTTTTAAGTGAAGCGCCTCTGGAGATTTCCAATCGAATGAAAGATTTTGAAGTGATTTCCAAGATGCATTTCGATTCAATGAAGATGAAATCCGGCGTGGTCGTAGCCGCCAAGAGCGGAGAAAAAATTTTAATCGTGAAAGGCGCGCCGGAAATTCTTTTAAAATCAGTCAAATCTTTTGAAGGCGATCTGACTAAAACGGACGTGGAAAAATTGATTGCGGAAAAGGGGAAACAGGGGAAAAGGGTTTTGGCCGTGGCTTACAAAAAAATTATCAAGCCAACAGAAAATATTTTTGAAGCTGATGATTTGATATTTTTGGGCTGTTTTTCTTTTTACGACCCGTTAAAAAATACCGCCGTTGAAGCCATTAAATTGGCGAAAAAACTTGGCGTCCAAATAAAAGTGATTACCGGCGACAGCCGGGAAGTGGCCGGTTTCATCAGCCATCAAATCGGACTGATTAGCGACCCGACCAAAGTTGTTACCGAAGCAGATTTGGAAGGATTAGCAACCGAAGAGTTTGACAAGCGCTGCGAAGAATTTTCGGTTTTTGCCCGGATTTCGCCGCAAGTCAAATATGCCATAATTCAGTCATTTCAAAAGAAGCGCGAAGTCGGCTTTATGGGCGAGGGGATTAACGATGCGCCGGCTTTGAAGGCCGCCAATGTCGGGATCGTGGTTCAGGAGGCGAGCGATATTTCCCGTTCCGTGGCGGATATCGTTCTTTTGGAAAAGGATTTGCGCGTAGTGATGGACGGCATCAAAGAGGGCAGAATGATTTTTGCCAATATCAATAAATATATCAAGTGCGCTTTGGCGAGCAATTTCGGCAATTTTTATTCCATCGCCTTTATCTCGCCGTTTATCTCTTTTTTGCCGATGCTGCCGATTCAGATATTATTCGGCAACCTTTTATCTGATTTTCCGCTTATTTCCATTGCCACCGACCAGATTGACGTTGAAGAATTGCGCAAGCCCAAGCTTTACCGCTTACATTATATGCTGCCTTTAATTATTGCTTTGGCCTTGGTGAGCAGCATTTTTGATTTTATTTTCTTTTTGATTTTTTATCGCAACACGCCGGCGGTTATCCAAAGCCTGTGGTTTGTGGAAAGCATTTTAACGGAAATTGTTCTGATTTTTGCCATTCGCACCAGCCATTTCTTTGCCAAGGCCAAAAGACCCAGTTGGACTTTAATCGGGTTTACGGTGGCGGACGCGATTTTGATTATTTCTTTGCCGTTTACCGCGTGGGGTCAGAAAATTCTGCATTTCGTTCCTTTGCCAATAAATCTTTTGCTGATTGTCATTGCTGAAGTGATTGTCTATTTCTTTGCGAGCGAGCTGGTGAAATTGGCTTATTTCCGGCATTGGCGAAAAATTGATTATTTCAATCGCCATTCCCAAAGCGATATTCAAAGCAGCCATCCGGGAATAATTTAATGGACACCTTTAATTTTTCTTTAAAACGGTTTATAATTAGTTTGCGAATTAAGTTTTAAAAGAAAGGTCGGATAAATCGGAATTTTTTGATGAAAAGCAAAACAACTTTATTGATTATCATTGCCGTTATCATTGTTGCGGCTTTAGCAGTTTACTTTTTTGTCTTTTATAAACCCGGCCAGAATGCCGCGCCAATAGCCGGAGCGACTCCGACGGCGACAGCTAATGCGGAAAAAGTGGTGTGCACTGACGGTCCTTGTATTGCTTCCCATTTTTATGGCTGTACTTCGGCAGAAATAGCGATAACTGATCCCAATTCTACTACTACCGTGACTGTCAGCGTTTTGGGAACGGAAAACGATAAATGCCATTTTCAGATGAATGTGGCTGGTCATGGCTTGGATTGCCTGTTTGCCAAAGAGAACTTGAATGAGAGCGTTTTAAATCAGGTATTCGGCAATGAAGCGGGTCAGTCTCAGGTTGTCTCTAATAGCTGCCAGCAGTTTTAACCGTAAAATTACAAAGTATTTTAAAGTAAAAGCCGCCTTTTAGGCGGCTTTTACGCATTTTACAAAGGGGTAGAAAGGAGGTAAAATTAAAATAGTTTTATGATTCAGGCTAACAAAAAAATCCTCTCGTTCATTAAAGAAAAGCCTTATTTCGTTAAGGATAATTTTGTATTATATAA
>Ga0116154_10001330_pt1 | contig 21463 bp, 26 predicted proteins | sample AD_UKC030_MetaG_FD_89898 | JGI IMG/M metagenome (GOLD analysis project Ga0116154, IMG submission 89898) | Active sludge microbial communities of municipal wastewater-treating anaerobic digesters from USA - AD_UKC030_MetaG | ecosystem: Engineered > Bioreactor > Anaerobic > Digestate | place: USA...
ACAGGAAGCCGCCGTCGTCCGGCACGTGGCCCTTCAGCGGCGTGAAAACGTGGCCGGCGGGGCTGGCTACTTGGGTTTCTTTGTCGAGGGGACCGCGCCACTGGAACACCTCTTCAGTCTTGGGGCAGTGGAGAACGGCGAGCGGTATCTTCTTGCGCTTGGGCTTCGGATGGCTGGTCCTGGGTTTGACGGTCTCGTGGCAGTGGGGGCAATGGACGTGGGCTTTGGGGACGGTACCCCATTGGCAGGTGCCCTGGCCGTCTGATGTCTCTCCCTGCGAGACGAAGAGGCCGCCGTCCGGGTGAGCGTAGGTCCACCGGGTGGTGGTACGCCCGGTGCCCGCGGAATAGGTGGAGGAGTGGAACATCAGGCGCGGATCTGCGACGAGCGCGGCCGGCTCAATTTCCCAATCGAATTTTCGGTCGCAGTTGGGGCAGGTACAATCCTGATAATAGCGGATGCTTGGCTCCTTGCTGGCCACGACGTAATCGGAAAAGAGGGGTACTAGTTTCTTGCACGTAGGTATGGTGCAAATTGCGGCTTTGACCCAGTAGGTATGGATGGTGTGGGAGGGCACCGGCGCCTGAGCGGCAGCTTCAGGCGCTGAGAAGAATGGGGGCTCTGTTTGGTAGAGTTCGGTGAGCGTTTCGCCGAGTGGTTTGCCGGACCAGGGGACGGTGCGATTCTGTAGGCGATCGAAGGCTTGGTCGAGTTGGTCGGGCGTGGCATCCGCCAGCGCCATTTTGACGACGAACCAGGGAACGGGGTTGAGCTCGATTCCGATGGGGGCGGCGCCCATTCTGGTGGCTTCAACGACGGTGGTGCCGCCACCCATGAACGGGTCGAGGACAATCTTGCCGTTCGTGTCGGTGTCTTTGGTGTGGTCTTTGTAGAACTCGGCGATGATGTTGGTGCCCGCGGGTTTGAGGGCGGCAAGCAGGATGGCGCGGAAGACGCATGAGGCGCGCGGGGCGAAAGACTTGTGCATCTGGTAAACCGGCTTGAAGCCATTCCGCTCTGGGACGACTAGCCGGTTGATTTCCACAATGGGGAAATCCTCTTCGATGGCGCGCTTGACGGGTGCGTTGCTCATGTTCTGGGGACGAAATCTTTGGGGCGATAGATGATAAGGCCCTGGACGGCGTTAAAGGCGTGGTCGGCGGCGGCGATTTCATTGATGCCGAGCCGCCGGGCGATGGCGAGGCTGAGGGAATCGGTGGTGACCAGGCCGTGCATTTTCTGGAGGAAGAGGGCTTCGAGGAAGTCTTCCGGGTGAACGGAGGTGAGTTCCAGCTCGCCGCTGAGGAGGGCCCGGGTGTCATCGGCGTAAACGGTGAGATTGCGTACGATGTCGGGCCTGTCGGAGAGAGGGGGGGCCACCCTGGAGTAGACGATCGGGCCTGAGGGGGGCGACTCCGGGCGGTTCTCGACAATTTCGTCTGAGGGAATGTAGCCGCTGGTGGCCTCCTGGCGCATGCGCCGTTCGCAGAAATCGGCCAGAATAAACGGGGTAATGACGCCCTGAACAGCTTTGCCCTGACAGCGCTTGATGAGCGCCCGACACTCGGGCGACACGCCCCACCGGGCATACAGCAGAATGCTGGTGTGAAGGAGGATGCGGGAACCGCTGCGGATTTCGCTGAGGTCATTCATGGTTTCTCAGGTGGCGGAGCGGTCAGGATGTAGCTGAAGGCGCCGGTGAGCGGGAGCGGATCCTGCTCGAGAAACCGGTCGAGGCCAACGCGCTCGGCTCGGCGGGTTTTGGCCCGCTGGACGTATTCGGCCAGTGCGACCTGAACGACATCGGCGATGCGGCGACGTTCCTGGGCGGCAAGGACCTTGACGTCGTCGTAAAGAGCCTGGTCCACCACCGTTCCAATTTTCTGTTTCATAAGCGGCGCAATTGAGTCTAGCAAATTCGATTAACGGGGTTCGAGTTGAATCCAAGGGACGAGCACCTCCATCAGGGAGAAGCCGCCGTGCTGGTAGAGCTTGCGGGAGCTGGTGCCAGACGTGCGGGTGCGCAGCCGGCCGCGGAGCATGGCGCAGCGAGAGTGGGGCAGTAGCTGCAGGTCGGAGTGCCAAGCGGGCATGTGCTCCTCGGGCGGGAATTCCTTAAAGCGGGCCTGGCCGAGGATCTCCATGGCGTTGGAGGAGCGGTTGGCTTCTAGCGATGTGCCTAGAAAGATGTAGCCGTGGTCGCTGGTGATGACGGTCGGGAGGCCGCGGGGTATGGCCTGGGCGGTGCATTTCCAGACGGTGGGCAGGTATTCGCGGTGAATGGTGGCGAAGAGGGCCTCGGAGCGGGCGCTGTCGTCGGCAAAGAGGCGGTCCGGGTAGGTGGACCAGAGCAGGAGATTCTTACCGTCTGGGAGGGTGTAACGGCTGTTTGGTTGTTCAAAGTAGAACGCTTCGGTGTTCTTCTGGGCCAGTTCGGTGCGGCCCCGGAGCTGGGAGGGGCCGATGCGAGCCCCGATGACGCGGTCATCCACGTAGTGCATGGTCTCGGAGGGAAGGCAGGTGGCGACCAGTTCGACTGACTTCACGGTGAGGCCCGAAGATTCGGCTAGCTGGAGCAGGAGCGGAATCTCGCGAAGGGAGAGGCCATCGAAGACCACCGCCGCCCGGGTTTGGGCTGGCGGGAGGGGCGCATCAAGCCCGAGCCAGGTTTTTACAGCGGGGGCTCGCGCGGATTCGGTTTGGAGCTCATTCCAAAGCTGTTGGGCACCGGTTGAGATGATTTCCTCGAGGCGACAGACCTCGGTTTCACCGGTGCGGAGGTACTGCTCCAGGTCCAGGCGCTGGTATCGCTCGCGGGTCCAGACGGTGTCGGCGAGCCAGGATTTGATGGCCGGCAGGCGGTCACCTTCGGTGAAGAGGGCTGCAGGGTTGTAGGCAATGTCTGGCATAGGGAGCCTAGATGATGGTTGAGAGTTGAGAGTTGAGGGTGTCAGGCGGTGGCGACCTCCAGGCCAAGGGTTACGCGGCAGGCGCCGGGGGTGAAGTCAGGCAGACGCTCGACCATTTCTTCGACTTGGGCTTTGGTGAATGGGCCAGCAAACTCGAGCGAAGCCTCGCCGGCAAACTTGCCAGGCCCACTTAGAGAACCCCGGAGGAAGGACGGGAGAGAGGTGGTTTCCACTAGACGCTCATCAAACGTGAGGGCGATGCGCACGGCGCGGATTACACGGTCGTTGTTTTCGTTGAGGAGGCGCGCCACCTCCTGGCGGACTTGCTGCCGGGAGCGCAGGAATTCCGTGGCAATGGGCTGCACGGCGGGCTGAGTCTCGGTCGCCGTTGTGGTAGTGGCCGTGGTTGGGCCAGTGACGGTAAGCAGTCCGCCGAGAGACGTTTGTGTATGTGGGGTGTGTAAAGCGGGCTGATGCGTTGAGGATGACGCCGGGGTAACCTCGAACGGTTCGGTGATGATTGCGTCGCCGAGTTGGTCAGCCGTCAGCCTGGGGCGCCGGCCGCAGACATTTTCGACGGGGTGGTTTAGGCCGATAACGGTACCCAAAGCGGTCAGGGCGAAGAGTGCTTCGTGGAAGATTGCCTGGCTCATGACTATGGGGAACCCGAGGGTCGTGCGGTACTCGGTTTCGACCTGGCTGACCTTTTTGCCGAATAACTCAGCGGCCCTTGCCGTCAGGTGCTCCTGAAGCAGGGGTGTGGGGTAGAGGGTATCGCGGAGGTGATGGGTGATCTGTTCGCGATGGGCCGCGGCGGGCAGGTTCTCGCGCTGGAATTCCGACTCCGCGGGGGAGGCGCCAAATTTGATCACCTGGACGTGAACGAAGTTGGTCTTCTTGATGTAATCGACGGCGTACCGCTTTTCGTCGGCACCAATGCGGTTGAATTCGGCGCTCTTGGTGGTGTCGCCAGCGTTTCGGGACAGGTAGTCGGCCGCGAGCCAGTTTTTGCCGTACTTAAGCAGGTCCGGGTTGCTACGCAGGTCCACACGCGCGTCGCGCGGTTCGATGAGAACGACCGTGTTGCGGTTCTTGAGTCCGAAGTAGAAGCCGTGGACTTCCTCTGGCCTTAGGGGGCGGGGGGCGACAACGACGCGAATACCGGTTTGTGTGGCAGCATTGAGTTTGGTCTGGGTTGCGGCGGGATCGGAAAAGACAACCACTTCCGGGTCGCGCAGCACGTCGTTGGCCCACCAGGTGGAGACCTTGTCCCAGGCTTCTTCTTCGGAGACGGTAAGGGCGCGCAGGTTGACCTTGGCGTGAGCGTTCTCCTTGGTGTCAAAGAACAGGCTGCCGGCGCGCTCATGGAAATAGGACCCAAGCTTCTTGAAATTGGTCAGCGATACGCTGAAGGCGTTGTAGTCGGACTCGGGTGCGATGATTTGTCGCGCCAGCTCAGGCTCGGTGATGCCGGGCTGCTTGGGTGACTGGGCCAGGGTGGCGAGCAGCGTGGCGGAGGCGATCTGGTCGGCGAAGGCGTAGCTGCGGAGTTCGCGCAGGTTGGATTCAGCGCAAGTGATCAGGTTTTGGGACGGGTCGAGGTCGGCGAGCCAAGTGCGCATCTCGGGGTCCATAAGGCTGGCGTCGGCCAGCGTGATAAGGTGCGTGGCATTGCAGCGCGCGCGGACCAAAGCCGCAAGGAAACCAAGCGAGCCGCGGGTACCCTGGAACCCGCCTTTTGACTGGCGGATGCGGACCAGTGCAACATCCAAGAGCTCAGGGGTGAAGGGGAAGGTTTCGCGCAGGTGCTCGGCGTAGTCGCGGGGGATTTCGACGCCGAAACGGCGCCAGGTGTTTAGGTAGCTTTGTATGATGGCATCGATTTCGGATGAAGGATTGGCAGGCGACTTCTTGAACAGGCGGTGGAACAGGACTTTGCGACGGTCGGTAGAATCCTGGAAGCGGAGCTCCACGCGTTGAACGCGCTTGAGGGTAAGGCCGGGCTCAATGTTGCCGTCATAGACAGAGGCGATTAGCGCCAGGTTCGTGTCGGGACGGTTGGCCTCCTCGGAAAGTGACTGGAGGAAGTTGATGTTCTTTTGGCGGAGGGCGTCGTTGCTGATGGCGCGGACACCGCTCTCCAGTTCGTCGAAGATGACGACCAGCTTCTTCCCTTCCAGTGCAGCGCGGAGCTGGTTGATGTTGGGCGGTTGGTCGGCCGGGAACGCAACTCCGAGTTCCTGGCCGATAACGGACCACAGGGAATCGAGGGGGAAATCGGTGAACTTGCGGGACATGACCCGGGTGCCTTCGGGCACGGTGAAACTCAGGCCGTTTTCAGTTAGCCAGTCCTGGCAATCTGCCGGGGAGCCGGCCAAGTGCAGGGGAATGACGAGATCGTGGGATTTGCCCACGCCCTTCGGGCCCTCGGCCAGAAACAGGCCGATCTCCGCGTCGGTGGAGTTGAGTCGTTTATCCAAGCCCTCCACCAAGCGGCGGATTTCGCCCGACACATAAGTACATGCAAGAAAGTCGCGGGGGCGGGATTCGAGGGCGCGCCGGCGGGGGTCAGTGACGCGTTCAAGATCAATGACGCTTTGCAGGCGACCATTCAGTACTTCATCACGTGGTTCCAAAAGCTGCTTTAGCATGAAGTCATTTTTCCACGGGTTTCAGATTGTGTCAACAGTTTTCTAGCTGTTTCTAGAAATCTTTTTTTACCTAGAAACAGGTTGACACGCGGTGGGCGGGGTGATAAATGAATGCATACAGTGATCTCGGGGCATGTATTTGCCCCTCGATCACGCGTTCGTTGAAATGTTAGCGAAGAAGAATTTTCGGCCTGAGTGGGCCGGAGACGGAAAGGCCGCAAGGCGTTGGAGCGCCCTGCGGCGGGACCGTGATCGGTAAATCAAACCGAGGTTCGTTGCCGATCAGCGTTAATGGTCGTGCTCATAATTGGGTACTTGATGCTGAAATGCAAGGAGTCTCACCGCCGTTAAGAAAGCGGCGTGCAGTAGAAAGTGAGCCTAACTATGGCACTGAAGAAGTTCACCAAACCGAAATTCCTTGAGCAAATCGGGCGGCCGCTCGTGAAGCGACTGCTCGATGAGTTCGAGGGCGAGTTCGAAAGGGAACGGGTGGTGTTGCCGGACGAGAGCCTGGCCGACGCCGAGTATTATGCAGCACTGGCGAAGCTGGCGCTGGCGGAGGGTGGGTTGCCCGAGAGGTTCAGCGAGGCCCTGTATGGCATCGAGGCGATGGCCAACGAGTATGGGAAGGCGCGGCTGATGCGCGGGGTGGAGCTGGCCGGCCTGGCGCTGGACAACATCCAGCAGGCAACGTATGCCGACTATGCCGTGCAGGTGTTGCTGGCCGACCCGGTGTTGTTCAACGAGAAGCTGGACGAGATGCGGATCACGAGCCTGAGCTCGTTTGAGTATCACGGATGCGAGGCGCCGGTGGACCGGCGGGCGACGTTTACGGCGCCGGACGCTGCGGCCGTGGCGCTGATCAAGGGGGACATTGATACCTGGCTGGCTGACCAGCGGGAGGGGGACGAGGGGGTGACCGAGATTGAGTTGCACGAGGTTGATGGGGACGTGTGGTTCCTGATTCGGCGCGGGGATTCGTTCGCGCGCATCCCGATAGTGGATGGCGCACGCTTCACGGTGCGCCATCTGCGGCCGGCGCGCGACCTGGTGGTAGCCTACTCGCCTGAGCGCGACGAGCTGCGGGTTCACGCCAAGGGCGTTGGCGAGAAGAAGATGCTGCGCCGCGTGTTTGGGCAGCGGCTATTTGGGGACCCGGAGTACTTCTCCGTCCGCAAGGCGTTCACGCTGAAGCCACTGAAGGACGAAGGGCCGGATGCTCTGGAGGTGGCGCCCGGGAGCGGCATTGACAAGGTGGTGCTGACCGAGCTGGAGGTCCGCACCAATGACGAACACGACGCAGTCATTCACTGGAAGGCCAAGGACTTGTTCGCCTTCGCTGAGGCCACCGGCCAGCGGATCATGCCGGCGGGCGGTCAACTGGTGAGCGCCGGTTTCCAGGTGCAGTTCACCGGCCAGAGCAAGCCGCGCATGGTTTACCTGCGGGCCGGGAACAAGCTGCGGCTGACCCGACAGTGCGATGCGGCGGCTGTGCATCGCTGGCTGACCAGCAAGGGCTTTCGCAGCCCGGAAGAGGAGTTGGTTAACCGCGTTTCTGCCCTGAGGAATGAGCCTCTGGAACGCAATTGAGACTGCGCCGGACGCGGCGGCAGCTTTGAGTTGGCACCAGCTTCTGGGGTCAGACTTCGAGGCTGCCGCCGCTCTGTGTTTGCGGGCGACAGACCGGCGAACGGACCGTGTGCCGTGCCCGCGTGGTTGCGGGTGCGCGCATTTGGTCGTTCCTAGCCGGCGCGGGCTGGTGGGGGTGTGCCAATGCGAGGAGGCGGATTGCGACGACGTCGTACTACGGGACGCGGACCGGGTGGTGTGGGAGCTGGACGTCGGAAAGCTCGGACGAAAGATAGCATGGGCTCTGGAGGGCAAGCCAATGGAGCTGCGGTTGCTGGTACCGCGAACGCGGCAGGTGGCTTCGCTTGGCGAGAGTGGGGTGGCAGTGCTGTTGGCGCTAGCGCGGGACCGGGATGAATTTCAGCAAGCTATCACGGCCCTGGTGGCAGAGTCGGGCCATCCGTTCGTGCTGGTGGGGCCAACGAGCCGCTTTGTGGATCGAAGGTGCCGGGAGCTGCTGGAGAAACGCAGTGCGGAATTCCTGGACCTGGCTTCTTGTTTCACGGTTGAAGCTGACGGGTCGCTGAAGACACGGCGACCGGCGAAGGAGTTGCTTGCGCGGTTTGCTCGGACGGCTCGGCACCGACATGCGGCGCCGGATGCTCCGGCCAATGGCGGTGCCGCTCCTGAATTCCTGATCATGCAGGAGGGGACGCGGCGACGGGCCGGGAAGCATGACCGGACGGTGGTTTCAACCTGGCGCATTCGTTTCCAGGGGCATGAGGTCCTGATGCCTCCGTGGGTTGGCACTGAGTACCTCATCCTCCTGATGGCGCGGCAGGGCGCTGAGTTCGACGCTAGCGCGCTGACGCAGGCCATTCGCAAGCATGCGGCGGCGGCCGGGACCGCCGCGAGCAAGGACGCCGTGAGGGAGATTCTGCATGGGGCGGAGGGCTACGGCGATGATGGGGAGCCGGTAGGCGGGCGGGTTGGTGATCTGAACGAGCGTGATGTCATCTGGGATGCAGGGCAGATCGCGGACTGTCAGCGGGAGATTAAACGGCTACAGGGCGAGGTCCGGCTGCACCAGAAGGCGAACGATTACAGCAGCGACGCTTACCTGGAGGTGAAGCGAGCGCTCGAGGGACAGCAGGAGCTGCTCGCGGCAAATGCCAAGAAGGTGAGCGGTAAGTGGGTGCCGAAGGAGTACCAGAAGGGAACTTTCCAGGTGAAGGCCGATGTAATCCGGAAGCATGTGCGCAAGGTGCTGGATGGGCACCTACGCGAGAATTGCAGGCCGCTTTTCGACCATCTCAACGACCGGGACACGTTGGTTTACGGCGTTAAAAACTGCTATCGCCCGAAACCGCGCGTGAATTGGGTGGTGAAACTCAAGGGGGACAAAACAGGAATGTAATCTTCCGAAAAGGAACAAGTTCTTCCGCCTTCTAGTTCTTAGAAGGCCAAAAGGCGTCCGAGCCGAGTGGGCCCGGGCGCCTTCGTTTTTTTGGCCGTTAACAGACGAAGGCGAAGAACATGAAGACGACGCAGAATGGCAAGGCGCGGGTGATGAGGGCGGCGCGGGGTCGGCTGGGGCTGACCCAGCTCGACCTGGCGCGGAAGGTGGGTTGCTCCGAGTCGCAGATCACCAAGATCGAGACCGGGCGGGCCGTACCTGAGCAAAGCCTCAAAGAGGCGATTGCCCGCGAGTTGGGCATCGAAACGTGGGAGGTGGGCCAATGAGAAATCCGAAGGCCGAAATCCGAAATCCGAATCGGCTCCTGCGGGCTTGGCGGGTGTTGTGGGCAACGCCCGCGCAGCGGGTTGCGGTCGATGCAGTCCTGGGCGGGCCGGTGGCGGTACCGCCCGGCAAGTCGGCGAAGGCCGATGGTGCTTGCTTCGACGACGTGGAGCGGGTGCTCAGCCTGGCGCTGGATGCGGTGATCAACGCCATTGATGCCTACCGGGACCGGAAGAAAGGGGGTGCCTCGTGACCGCGAACAACTCCAACGAACGGCTGTTGCGGTTCCTCCAGGCCACGCCTGAACAGCAGGCCATCATTGACCGGGTTCTTGAGGGGAAGATGGCTGTGGCGCCGGAGCCGCCGAAGGGCCCCTTGCTGTTGGGCATGGGCGCGGGGGCGAAGCTGCTCGGGGTGTCCCGCGCAACGTTCTGGCGAATGATCAAGGCCGGGAGGCTGACCAAGGTGGAGGTGTTGCCGGGGTCGTTCCGGGTCCGCCGGAGTGACATAGAGGCTATTGGAGCGCCGCCTGCGGAGGAAACGGAGGCGGCGCGATGAGGCCGACGAAGACTGATGTGCGCCTGGCGCGCTGCGCGGACCGGTTGGCGGAATGGAACGCGAGCCAACAGGGGGACGAAGGCGGTGATGGTTGCCCTTGTCGAGCGGTCGTTACCCGGAAGGGGTTGGCTGGGGTGTTGGTGGTCTCGGTTCGGACCGTGGACGAAATGGTCGCCAAGGGAGAGATCACACCGATGCGCCCTGGGGGTGTGCTGGTGCGGTTCTACTTGCCGGATGTGCTCCGGCAGTTGACCGCGGCTGCGGTGGCCCGGCTGGAAAAGATGAAAGGGGGCCTATGAACTCGCGGCAGAAAGGAAAAGTCGGGGAGCGGGAGTTTGCGGCGCTGTTGCGGGTGCATGGATTCGATGCCCGGCGCGGGCAGCAGTTTGCTGGGGGCGTGGACAGCCCGGATGTCGTCAGCGATGCGCTGGCCTGGCTGCACATCGAGGTCAAGCGCGTCCAGAACCTGAACCTCGCCGAGGCCTGCGCTCAGGCGCGGCGCGATTGCGGCGGCAAGCCGTGGGTCGTGGCTCACCGGCAGAATAGAGGGCCGTGGTTCGTCACGATGGATTCTGACGCCCTCTATGACCTGCTGCACACAGCCCTGACCTATTTCGACCTGTGGCCGTTCGTCGGGCCGCGGCCCGTCACGATGGATGCGGAATTGTTTTTCCAGTTCCTGCGGGAGGTTCAACGGCGCCGGCACACGGATGAGCACGGTTATGTGCTGCCGCCGGCTGATGGGAGGAATGGGGCGGATGGGACAGATGCGACACCTCACCCCACAACAGATTTTGGGAAGTCGTCCGGCGTGTCGCCGGCCGTAGCACGCGGTGTGCGTGCGTTCCCGGAAACAGAGCAAACAAAGCAATCGGAGCATTAAACATATGCGTATCAAAGCAGGTAGCGGGAACTTCCAACCTTGCCCGGAATATAACGGGTCGGCGGTCTGCGTGGACGTTACCCCTCTCAAGACGGTGCAGACCCAGTTCGGACCGAAGGAAAAGTTCCGGTTCGTGTTCGAGACCGGCCAGACCAAAGACGACGGCACGCCCTGGTGCGTGTGGTCCGCGCCGTTCACCCCGTCGTATCACGAGAACTCGGCCCTGCGGCCGTTTTTGAGAAAGTGGATGGGGCGCGAACTGACCCCTGAGGAGACCAAAACCTTCGACACGGAGGACATGCTCGGCAAGACGGCCCACATCACGGTGATCCACGAGCACAGCGACGGCGAGGTTTACGCGAACATCGCGTTGATCCAGCCGGACAAGTCGGCAGAGCCGCTGAAGCCCTCGGGCAAGTTCGTGCGGATGAAGGACCGGCCGCCGAAGGACGGCAACGGTTATCGCCGCGCCGAACAGGCGAGCGGCAGCAACGGCGACCTGGGCGCGACGAAAATCCACGTCGGCAAATGCAAGGGGCTGGAGGTTCGTGACCTCTCGCCCGAGCAGGTCGGCGCGCTGATCGACCACTGGTTGCCGGCAGCGAAGGCGAGCGCCAAGCCGAGCGCCGATGACCGGCGGCTCATCGCCGCTCTGGAGGCCTGGCAGGCGACCCAGGAGAAACAGGACGACAACGTGCCCTACTAGGCCGTGAACTCACTACAACCGCATGGAGGGGCGCGGGCGGATCGCGTCCCTCCGTGCAAACCGAAGGAACTGTTATGCAGACCATTGTATTTGACGTGGAAACCGGGCCATTGGCGGAGGGCGAGTTATCAGCGCTACTGCCACCGTTTGACCCGGCGGAAGTGAAGACGGGCAACATCAAGGACCCGGAGAAGGTCGCCGCCAAGATCGCCGAAGCGGAGGCCAGCCACCGCCGGGACTTTTTCGACAAGGCGGCGCTGGACCCGCTGACGGGGCGTGTGGTGGCCATCGGGATGCTCGTGTTCGACGAGCTGAGCGAGGCCGGGCCCGCCATGGATTCGGGCAAGTGCGTCATCATCGGCCACGATGATGAGGCGCAAACCCTGCGGGAGTTCTGGCAGTACACCCAGGCGGAGATGGGGCGGATGAACCCGATGATCGGATTCAACATCTTCGGCTTCGACCTGCCGTTCCTGTTCCGGCGTTCGTGGAAGCGGCGCGTGCCGATTCCGTTCGGCCTGCGGCGTGGCCGTTACTGGGGCGACCAGCTCATTGACCTGCGCGATGCTTGGCAGCTTGGCGATCGGCAGGCGCGGGGTTCGCTGGACAGCATCGCGAAGCACCTGGGCGTGGGCGCAAAGAATGGCGACGGCAAGGCGTTCGCCGAGTTGTGGCGGACAGACCGCAAGCAGGCGGAGGCGTACCTGCGCAACGACCTGGACCTCACCGTGAGGATTGCCCATGCGCTCGGGGTGTGCGCGTAGGCGGCGCCGAGTGTGGGTGGACCCGGTGTTGTATCCGGCCTTGGCGAGACTGGTGGCTCGCCTCGGCCGGCGCGGTGAGGTGCTGGCGGGGATGTGGGACGGCAAGGGGATGAAAGAAATAGGGGCCGATTTGGGCATTAGCGCCAAGACGGTGGAGTACCACCGGGCGCAGTTGTATCGGCTGTTCGGGGTGGGTGACCCAGTGAGTTTGTGCAGGCGGGCAATTGTCCTCGGGCTGATTCGGCCGGATTTGCCGGCCAGGACCGAGGGGCCCCTGCACGTGCGGGATTGAGAATTTATGCAGACAAATTTGTGTTTCGAGGTTGGTGAGACGAATGGGCGGCCTGGCTTCCCGTTCACGGATGCTGAATATGAGGCGCTGGCCGACAGCGTGTTGACGCCGGAGAACCGCTTCCGTGCCGCCGCGCTGGGTGGAAACAACTGCTTTCTGACCGGCGCGGGTGGGACCGGGAAGAGCACGCAGTTGCGGGCGTTCATCGCGGAGTGTCCGCGCCGGGTGAGCGTGACCGCGCCGACAGGCGTCGCGGCGCTGAACGTGGGCGGCATGACGATTCACCGGTTCTGCGGGATGCTGATCGGGCCGGCGCCGGGGCAGTCGAACGAGGAGTACTTCGCCCAGCTCCAGCGCGATCCGCGCCGGTCAATTCTGGGTGGGTTCAATCGTGTTCGGCGGTGCGAGGTCCTCGTTATTGACGAGGTCAGCATGCTGCCGGGTCGGCAACTGGAGTTCGTCGAGTTCCTGTTCCGGCGGCTGCGGGGCCGAGATGAGCCGTTCGGCGGCTGCCAGGTGATCGCGACCGGCGACTTCCTCCAACTGCCGCCGGTCCGCACGGCCGAGACTGAACCGTACGATTGGGGCTTTCAGGCGCCGGCCTGGGCGGCGGCGAATTTCCGGACCTTCCTGCTCGAGAAGGTGCGACGCCAGGATGAGGCGGCATTCGTCCGCGCGCTGGCCGACTTCCGAGTCGGCCGGGTGTGGGGCGATAGCGCGCGGATTTTGCAGTCGCGGGTGCGGAGCAATCCGCCGGCGACGATGCCGCGCTTGTTCACGCACAACGTGCAGGTGGACAAGTGGAATGGCTTCCAACTTTCCGAGCTGGCGGGCGAGGAAACCGTGTCGCACGCGCAGCAGAGCGGGCCGGAGCTGCAGCGCGAGTTCCTGACGCGCAACCTGCTGACGCCCGCATCGCTGCATCTGAAGCCCGGCGCCCTGGTGATGTTCACCGTGAACAAGAATGAGCCGGGCCGCGCTGAGCCGCTGTTTGTGAACGGCCAGATCGGTACGGTGGTGGATGTCGAGCCCGGGACGGTGGTGGTGGAGAGCAAGACCGGCGGGGTGATCCGCGTCGAGCGGTTCACCTGGCGGTATGCGCAGGATGATCCGGAGTCGGCGACCTTCAGCCAGTTCCCGCTGCGGCTGGCATGGGCCATGACCATCCACAAGGCGCAGGGGCTGACGCTGGACTCGGCTTATCTGGATATCCGCGCCGCCCGTGAGCCTGGGCAGGCTTACGTGGCGGTGTCGCGGGTGCGGTCATTGGCCGGGCTGAATTTCAAGGAGTGGTTCAAGGGCGTGCACGTGTCGCCCGAGGCCATCGAGTTCTATCGGCAAATTGAAAACTGAGACCTGAAAGGAGCAAGGACTATGAAAGCGAAGTTAGTGAGCGAGTACGAAGGTGTGTTGGACTTTTTGATGGTGCCAGCGGCCTGTCCCGGCTGTGGAGAGAAGCGTTATGTGAAGCTGGGCTTCGGGCTGGACGGGACGATGTGGATCGACCCGGCCGAGGTGGGCATCAGGCCGGAGCACGCGGAGCAATTGGATCAGTTTGGAGAGCCTTACCTGTTGATTAACCCGGCGGCGCTGGAGGTGATGATCAATGCCCGCGCCGTGGTACTTGTGAAGACTGATCCGGAGTGGGGTAAGAAGTGGTTGGCCTACGTCGAGAAGATGATCGGGAAGCACAAGGCGGTGCGGGCCCAGGCGGCAGCGGCGGCGAAGGCGGGGAACAACTGAGACTGAGCTGTCTATGGCGACTCCTTTGGAACAGGTGACCACCTTGTTTGGCGACGGTGCGTTTCTCGTGCCGTGCATCCGCGGCACGAAGGTGCCGGCGGTGACTTACACGCAGCGGCCGTTTGAGGCGACGCAGACGCCGGCGTATCGGTATGCGCTGGCGTCGGGTGAGTTCAACATTGCCGTTTACCTCGGTGAGATGTCCGGCGGGCTGTGCGCGCTGGACTTCGACAAGGATGAGGACCTGGCGGCGTTTCTGGCCGCCAATGTGCCGCTGGCCGCGACGACGCGCTCGCGCGGAAGTCGCGGCGGCATGGTTTGGGTGCGTGTTGACGGCGAGTTTCCGACGAGCTGCAACACGCCGCGCTTTGAGTGGCGCGCCAATGGGCGGCTGTCGACCATCTATGGTCTGCATCCGAAGGGGATGGACTATGCCGTCCTGGTGGCCACGCCGCCGGTGACAGTGAAATTTGCCGACATCCGCTGGCCGGATGGGTGGGAGCTGCCGTGGATCGGCGCGCCGGGGCGCGACGCGGCGGCGGCGCTGGCCAAGGAATACGGGCAGCCTTTCTATACCAACAAGGATGGTCGGGTCATGGGGATCAACGAGCGGTATTGGGCGGCGCTTTACGCCCGAGAGAACCAGGTGCTCTACGATCCTGACGAGAAGGCGTTTTACCGGTACGACGACGGCGCCGGGCTTTGGGGGGCCGTGACGGCGGAAAGCATCCGCGAAACGATTTCCGGCCGCATTCTGGACATCAGCCGGGAGACGCAGCAGTTCTCCCTAGAGATCCAGATCACGCAGACCAAGCTCAAGGCGGTGGGGAGCGCCTTGATGGGGATCGTCGAGAAACGGGATGCGTTCAAGACGAGGCGGCGCTTCATTCACGTTGCCAACGGCGTGATCCGCTTCGCTGACGACGGGGACATTCAGTTTGGCGGGTTCTCGCCGGAGGATTACTCCCGTAACCGCTCGCCTTACGCGTTCGATGCTGCGGCCGAATGCCCGCGGTTCCTGAACGAACTGATTTACCCGGCCGTGGCCGGCGAGGATGCGGACCTGCTGCAGCGCTGGGCCGGGCTCGCGTTGTTCGGTTACAACCTCCCGCAAAGGTTGCTCATCCTCGACGGCACGGCCAACGGGGGCAAGGGCACTCTGGTGCGCATCATGCAGGCGTTGGTCGGGCTCACCAATACCTACCAATTGCGGACGGAGTGCCTGTTGGAGCGGTTTGAGACGTTCCGCTTCCGGGGCAAGACCCTGCTGATCGGGCCGGATGTGCCGGGCGATTTTCTGATGCAGAAGGGCGCCAGCATGCTTAAGGCGCTGGTCGGCGGCGATCCGCTTTCCGGCGAGGGCAAGGGTTTGAACGGGGATTTCCCGATGTTCGGCACGTTCAACATGGTGATGACGTGCAACTCGCGGCTGCGGGTGCGTCTGGAGGGTGATTCTTCGGCCTGGCGGCGGAGGCTGCTGATTGTGCGGTATGAGAATCCGCCGCCGGAAAAGCGGATTTTGGATTTTGACCGCCTGCTGCTGAAGGAGGAGGGGAACGGCATTTTACGGTGGGGCCTGGCGGGATTCGTGAAGCTGCAGGCGGAGTTTGCCGAGCGTGGCGACTTTGCCCTGACCGACGCGCAACGCGGGCGGGTGGATTCGTTGCTGGCAGAGAGCGACAGCCTGCGGTTGTTCGTGAAGGAGCGCATGGCGCGGCACGAATACGGCGACGTGACAACCAGCGAGATCCAGCAGGCTTACGCGGAGTATTGCGCGGACCATGGTTGGAACGCCTTGCCGACGGCGGTGGTCGAGCGGACGCTGCCGGACATCATGCTGGACGTGTTCCACGTCACCAGGTCGCACTCCATTGAGCGCGATGGGAAGAAATCGAACCGGGGTTGGCGCAAGGTTCAGTTGCTGGAGGCGACTGAGCTGCCACTGGAGGCCGGCGAATGAGTCTGGACGCGGCCAAACTGGAGAAGGTGCGCGAGCTGGCCGGCGGCATCGTACAGGCCCGGTGCCCCGCCTGCGCCGAAGGTGGCGGCGACCGGAAGGGCGAGCACCTGCGGATTTACCCCGACGGGCGCTATGGGTGCTGCGTCCATCCGAAGGATGGGGAGCACCGGAAGCGGATTTTCGCCCTGGCCGGTGCCCGGAAGGCGGGGGCACTCACCCTGCGGCTGAAGACGCCGCCGGCATTGCCGGCGGTCCGCTCGGTGAAGGCGGCTTTGGCCACCTTTAGCTCTGGGACGCTTGGGACGCCTAAAACCGAGTCGGAAAATGCCGTCCCAGGTGTCCCAACACCCCCCAGTCCGGGTTTTGGGACGCCTGGGACGCCTATTTTGGAGTCTCGCGCGTGTGCGAGGGAGGATTCACCTAATGTACGTACACCCGCGTATACATGTAAGGACTTGGAAAGTGGCGTCCCAAGCGTCCCAAGGCCTTCGCAGGCGGCCACCGATGTGGCGGCAGAACCGCCGCCGGTTGCCGGCGAGCGGCTGCCGTTTCTGACCGCCGACGGGACGCTGAGGATCCCATTCGATTCGCCTGAGCGATACCACTGGTGGAAACCGCCGCATGATCAGCGGCTGCGGGTGAAACAAATTTTGGCCGAAGTGAAAGAAAGGATGAAACATGCCGCTACCGTTTGAGAAGCAGCCCCGAGAGTCTGATAAGGCGTTCGCCGCGTTCAGTTTGTATTTGAGCCTGGGCGCCGAGCGGTCCACCCGCGAGGTGGGGAAGCAGTTGGGGAAGAGTGAGGGTTTGGTTGAGCGGTGGGCCGCGAAGTTTGACTGGCGGAGCCGGGTGGCTGCGCACGGGGCGCACCTGGCGGTGGTCGAGCGGGAAGCGATCGAGGCCGCGGCGCGAAGCAAGGCCGCGGAGTGGGCAGCTCGCGAGCACCAACTCCGTGAAACGGAGTGGGCGATGCACGAGCGGGCCATCGCCGCCGCGAAGCGGGGGCTGGACGCCTACATGCAGCGCGAGAAGGTCTATGCCAACTTGGCGGACATCGCCCGAATGCTGGAGATCGCCAGCAAGCTGGGGCGGCTGGCGACGGGCCTTGGCACCGACGGCGATCGGCGCAAGGGCGACGAGCTGCCGGCGCTGCGGGTGGAGGTGAAGGTGGCGCTGGAGAAGATCTACGGTGAGCCACTTCCAGGGGAAGTGGTCGATGTGGAGGCGGTGCCTGGGCTGCCGGAGGCGCAAAACAAGGTTTTGGCGGCGCAAACGTGGAATCCGGGGTCGCAAACAGGGGAATTGAGTGCGCAAACAGGGGAATTGGAGGCGCAAAAAGGGAAGGTGGAGACATGACACCCTGGGAGCGCTATTTTCTCGTCGGGCGCCGGGCGGGGTGCCCGATGGACCAGATGGACCAGTTTCAGGCCGCCGATGTGGTCCTGCAGAGCCGCCAGCTCGCCGCCTCGGCGGCGGCGCGGTTGTGCGACCGGGCTGACGGGCCGACGGCAGTCGGCTATGGCGGAGCCCGGGGCGGCGGCAAAAGCCATTGGCTTTTGGCGCAGATGGGTGCCGATGACGCGCAGCGCGTGCCGGGATTGAAGTGCCTGCTGTTGCGGAAGGTTGGCAAAGCCAACCTGGAGCACTTTGAGGATCTGCGGCGTAAGCTGTTCACGAACCTGGGACATGAGTTTTCGGCCTTCCGGGGAATCCTGACGTTCAACAACGGCTCACGGATCATCGCCGGCCACTTCCAGAACGAGAAGGACATTGATGCCTACCTGGGGCTGGAATACGACGTCATCGGGATTGAGGAAGCCACGACCCTGACGGCGCGGAAGTACCAAGACATCACGACCTGCTGCCGAACCAGCAAGCCGAATTGGCGCCCGCGCATCTATTCAACAACGAATCCGGGAGGCGTCGGGCACGCATGGTACCGTAAGCGGTTCATCGAACCGTGGCAGCGGCATGCGGAGGGGGAGACGCGGTTCATCGCGGCGCGGGTGACCGATAACCGTTGGAACAACCCGGAGTACGTGCGCGTGCTGGAGGGCCTGACGGGGTGGCAGCGGCGGGCCTGGCTGGATGGGGACTGGGACATTGCGGCCGGGCAGTTCTTTACGACGCTGCGTCGGGAGGTGCATATCCTTTCCGAGTTTGACGAGACCAGGGCGCGGGAATGGTTTTGCGCCCTGGACTATGGGTTCACGCACTACACCGTGGTGTTGCTCGGTTGCAGCGATGGCGACGGGAACTTGTTCGTGGTGGATGAGCACGCGGAGCGGCTTTGGCTGCCGCAGCGGCACGCGCCGGCCATCGCGGCGATGCTGGCGCGGCATGCAATCTCCAATCGCAGATTGGAGATTACTGACCTGAAACGGTTTGTTGCCGGCGCGGACGTGTTCAGCCGGCAGAGCGACGGGTCAACCGTCGCGTCGCAGTATGCCAAACTGGGGATCACGTTGAAGCCCGCGAACATGGAGCGGGTGAGTGGTTGGGCGGAGATCCTGCACCGCTTCGGTGATCCGGCGAACGGAGTGAAGCCGCGGCTGTTCGTCCACGAGCGGTGTGCGCGGCTCGTGGAATGCTTGCCGGCGTTACAGCACGATCCGAGTCGGCCTGAGGATGTGCTGAAGGTTGATTGTGATGAGGATGGCGTCGGCGGCGACGATGCCGCCGACGCGCTTCGGTATCTGGTCGCGACGAAGGCGCGCACGATCGCGCAACGCAAGTTGCGTGGGTTCTGAGCGCAGGCCCCCTGGGGATGGAGGGGGTCGAGCATTGGGGGTGGGTGGGGGAGCGAACGGAAGCAGCAGGCCGAATGACGGCGCTGGCCTTGGCACCCGCAAGGCCTGTGACGGCATGAGGCTTGCCGCGGGAGTGAGCGGTTTGGGGTTGGTTCTGTTCGCGAGCAGAAAAAAATCCCCAGCCGAAGCCGGGGATGTCTGACCTATGCGGCCACCGGCTCGGGAGCGGGCGCCGGGGTGGTCTCGGGCTGGGCGGCGGGGCGGGGCTTGGTGACGCCGGCAATGAACCTCTCGGCCAGCTTGGTGGCACTCTCCAGGGAGCGGCAGGGATAGGAGCGGACATCCTTGAAGGTGGTAAGGGTGACCACAAAGGTGAGGACGCCCCGAGCTGGATTGCGGGGAGCGATGGTGACTGACGGCGCGGTGAGGTTCCTGTTGATGTCTGTAGTGTTCATATTTTGTTTCATTTGTTTCGGGCTTCTTTGCCCTTTCACTGAAGAGCGCGGCGACTGCGGGCGGCCAGTGGGAGGAATCTACGGAGGGCACCACTTGTTCCGGCCCCCGCACCAAGCCGCGCAGTGAAGGGCAAAGATGACTGAAACAAGAAACATGAACACGACATCAACAAGAACCACACCGAGGTGGAGACGAGGCACCATGCGGAAGCAAGCCGGGGCGTCCGGCGTGGTCGCCTGACAGCCTGAGAGTCCGCTCCCTGCCGCTCCTTGGAGAGTGCCCCTGTTGCTGGCCTGCTGTGGAGGCGTCACCGGGCCCTGCCTGCCGTCCAGCGGGGACCATTGTCAGCGCCGGGCGCCGGTGGCTGCATGGGCGATCCGGCCTGGTCGGGGATGCTGGCGAGCGAACCTCTTAGGCGATTGCGAGCGAATGCGAGCCTGACCAGCCAGCGCAGCGGACGGAGAGTGCAGAGGGCTTGCCCTTTGCCGCGGGCCTGGGCCGGCGCGAGGCCCAGGAGCGAAAAGTTTTCCATTGGCCACCTGGTTTTCCGAAAACCACCTGCCCAATGGAAAACTTTTCACAACACGCGGGTGTCCAGAGGGTTGCTACCCTTTGGCGCAGGGGCCTGGGGACGGCGGGAGTCCCCAGCCCGCGTCGGGAAAAACCACGCGCGCGAAGCGCGCGAAATTTTGGCCAAGGGGGCAGCCACCGGCTGGCAGAATAGAGTGCCGCTCAACGGACTTGCGTCCGGGTGGCTGCCCCTTGGCTGAAGTGTCATGGCCTGCGGCCTGGGCATTCGCGGGGTTTGGCGTCGCGGTCGGTCGTGTAGATGAGGGCCTGGCCGCACTTGTGGCAGTGGGTCCAGCCGCTTCCGGCGGGGTACCAATTGATGCCGCACTGAGCGAAGCCGGGCGGGTGCTTCCTGCGGTAGGCGGCTTCGCGGGCGAGGCGGCGGGAAAGCTTCTCGCTTTCCTCTTTGCGCTTGGCCTCGGCTCGGGCCTTGGCGGCGGCTTCCTTGGCGGCGTGCTTGGCGTCAATGGCGGCCTGCTCGGTGTCGCGGGCCTGCTGCTCAAAGAAAAGGAAAGTCTGGCTCATGGTGAAGGGCTGGCCCCGGTTGCCCGGGGCCAGCGGTGCGGGGTTAGTCCTCGTCTGGCAGCATCAAAGTGATGGCGGGAGCGGGGTCGTCTATGTCGAGCGCGCCAGCGGTGGCGATTAGCTTGGTGAGACGCGCGGGGTGTGTGTCGGAGTTGCGCACGTAAAGCGCCACGGTCAAGCGCGTGGTGCCGGGCTTGGAGCGGATGATCGCGAAGCGAAGCATCCACACCAGGTCCCAAACTCTGCCGGCTTCGTCCTGCCCGGTGACACCGGGCGGGACGGCCACGCATCGCTCATAGACTCCGCGGGTGATGAACACCGGGAAGCGGATTCCCGCTTCCTCGGCCGTTTTCGTCACCTCGATTTGAAAGCCGTCCGCAATCGCTTGCGAGCGGGTGTACTGGTAAACGACATCCCACTGGGGGCTGTCGGTGTGCTGTGTGTTGTTGTTGTTCGTGTTGTTCATAAATCAGGCGGTGGCGGCTTCGTGGATGAGTTCAAGGCGGCGGTCCTGGGCCATGCGCTGGGCGAGGGCCTGAGCGCGGGCGAAGTTGTAAACGTGGTAAACGGTGGAGACCGGTTCGGCTTCCTCGTCGCCTACGTAAACAACCCACACGGGGATTTCCTCGCCTTCGGGGTCCTGGTCGGATTGCGGGCCGTCGAAGTAAACGCCCCGCCAAGGGCCGGGGCTGGCGGTCTCGGCGAGGTCGGTGCGGAACTGGGCTTGTGCTGCGGTCATGGCGGGCCTCCTAGATTGCGAAGTAGCCAAGCTCGCGGAGCGATGAATGGCGGGGGTTGCCAACGATTACGTGGTCGAGCACTTCAATTTTGAGGAGCTGGCCAGCGCGGATTAGGTCGCGGGTGACCTTGATGTCGGCCTCTGAGGGTGTGGCTTCGCCTGAGGGATGGTTGTGCATGAGCACCAGCGCGGCGGCGGAGGTCATGATGGCGAGGCGGAATACTTGGAGCGGGTGAACTAGGAGCGTGTCGTGGGTGCCTACGCTGACAAGGTGATGGGCCTTGATGCGGCGGCGGGTGTTCAGCAGCAACACCGTGAAGCATTCGCACTCGGGGTCAAAGGCCTCGGTGGTCGGGACGTGCAAGCGCCAGTAAGCGGCGGCGGCTTCGGGTGTGTCGCAAAGGGTCATCTGGTCGGGGGTCCTGGCCTCGCGGAGGGGAACTACCTTGTAAACGTAGGGGGAGGGAGCGAAGCGGAAGGGCTTGACCATCTTGTCCAGCCCCGGCAGCGGGGGCTGGAGGGTTGCGCTCTGCTGCTCATCAGGACGGCTCTGGAGCCCTGAACCGACTTCTTGGAATTGTGATGTAGTTCTCATGGTCTTTTTTTTCTCTGCTGCTCAGTCCGGTCTTATCGCCCTTCACCCGAGT
>Ga0116154_10001334_pt1 | contig 21429 bp, 20 predicted proteins | sample AD_UKC030_MetaG_FD_89898 | JGI IMG/M metagenome (GOLD analysis project Ga0116154, IMG submission 89898) | Active sludge microbial communities of municipal wastewater-treating anaerobic digesters from USA - AD_UKC030_MetaG | ecosystem: Engineered > Bioreactor > Anaerobic > Digestate | place: USA...
ATTTTTTATCCATTTTCAGGAACACTTTTTTGATCTGAAATTTGGAACAATACTCTGGCAGTATTTTTATCTCGTAAATTCCTTAAAGAGTTGGTAGTTAAAATGGCACTATACCCTTTTTTTAAATATATCATCGGACTCAGCGGTCAAGCCCGGGGAAAAGATTGTTACGCTCTCAAACATACCCGGAGAAATTAACAGAATTGAGATAAATTCACCGTGTCAGGAGCTCGGCCCGGATCCCCTCGTAGGGTGCCGGCAGGCTCAGCCTGCGGAAGAACTCATCCGTGAAGATGATGCAGTTCATGATCGCCCATTCCGCACACCCGTGGCCGAGGCACCGGTCGGGAAAGAACGGCACGTTCTTTCCGGCCAGCGGGTTGGCAGCGAACTTCCGGTAAAGGATCCTTTCGAAATGCTCCGAAGTGCTCTCCGGTTCACGGCCCGGGTCCTGCCGCCGGTGGATCACGACCCATTCGCGGGTATAATGCTGGAGGTAGTTGCGGATCTCCGTGAGGGTCCGGACATTGGCAAATGCAACATCCCCATCCTCAAACCCGTGCTGGCCGGCGATGGCGAGAATGGTCTGGTACTTGGTCAGCATCGGCGCCCGGTCGAAGTTCCGGGGGTTATGCCACTCCCGTCCGATCGTCCTGAGAAGCGCCTCGTGTTTCTCGTCAAAGGCAGAATATTCCTCGTCCGTTGAATCGGCGTGGAGCTCGTTGATGGTGGTTTCCAGGAAGGAGACGGAGGAGAGGACCGCGTTGAGGGTGAAGGCTTCGTGCCGGAGCTGGGCATCCGGCTGGACCGGCTCTCCCCTGAGATACTCCTGCTCGATCGCAAACGCAAGCCGAGAGAGGAGCGCCGCGGACTGGATATAGCGCACGGAGAAGCAGTCGCGGAACCGGATCGTCGATTCTTCGCCCGGCATCTCGAGGGGGATCTTGTCCATCTACTATCCCGTTCTCTTTCTGAGATAAAAAGGATAAGGGGCTCCATGGGACCCGGATGGCGGCAGTTCACCCGAACAATGCCGACAGGTCCATTATTATATACCGGGGATTACCAAAAATCAAATAAAAAAACCTATATATTAACATCTTCAAATTTTCAGGAACCCAGGGACATTTATTATGAAACGCGAACTTTTTACCCTTTTTCTTGCAATCGTGCTTGTTTTAGCATGTATAACTGCAGGATGTACCGAATCGGGAAGACCCAACCAGCATGCGGTTGTGGTAACATCAACCACATTACCTGCGTCCATGACCGTGCCATACGGGGAGGAGAGCAAGACCAGTCTCGATTCCCCGACAACTTCTGAAGTTTATCTCACGATGACCGCCCGGGCGGATGCAAAGACCCTGAGCGGGGGACGCTCGTTCATGCGCATCCGGGTGAACGGCAAGAACGTCACCGGTGAACGGCTGGTGAACAAGAACCTGAACTTCACCTATGGTGACGGGTTCAAGGCCTCCTACTGGAGCCAGAACATGTCTGCGTGGTACCTGTTCTTCTCCCCGGACTTCGTGGGATATGACAACCCGAAACTTTCCGACCATATCCTTGAGGGGAATGCATATGTCTACAAGTTTAATGTAGCCGATCTCGTGAACAGGGGTGCGCCAAACGAGATCATCATTGAGAATATCGGTGACGAGGTTGCAGCCCAGTATACGAGACCGGAGGATATCGAGTTTTACAAGGCAGCGACCATTGTCATCAGTCCGATCAAGCTCGAGGGGAAAGGCGTTGATGTTGTTCAGATAACAAAGGAAGCAGCACCAATAAGGATCATCGTTGGCAAGAAATCTGTCGTGACCCTCACGATCAAAAATGACCTGCCGGGGAGTATCACGGATGTAGCGATTTCTGATGCTGCACTCCCGTATGGCCTGAACGGAGGGACCATAAAAGGCAAAGTGGAGCAGCCCATCCCGAGCGGGGGATCGTATACGGTCAGTTATGATGTGACTGCTGACAGAACAGGTACGTTTACTCTCGGTGCGGCAGCAATCACCTTTGCAGACACTACCGGCAACTACCAGAAGATCAGCTCCGGCACCGTAACACTGACCGTAATCTGAAATACCCAGAATCTTCCTTTTTTCTCCCGTTCCGTTGAATCCGTATACCATCCGTCACAGCTGCAGCAGGGAACATCTCCCGACGAAATCAGAAGAGGGTAATGGGCTGGGTTTATTCGTGCATTGACAACCTTTAACCTTCCGGCGCTCCACCTTTATTGGTGCAGATGAATAATTCTCAAAACACATCACCTTCCCCGCGGCCCGGGAACCATACTTCTGAAGGGGTCTCGCTTTTGATGGGCGACCCGAAGAAGGCGATCATCAAACTGTCCGGCCCCATGATCGCGGCGATGCTTCTGATGTCCACCTACAATATCGTCAATGCCATCTGGGTGGCCGGCCTGGGCTCCGATGCCCTTGCCGCGGTGGGGTTCGTCACTCCGCTCTTCATGATCCTCATGGGCCTGAGCAACGGCCTCGGTGCCGGCGTTGCATCCCTCATCTCCCGCCGCATCGGTGCAACCGATAAAGCGGGAGCTGACAACGCAGCAGTCCACGGCCTCCTGTTTGTTGTTATCCTGTCAGCGGTCTTCACGGTTCCCCTGATGCTTCTCACGGGCCCGATCGTGACCCTCTTCGGGGCCGGGGAGACCGCCGGCCTTGCAACGCAGTACGGGCAGATCGTCTTTCTGGGGATGGTCCTCCTCCTCTTCACGAACATCGCCTACGCAATCCTCAGGGCGGAGGGAGATGCAAAACGGGCAATGTACGTTATGGGTGCGTCCTCAATCCTGAATATCATCCTTGACCCGGTCCTTATTTACGGTGCCGGGATGGGGATAGCCGGAGCAGCATGGGGGATGATCGTCTCTCTCCTGATGACCTCATCCGTCCTCCTCTTCTGGTTCTTTGTCAGACGGGACACGTATGTCACGATCGCGTGGCGGGAGTTCTCGTATGACAAAAAGACCGTGCGGGACATCCTCGGTGTCGGTCTGCCGGCCAGTGTCGAGTTTTTCCTCATGTCAATACTCGCGATCTTCATCAATGGCCTGCTCGTGGCAACGGCAGGAACTGATGCGGTCGCCGTTTATACAGCCGGCTGGAGGGTCGTCTTCTTTGCCATCATTCCCATGGTCGCGATCAGTACAGCAGTCATCTCCGTTGCCGGAGCTGCCTTCGGCGCACGGAAATTCGAAAAGATCCGGACCACCCATACCTTCTCGGTCACCTTCGGTATTGCCATTGCTCTTGTTGTCAGTGCCCTTACCTACATCTTTGCCCGGCAGATCGCCGTCATCTTCACGTATTCTGCGGACAGTGCCCACCTCGCGCCGGACATCGCGGCCTTCCTTGCCATTATGTGTCTCTTCTACCCGTTCATTCCGCCGGGCGTCATGTCGGGATCGATCTTCCAGGCAACGGGCAGGGGTGTGAGTTCGCTCATCATGACGGTCTTCAGGAACCTTGTGTTTATTGCGGTCTTTGCCTATCTGTTCGGGATAGTGCTCGGGTTTGGCGAACATGGCGTCTGGTGGGGAATTGTTGCCGGGGATATTCTCGGGGGTACCGTTGCGTTCATCTGGGCACGCTATTATATCTCACGGCTCATAGCAACCGGGTAAACAACCAATTTATTTCCCGATCACCTGCGCGACAGCATATCCGGCCAGAGGTGTGCCGGCCCGGCTCCTCTGCACGGCCTTTGCCGGGCAGAGGATAAATGGCACGGTGCAATAAACCAAGAAAGACCGGACAAAGGCCTTTTTTAAGGCTCTGGAGAAATCCTCTTTTCAGATGATGATTGCCCCCCTTGCGCCATCCCTGCCCCCATCGGGGGCTCAATCGCGCATTGCGATGCCTCGGCATTACCTAAATGGTAAATATGTCAATGACTGCGTACAGGTAATACGACACAATCGCAACCGGGGGATGCCACAGCGGCGGGGGCATGCTTGCTTGCCCCCAAGGGCGTTAGAAATATTCAAAGGAGTTCTTCAGAGCCTTTTTTCCCTGCAACCGCAGAACTGCAGAAAAAAGGGATGTTATTTTCTCTGTAAGATCAGGAATACGCAACCCATGAGCGCCAAAAACGCTGTTTCAACGGGGATGGGTGATGACTGGGAGGGGGTGGCTGTTGGCGGAGCTGAGGAGGTTGCAGAAACTAAGGGGGGGGATGATACCGTAGCCATGGTTCCGGTTATCGCTGGCATGGTTTTGTCTTTGAGCAGAACAGCAATCTCCCGGTTTTTTGCAAGGTTCGGGTAGGATTGATCGATGACCCTGACGCGGTCAAACGCCACAATCGCCTCATCGTACCGTTTCATGCCGGCAAGCGCATACCCCTTATTGAACCATGCCTCTGCATTGTTGGTATCCAGGGATACCGCCTTTTCAAATGCACCCAGCTGCTCGGCGTACAGGGTATCTGCTTTCACACGGTCCCCGGCAACATCCTCATAATAGTACCCGATATTGTAGAGTATCTGCCCGCGGTTTATCCAGCCTTGTACATAGCCGGGATTTATCTCAAGCGATCGGTTGGATGCTGCAAGCGCATCATTGAACGTTCCGTTCCGGTTAAGCGCATCCGCAAGACCATTCCATGCTTCAAAGTATCCCGGTTCAAGCGCTATTGCCTGGTTGTACACTGAGATCGCCCCGGCATAATCCCCGTTATCGGTAAGGGTACGGCCGCTTGAATACAGGTTCGCTGCCTCGGCCGGATATGCTGACACCGGCATGCAGGTTACAAGGGCGAGAAGAAGCAGGGCAAGCAATGCTTTTTTCGGTATTGTTTTCATGTTCATGTCAACCGGAAGATACCTTGACCGTTGAAACCATAAAAGATTCTTTGGCCGGGATACCCCACAGGATTCGTATGATGATGTATCCATGTTTTTTATTCCCCTGATATTTGTTCCCCGGGTCCAGAGCCGCACCGGGCCCTGGGAGCTCCGGACGATGACAGCCAGGGCATTCCTGAGGAGGCACCCCCCCTCATTTGTATCTCATACCGGGTGCCGCGACCACGTATACCCTGCCGGACCCAGGTTCAAACCACCAGGCCTGTCACCAGAACCAGCACTCCTGCCGGTCCGGATGGTGGACAGCCTGCACCAGCCGGCCAGCCGGCAAATACTGATCAGCTCTTTTGGGGGCAGTCGATTTCTGCAGAGTATACCTTGATGTCGATGACCGGCGTACCGTTGAATGCGTCCAGGCCCCGGACCTTCAGGACACCATCCATGACATCTATAAGATCGACCATGCAGAGGGAGACCGGGTTCGGGCGGTCTGGAGAACGGATGGCAAAAACACCTTTCTCTGCCGACAGGCCGGGAGGAACTGCCCGGAGGACCGTCCGGTCCGCCCGGTCGAACCAGCAGAGCACCCAGAGGTGTTTCCTGCCCTCGATCTGCCAGAGGGCGGGGCGGTATTTTTCATCGATAACAATCTCGGACACGGTATCCGAGAGGCGTCCCTGCCGGGGGGCATCGCCCTTTACCCTGTAGGGGGACCGGACGTGACCGATGGGGTTGAGCTCGATGGGTGCGGGTGTCATGATTAATCATTGGTAGGTAGGGGACCTGCGTATTTAGCAGCGGGGATCTGAATTGTGGTTGATTACCGATACGGGAACCTGCTCCCGCCGCAACCATTATAATCCCTCCAATCGATTGATGGTAAGCACTTTTCAGATGTGCTGACAGATGTAAGTCCGACGTGCGACACCGCACTGCCTAAAGCAGGCTTTGGGATTACAGGGAGTCAGTAACCAATACTCGACTTTTCTGGACTTACTTTCTCGTCTATTACTCTAGGAGGCTACACAATGGCACGAATGCATGCCCGCAGAAGGGGCAAGTCATGCTCAGTCCGCCCCTACCGGAAACAGGCCCCCGCGTGGTCCAACACGGACACGAAGGCGATCGAGAAGATCATCCTGGATCTGAGGAAGGAAGGCGCATCGAGCGCGAAGATCGGACTGGTACTCCGGGACCGTTACGGCGTTCCTGATGTGAAACTTGCCACCGGCAAGCGCATCGGGGATTTCCTGAGAGCAAACAAGGTCGCTTCCGAGATCCCCGAGGATCTCCGCGACCTGATGGTAAAGGCGCTGGGATTGAGGAGGCACCTCTCCGAGAACAAGAAGGACCTGCACAACAAGCACCAGCTCCAGCTGGTCGAGTCCAAGGTCCGCCGGCTCGTCAGGTACTACACGGGAAGCAGGAGACTGCCTGCCGGCTGGGTTTACAAGCCGGAGAATACCGAGATCCTGCTGTCCAGGTAACTATTCAGGATAATCGTCCGGAAAAACCATGAAGCTTGAGACCGCCGCGGGAACCGTGGCAGACCGGATCAAAAGGCAGGAATTCATCGAGGTGTACGCACACCACGATGCTGACGGCATAGCCGCGGCCTCGATCCTCTGCCACGCGATGCTACGGGCAGGTATCCGCTTCCGGCTCCGGGTAAGGCAGGAAATCAGCCTGTCCGACATTGGCGGGGACGGGGCGTACCTGCTCTGCGATCTCGGGGCCGGTATGGAAGGCCTCCCTGCCGGCGTGATGGTTGTCGACCACCACCTCCCGCAGTCAGAAGGAGAGTTCCACGCCAACCCCCGGCTTTGCGGGATTGATGGCGACCGCGAACTGTCCGCAGCCGGCACAGCATACTATGTTGCCCTGGAGATGGGAGACAACCGCGACCTTGCAGGGCTCGTGATTCCGGGAATCATCGGCGACGGCCAGCAGATGACCGGCAAGAACCTCGAGATCTTCAATGACGGGATTGCCAACGGGATCATCGTGCCGGACCGGGGGCTCACCCTGCCCGGCAGGGATATGACCGAGCGCTGGTACATGGCCACGAGCCCGTATCTTGACGGGATCAGCGGGAACGAGCAGCTCGTCGCAGACCTGATCGACCAGGCCCGTCAGCAGGCAACCGGAGAGAACACACTCCGGCTCGGCACCCTGGTATCCCGTATCGTGCTCGAAGCGGCACCGAAGACGACAGCAGCAAGCCTGCTCTCGGTCTACGGCGACACGTTCCACCTCCAGCGCGAAGTGATCGAGGATGCTCACGCCCTCACCGCGGTTATCGATGCCTGCGGCAAGGCCGGCTCTGGCGATATCGCCGCAACGCTCTGCATGCGTTCATCGCATGATCTTGACCGGGCCTGGGAGATTGCACGACAGCACCGCGGCCGGGTCATCGGGGCGGTCAGGGCTGCTCACCCGGTTGAAGGATACCGGGGGGTCTACGAGATCGCGGATGCCGGACTCGCAAGCGATGTCTCGGACATCCTTGCCCGCGACGTGCCGCATGCCGCCCCGGTCCTTGTATATGCAAAGAGCGGGGATACCTGCAGGATCTCGGCACGCTGCCCTCCGGGTGCAACCGCGGATCTCGGCACGCTCGTCCGTTCCCTCGCGGGATCCTGCGGCGGGAATGGCGGGGGTCACCTGCTCCGGGCCGGGGCGACAATTCCCTGCAACGCTGTCGCCCTGTTTGCAAAAGGCTGGCGGGAGGCGGTTACGGGTTGATGCAGATCAAGGGCACCATCACGACCGTGCACGAAGATGCCGGGTGTGTTGCCGCAGCACTCGCGCCGGACAATCTCCGCAGCATGGACACGAAAGCGGAAGAGGGCAGGGTCATAACAACGATCACCGGGACACAGCTCCGGTCGGTCATCGCATCAGTGGACGATTATCTGATGAACCTGACGGTTGCGGAGGACACATGGTCTGTCCGCAGGAACGGGAATAATCCATAACAAGGTGATAGTATGGCAAAGAAGAAACAGGTAGGAAGAAGAGTTGAAGGCTGGAAAGCCAAGAGCTGGTTCAAGGTTCACGTCCCCGACAACCTCGGCAAGGCGTACATTGGCGATACCATTGCAAACGATGCTGAGAGCGTAGTCGGCCGGATCATGACCGCCACGCTCGGCGAGATCACCAACGATTACGCCAAGCAGCACATGAAGATGAGCTTTAAGATTGCAACCGTGACCGGCGATGCGGCATACACCGAGTTCGTAGGCCACGAGGTAACACGCGACTACCTCCGCTCGCTTGTCAAGCGCCGGAGCTCCCGTATCGACTGCATTGTACCGGTCACCACAAAGGAGAACAAGAAGGTCAGGCTGACCATCTGCTGCTACACTTTTGCCCGGGCAAACATTTCTCAGGAACACGCGATCCGGAACGCCATCGCCCAGGCCGTCTCAGTCCAGGCACAGGCATGGGACCTGAACACGCTCCTTTCCGGTATCGTCTCGGGCGAGATCTCGCGGGACCTCTTCAAGGCAGTCAAGACCATCTACCCCACCCGCCGGGTTGAGGTTATCAAGTCCAAGGTCGAGCAGGTCGCAGCGCCTGTCGACACAACATAATCACTTTTTTTCGTAAACACGGGCCGGATATATCCGGCGCCACGAATGTTAAAGAAATTTCCCAGCCCATACTGTATCGCATGTCCTCCATCATCACCGAGCCCGTCCGGCAGAAACTCCTGCTTTGCGCCGTGGCTCTTGGCGTAGTGATGGATGGGATCGATGGTTCGATCGTGAATGCAGCGCTCCCGGCAATGGCTGTGTACTTCGATACGGACACCGGAACGATTGCATGGGTGATCATCACCTACCTTCTGATGATGGCAGGGCTCCTTCTCGTCTTCGGGAAACTTGCGGACCGGGGCCTTGCAAAAAAACTGTTCCTTCTTGGTTTTTTGGTCTTTACACTTGGTTCTGCTGCCTGCGGGGTTGCCCCCTCGCTTGACATCCTGCTCGCTGCACGAATCATACAGGGAGTTGGAGCTGCAATGATCGCCGCCGTTGCCCCGCTGCTCTGTATCCGTTACCTCCCTCAGGAGATGCTCGGGACATCTCTCGGCGTTATCGCCGCAACCGCTTCTATTGGCTTTGCCGCCGGGCCGGCAATTGGTGGTATCCTGACCCAGCACCTCTCGTGGCACTGGATCTTCCTCGTCAACATCCCAATCGGGATCATCGGAGTCCTCTTTGCAGCCAGGGTTATTCCCCCCGATGAGCCGGAAGACCGCACGGAATCTTTCGATTACCCGGGGGCCGTCACGCTCTTTCTGTCCATGGTGTTCTGTACTTTTGTCCTTGAAGAGATTGCATCCCGGGGGCTTACCGACCCGCTGGTTCTCGCAAGCGGGGCGCTCTGCCTGCTCTGCTCGTGGCTGTTTGTTGTCAGGGAACTTGCAACCCCCCAACCGTTCCTGAACATCCGGATCTTCTCAGAGCTGCGTTTCACCGCGGTTCTCGTATCATACCTGCTGGTGAACGTCATCTTCATGGGGGTCCTGTACCTGCTTCCGTTCTATCTCACCATGGAGATGCACTTCGATCTCATGACGAGCGGCCTGTACCTCCTGATTCCCCCGGCGGTGATCGCCATCCTGAGCATCCCCGTCGGGCAGTGGTCGGACCGGCGGGGGCGCCGGGTATTTACTGTCGCTGCCTGCGGAATTGTTGTCCTGTACAGCGGTCTCTTCGCGGTCCTTTCTCCGGAGTCCGGGGTTGTGCCACTCCTTACCGGACTTGTCCTGATGGGAGTCTCCTTCGGGATCGCTGCCGGGCCGGCCGCAAGCAGGATCATCGAGAGTGCTCCCGAAGGCGAGGAGGGGACCGGATCCTCGCTGATGGTGACCACCATTTATTTCGGCGGGGTGCTCGGAACTGCGATCTATGCGGCAATTTTTACGTTTGCAACCGCAGATGCTGCCGGCGGGATTGTCGCATTCATCGATCTCGACTCCGCAACATTCCTGGCCGGGTTCCGTATCACGATTGCCGCAGGCACCGTGCTCGCGGTCCTCTCTGTCATACTATCGGCGGTTGTGCCGGACCGGAAAAGATCAGCGTGAGCCGCATGATGCCCGGTGTACCGGCAGCAGAACAGGCTGGTTCGTTTCGGCAATTTCATCATCACGATCAGCGGGGTGAAGGGATGATGGTGTCCAGGTTTATTAACCTGGAATCCTTGTGAACTCCTGCAATTTGTATTGAATCCGGTATGACCACGTGCATTGATCAACCGGATCGCGATTGAAAAAATGAAAGGGGAAACTGACGCGTTCTTCTCCTGCCTCATCACTTACGGGATTCGGCACTAAGAAACCTAATTAATCCGCCCGCCCAACCATTCCATACGAATGACCGCGAATAAAATCCTTTTTATTGTCCTTGACGGCATTTCCGATCGTCCCTGCCCCGAGCTCGGTGGCCTCACCCCGCTCGCCGCTGCAAAGAAGCCGGTCCTCAACAAACTCGCCGCGGAAGGATGCTGTGGGATCATGGATACCATTGCACCCGGCATCCGCCCGGGGTCCGACACCGCACATCTCGCCCTGCTGGGGTACGATCCCCACAAATATTATACCGGCCGGGGGCCGCTCGAATGCGAGGGATCCGGCATCTCCATGGAACCAGGCATGATCGGATTCCGGTGCAATTTTGCCACAATCTCAAAAGACGGGATCATCATGGACCGGCGGGCTGGCAGGATCCATGATACGCAGGCGCTCAGCGGGGCCATCCAGGAGGGCGTTGATCTCTCGGCTTTCCATGTCGGGTTCTCGTTCCGGTCGGGGGCAGGGCACCGGGCAGCGCTTGCGCTGAAGGGGGAAGGCCTTGGACACTGCGTCTCCTCGAATGACCCGAAGAAGGAGGGCGTTGCACCCCTTACCGTAAAAGGACAACGACAGTCGCAGGCAGACCAGAAAACCGCGGATATCTGCAACGAGTTCGTGAAGCAGTCCTCAGAGATACTCTTCAGGCACCCGATCAATGTTGAACGGCTGAATAAAGGCCTGAACCCGGCCAATGTTGTCCTGATGCGGGGCGCCGGCGAGATGGGGGACTTTGAACCTTTTTCGAGGAAATACGGCCTTTCAGGGAGCGTGATCTCGGCAGCGAGCCTGATTACGGGCATCGGGAATATCGTGGGACTGGAGCATGTCCACGTCAATGGGATCACCGGCTCGCAGGACAGCAATATTGCCGGTAAAATCGCGGCAGCGCAGGCGGAACTTAAAAAGAAAGATTTTGTGCTCGTCAACATCAAGGGGGCCGATGAGTCCGGGCATGACGGGCTTGCGGTGCAGAAGCGGGACTTCATCGGGAAGATCGATGCCGCGCTCGAACCGCTGCTGGCACAAGAAGACTGTATCATCATCATCTGCGCCGACCATTCAACGCCCTGCACGATCAGGGACCATTCCGCTGACCCCGTGCCGGTTATCATCCGTGGCGAAGGTGTACGCATGGACAGCGTGGTCCGGTTCGATGAATACTCCTGCGCAACGGGCGGGCTGAGCCGGATCCATGGATGCGACCTGATGCCAATAGCCCTTGACCTTATCAACAAGGCACACAAGTTCGGGGCCTGATTTGTGGGGGGAAGCATGAAGGAGCGATCTGCAAAGAACTGGCACAACCATTGTCTTCTCCCTGACGGGACAGAGCTGCAGGAGCACAGCCTCAAGACCGACCGGGACATCGTGATCGGTGAGTTCTGCCAGATTGATTACGGGCTCCGGGGTAATGACGTGTACGTGGGCGAATCCTCGAAGATCCGCGAGTATGTCTGGGCGGGGGGAGATGCCCGTATCGGCAACTGGTGCGAGATTGGAAATGACGTGATCGCTCATGAGGATGCCTATATCGGCGAAGGTGTGAAAATCAATGGCAGGCTCGCGGTGAACGGAGCGCTCGATATCGGGGAGAAGGTCGAGATAAAGGAAGGATTTGAGGCCCGGGGAAATATCGAGATCCGGAACCCGATGCCGGTCTTCATGTTCATCATCATCTACTTAATGACCCTCCTCCATATCGAGAACGAGAAGGAACTTGACCGGATCCTCGACGGGATTGTCAGGGACGAGGAGGACCATGCACAGATCCCGCTCATGATCCCTTCCCGTTCGAAACTGAACATGAAACTCTTCAGTGTCCCGTCGACCATGAAGATAGGGAAAAAGTGCCGGCTCCACGGGAATATCCGGGCGGGCTCCATCGAAGTCCAGCAGGACACGGTTATATTCGGGAGCCTGCGGGCGAAGAACCGGATCAGTGTCGTCGAGGGTGTCAGCGTGCATGGCAACGTGGAGAGCGGCAGCACGGTCTATGTCAGGAAGGGTGCACATATCCTCGGGGACGTGATTGCCCGGTCGATCGTGCTCCACGAGGACGCAAAGATCGACGGTACCATCACCGCACCGCACGGTATGCGGATCGAGCGTGGCGCATGAACGTTGCAGAAATTCTCGAGATCGATGATGTCCGGTTCGTGGAACCGGAGTTCGCTGCCCAGACGGACCGCATTTTTAACGACGTGCTGGCAGCAGCTGGCGGTGACGAAGGCCGCCTCCTGGTCGATGGAGACGGCGAGCCGATTGCCCTCGCCTTTCACGGACCTGATGGCTGGCTGGCAGCATCGTTCCTGTTCCGGAACCCCACCGTCGGACTGATCGAGCAGTTCGAGAACATGAACGGTGAGATCTTCGAGGAGGATCGCCCGGTCTTTACCGCGGCAGTCCGGGAGTACTACAGCAACATCCTTGCAAAAGAAGTCCCGCCCGCCATGGAAGACCTCAACCCGGTCCGGTGCGGGATCCTCACCCGGCTCATCGGGAAACACTGGGGCAGGGGCTATCATGGGAGATGCGTAGACTGCTGCTGTGGTTCGGGTGTTGGTTCGCTCGTACTCCGGGACCTCGGGTATGTTCCGCTCTCCTATGATAATGACGCATCCCTCATTACCCGCGGATTTGCAGCCGGGCGCCTGCTCCCGTCAGAGACCATGTGCCTTGATGCACTGGTCGCGTCCCGGTACATCGAGCCCGTACCCCGGGGCATCGGGATCATGATGGGCGAGATCAATGATTTTTCAAAGGAGATGTGGGAGCAGATTGTCCAGGAGCTCTTCCTTGTATCCCAGGAGACCCTCATCACGGTCGGAACAGAAAAGGAAGCCCGGCTCATCCAGCAGTGGGGCACGGAGATGGAGCGGACCGTTGACGTGGAGGAAAATCCTGCTGACCCCATCTACGATCTGTGGGTGTGCATATCAAAACAGAAGTGATGGCTCTTGAGTACGCGTATACGTTTACTCCCAATCGAAGAATATCGAATAAAAAAAATGATATCTGTCAGTCACCTTCCCCAGGGCCAGTCAGTAAACTTGAGGAACTATAAGGGCCTCGCTTTTTTTTCTATTGGTCGTTGATCCGCTGCGGGGACATTTCCCGGGGGGTATTTCATAAAGGTGGGTTGAGGGGGATTCAGCCGCTATCATATGTATGAAAAATCTATTCTATAGAAATCATTAAAAATCTTAACGCTCTCGGGGGCTTCGCCCCCGCCACTGGGGCATCCCCCATCAGGATAGCGCCGTATTACCTGTATGAAATAATGTCTGATTTTCCTGAACAGGTAATGGAAGAGTATCGCAATGCGCCCCCGCCCCCGATGGGGGCAGGGATGGCGCAAGGGGGGCGATCATATAACCTGAAAAAGGTTTTCTCCAGAGCAGAAAAATCAAAAATAGCTGATAAAACGATTACAATTAACGATTTATTCCGGCTTCCGGACCCTTTTAAGCCGTTCACTGACCGACCCGCCCTGCTCCGTTGCCTGCCCGATGGCCGGGGTACACGAACGAATACCTCGTTTTTTGGTGAACATAATCGCAGGATTGATGTTCTCGGGGTTCAGGGTACTGGTCAGGTTGGCAAGGTCCTTTTTTACCTGGAGTTCCTGTGCCTCATCTGATTCCATATGAATTCATTGATTGTTCTGATATTAAAACATATGCTGAAAAAAAACAACCGAATTATATCTGAATGGTGAAATTATGACATTTTTCGGGTGAGTTAGGGTTTTCCCCTCAGCGCCGCTTGCGGCTGTGTCGCAACGGGCTGGCACCCTTTGGTTTCTGCCCGGCCTTTTTCGGGGCTGCCTCCTTCTCCTTGTGGACATCCTCGCTCTCCAGCGCGGCAATGATCTCCAGGGGGTCGTCCATGACTTTTGTGAGACGGACGATCTCCAGCAACCGCTCCATGCCGATGAAATGTTCGGCCATCACCCGGGCGAGCGGCGTCAGGACCAGCCTCGTACCCTTCTTCTCCACGAGGCGGTGCGCAACGAGATCGGGGAGCACGGGCTCCATGCTGCCGACCATCAGGCTGTTGATGCGGGTGAGGTCGGCTTCCTCACCACCGCAGCAGATGGCATTGGCAACATACTCTTCCGAACTCTTCTCGGAATCATGCTCCGGGGCAACCTCCTCCATCTCGCCTTTCAGGAGTTTAATCGCGATCTCCTCTTCGGTCCCCGGGTTCTCGCGGGAATAGCTCCCGCCGGGTTCGGCCAGGATCACGACCCGGCCAAGATCGTGGAAGTCCGGCCTGCCTGCCCGGCCTCCCATCTGGTTGAACTCCTGCACCGACAGCCAGTCCCTGCCCATGGCGAGGGCATCGAAGATGACCTGCGAGGCCGGGAAATCGACACCTGCCCCGAGAGCCGCGGTCGTAACCACGGCCATCAGCTTTCCCTGCAGGAAGCGGGTCTCCACATCACGGCGTTCCACGGAAGTGAGCCCCGCATGATATGCGGCTGCCCGGATTCCCAGGGCGTCGGCAATCGTGTGGCAGCGTGAACGGGCATTGGTGAAGATGATCGTCTGGCCACGGAACCCCTTGGAAGATGTCCGCTTGTACTCCTCGGTAGTAAATTGTTTGATAGCCGGGATCTTTCCCTTGCGCTCAACGAAAAGCAGGTAGCGCTCGAGCCCGACAGGCCGGTCCGCGTACTGGACAAGCGTGCAGTTCAGTTTTTTTGCAAGAACTTTCGGGGATCCGATCGTTGCCGAGAGGTACAGGAACTGGGCCTGCGGGCAGAGATACTTGAGCCGGGCGATCATGCCGTCAAGCCGGTGCCCCCGGTCATTATCCTCGAGCATCTGCACCTCGTCGATCACGACCGTTGCGATGCCGGTCATCTTCCGGCCGCAGCGGATCATATTATCCACTCCCTCGTAGGTACCGACAATGATCGGGGCCTGCGGGTTCCGGTCCCCCACCTTCCTTGTCTCGGGCAGGTTCAGCCGGCTCACGCCGGTCAGAAGTCCGGTCCTGGCAAACTTCCCGTACCGCTCCGTGAACCGCTCGTACTTCTGGTTCGCAAGCGCAACGAGCGGGACCAGAAAGAGCATCCTCCCCCTCCCTTCAAGATAGTTCTTGAGTCCGGCCATCTCGCCGATGAAAGTCTTGCCGCTCGCGGTCGCTGCAACAACGAGGAGGTCCTTACCGAAGAGGAGCCCGGCTTCCACCGCGAGCTGCTGTGCCGGCATGAGCTGCTCGACCCCGCCCGCCTCCACGAACTGCCGGGGGAGTGGCAGCTCGCTGATGGGCGCCGTCTTCATGACCGGGTGTGCCTCGAGCTTGTCGAAGAGTGCCGAGGCCATCGTCACCTTCTCAGGCTGGAGCGTTGCAAGCACCCGGTCGAGATTGCGGAGCTTCAAAAGGAGGTCATCAAGATGGGCAATACCTCCCTGTCCCAGCCGCCCGAGATGAGAGACCTCCCGGCGCAGTTCCCGCCTGCCGCAGTCAAGGCAGATCCGCTCCCCCTTCCCAAACGTCACCGCATTGTTCTCATCGAGATGTGTATACCGCTCGTCAAGCAGACACATGCGGCAGGCATCCACGGTCCCGGTGCGGACCTGGAAATCGGCAAGGAAGGTCTCGAACTCCTTGTCAGGCTTCACCATCCGGACATCCGCGTCACGGAGCTGGGCAATAAGTTCTTTTGACGGGGTGTGATGGTAGTCCTTTTTCGAGCCCCATTTCACGCGGTACCGGGTCGGCCGGGGGCCCCGGGGGGTCCCGGTCAGCTCAACGAATGCAGCCCCCCGCGTATGCCGGCCATCATAAAAGAGCAGCTTGTAGGTTCCGCCTTTCTGCGGCTGGATGAGGATCTTCATGGTGCGATCAGGTCATGGATCACATAGGCGAGTTCCACGCTCTCCAGCCTTTTCAAAAAGTCCGTGAACTCCTCGTCCACGATCACGATCGCACAGTCAATACCATGAAACGCCGCCTCGATCACGCCTTCCCGGGCCCCGAAGAACATATCCGGCATCCTGCCGGCAGATTTCAGGGCGATCCAGGCCTCGAGCCCCACAGCAGCCACCATGCCGATACCTTCCGTGATCCTGCGGAGTTCGTCCCTTTTTACCTTGCGGGAACCGCCATGCTGGATCCGGGGGACCTTACAGACATGGACGGTCCCCTCGTGGTGCTCGATAATCCCATTCAGGCGGGCAACGCCCACGTCCTGATCCTTTTTCGCGTCGGCTACCACGGACCCGGTAGCTGCCTGCGGGGTTTTACCGGCATAGAGAAAACCATCTTTCATCGATACCCCGACCTCGTCTCCTTCTTTCAGGTCTTCTTTTGCGATCGCAGTCCAGACCGAAACCTGCTGGATGATGTCGCGCCGGATATGCCGGGCATACGATTCAAGGGACTCGGCATGGGCGAGCACCCATTCGATCCCCGCCTTTGTCACCTCGTAATTGCCCCTCCCGCTTGCCGAAACCATACCTTCCTCGACCAGTTCGCGGATATATTCGGATATCGCCTGAGGGGTCACACCCATTTTCCCGGCAATCTCCTGCTGCCTCACCGCCGGCTGGTGTTCGGCGATCTCGACAAGGATCTGCAGGCGCGAAACCTCGCGCTTGCTCCGTAAAATAGAATAGAGGGGGTCCTTAGCGCCCGGTGTCAAGCAGCACCAGTCCCTGTCCCTTCACATCCAGGTGGGTTATCCGTTTTGCAAGTCCCCTGACAAAGATGGGGCTGACACTGAATTTCCGGGAAAGGTCGTTGATCGAGCTGTTGCCCTTTACTAACTCCCGTTCGATCTGCTCCACAACCTCGCGAAGGTTCTCATCATTGGAGAGCGCGATATAGAGGATGTCGGAGAGATCGGAGAGGTTGCACTGGAAGTTGGCCCGGAACTTGTTGTATGTTGCCCGGAACTCCTTTTGCGGCTTGGCGCCCGGCTTTGGCATCCGCCACTGTTCTTCGACGAGGTTTCCCTTCTTGAGGATCTGGAGACACAAACCTATGCTGTCATCCCCGACCTGCGCCCGTATCTCCTCTTCTGTCAGCCATGATTTGTTTAAAAGTTCGTAGACCTTCTTGAAAGCGGGGTCGTTGAACGTCATCAGGAGAGGAACAAGCTCTACGGGATCGTTTACGATTCGAATATGGCCCGGCACTGTAAAAACCCTATACTTATATCGTCCCCCGCATCAATAAAATTTTGCGACACAAATCATGCAGAAAACGGGCAGAATCTCGGTTCGCGGAATTGTTCAGGGTGTCGGGTTCCGCCCGTTCGTGTATGCCCAGGCCTGCGATCTTGGCATCGCAGGTTCGGTGAAAAACCTCGGCAGCGAAGTGGAGATCTATGCCCGGGGGGATCGGTTCGAGGAATTCGTCGGCGCGGTCTCGCGGGGTCCCCCGCTCTCCCGGATCGATTCCGTTGAGGTTACCGGCACGATAAAGGAGATCCCGGACGGTTTTTTCATTCTGCCAAGCGGGACCGGCTCCCATTCGGGAATGATCCCGCCCGATATCGCGATCTGCAGCGAGTGTATTGCGGACATTGTTAACGCAGGCGGGAGGTACGGGAACTATTGGGCTACGTCGTGTGTCAATTGCGGGCCCCGGTACAGCATCATCAGCGAAATCCCTTATGACCGGGAGCGGACGTCCATGGCTGACTTCCCGGTATGCCCGGCCTGTGCGGGGGAGTACGGCGACCCGCATTCCCGGCGCCACCATGCCCAGACAATCGCGTGCGAACATTGCGGCCCAAAGCTTGCCCTGTACGACAAGTTCGGGAATGCAGTTGCCTGCCACGACCCTGTGAAAGAGGCTGCCTCGCTGCTCGATGCCGGGTTCATCCTTGCCGTCCGGGGAATCGGGGGGTTCCATCTTGCATGTGTTGAAGAGTCGGCGGTCCTGCTCAAGCGCCGCCTCGGCCGGATCGAGCAGCCGTTTGCGATCATGGTCAGGCCGGACGTTATCGACAAACTCGCATTGGTTTCCCCGCAGGACAGAAAACTGCTCGAAAGCGCGGTCCACCCGATCGTTGTCCTGGAAAAACGGGACCACACAGCCCACGCGGAGATCAGCAATATCCACACCATCGGGTGCATGTTTCCCTATACCGCTCTCCACCACCTCCTCTTCTCCCATCTCCGCCATCCGCTCCTGATCATGACCAGCGCCAACATGCCCGGCTACCCGATGATTACGGAGATCGATGTCGCGAAATCAAAGCTGAACCAGGACGCGGACTTCTTCCTCTCCCACAACCGTATGATCGTGAACCGGTGTGACGATTCCGTCATGCGGGATGGGTACATCATCCGGCTCTCGCGGGGGTTTGCCCCGAAGCGGACGGCAGTTGATCTCGGGAACCACTGTATCCTCGGTGTCGGCCCGGAGCTGAACGCGAATGCAACCATCTACCGGAGCGGGTTTACCGTCACTTCACCGCACGTGGGGAACGTGCGCAACCCCCCGACTCTCGAGTACCTGCAGGAGACCGTGCAGAACCTCCAGCGGATCCTTGGCGCGAAGTTCGATGTGATAGCACACGACCTCCATCCCCGGTTCCTCTCGACCCGCTTTGCCCGCGAACTGGCAGCAGAGCATAACCTTGAACTCGTTCCGGTCCAGCACCACCGGGCCCATATTGCGGCAGCAACGACCGGGCCATGCGTCGGTATTGCAATCGACGGGGTCGGGTATGGCGATGACGGCACGATCTGGGGTGGCGAGATCTTTGCCGGGCAGGTGCCGGACCTGAAGCGCGTCGCACATCTCGAACCGGTTGCCATGCCGGGCGGTGACCTTGCCACCCGGTTCCCGGAGCGGATGCTCTACGGCATCCTGCCGGAAGACGAGGTGCTCTCGCTCCTTGCCTCCCGCGGGTGGCCCGATGTGGACCTTGGCGTGCTGAAGAAACAGGTGGACTCGGGGTTCAATGTCCCGACAACAACGAGCACCGGCCGGGTGCTTGACGCGGCAAGTGCCCTGCTCGGGATCTGCCGGGAGCGGACGTACGACGGCGAGCCGGCCATGAAGCTGGAGTCCGCAGCTGCAGGAGTGACGGGCGAACCATGGGACCTGTCGTTCTCCTCCCACAACGGCTGTGAGGTTCTCTCCAGCCGCGCCCTGATCAAAACGGCGTTTACCCGGCTGCAGGAACCGGGCATGGAAGATCTTCGCAGTGTCCGAACGCTTGCCGCATCCTTCCAGTACAACCTTGCCCGGGGGATTGCGGCCCTCGCGATACGGGCTGCCGAGCAAGAGGGAATGAAAAATATTGCCCTGAGCGGCGGGGTAGCCTACAACCACGCGATCCGCGAGACGATCCGGCAGGAAGTCCTTGCCCGGGGGTTCAGCTGTATCATCAACGCAGACTACCCGCTCGGGGACGGGTGCGTATCGTTCGGGCAGTGCGTGTATGCCGGGATGGAACTGGAGAAGAGAAGGGATTGATTTTCTTTTTTTTAAAAATGGACGCACCCCTCTTACGACTATCCTGCCTCCCTGAAGGGGGGGGGCGGGGGCGTTTGGGATAGTCACTCAGAAGGAAAGCGGGAATCTTCCAAAAAAAAAGGTCTCCTTTGCCAATTTCCCAATAACCGCAATCCGTCCCATCGCTATTGCGCCCCGTCCCCCTGGGGGGACTGGTGGCGCAAGAAGGGGGTTGAAAATTAAAAGCACAACTCAAGAGCGGCAGGCTGGCGTAAGGGGGAGCGTCACATCGCCATAAGTACGCACACAACGAGCAGCATTGGCACAGGCATTGTGCGGATCGGGGTCATGGAGCAGGAACAGCCGGATATTTTAAGATACTTAAAAAAAGAAATGTGGAACAGCTGCCTTTCATGACCCATGTCCATATCACCGAAGAATCGGGAATCCCCCTCATCGGTTCGCTCTATTTCGGGATCATCGACCGGGGCACGAGCCTTTTGCAGGTGCGCCCGAGCTGCGGCTGTAACCTGAACTGCCCGTTCTGTTCAGTCGATGCCGGTCCTGCGTCGAAGACGCGTGCCACGAGCTATGAAGTTGAGATGGAATACCTGCTTATGGCAGTGCAGGAGATAGCCCGGTTCAAGGGTCCCGGTGTGGAATGCCACATCGACTCACCCGGGGAGCCCCTCATGTACCGGCATCTTCCCGAGCTCGTTGCAGCACTCCGGGAGATCGAGGAGGTAACAGCCATCTCGCTCCAGACCAACGGTACCCTGCTCGATGAAAAGACGATCGTTGCCCTCGAATCGGCCGGCCTTGACCGGATCAACCTCTCGCTCCATGCCCTGGATCCCGCGATTGCAAAAGAGCTTGCCGGGGTTGACTGGTTCGATATCGACCGGCTGACAAGATCCGCCCGTGCGGTTGCAGAGAGCAGGATCGATCTTTTGATAGCCCCGGTCTATATCCCGGGGATCAACGATAACGAGATCCCGAAACTGATCCGCTTTGCACAGGAGATCCGGGCCGGCAAACGGTTCCCCCCGCTGGGTATCCAGAAGTTCGAGCATTACCGGTACGGCCGGACGCCGAAAGGGGTCAAAGCCCAGAGCTGGTGGCAGTTTTACAACCGGAGCCTCCGGCCATGGGAGAAAGAGTTCGGCCTGAAACTCGAGCTGAACCCTGCACGGGACTTTGGCACGGTCAGGCGCCCCTTTGTCCCGCTCGCGTTTGACAAGGGTGAGAAAGTGACGGTCGGGATCCGGGCACCGGGATGGATTCGTGGCGAGATGCTCGGGGTTGCCCGCAACCGGGTGGTGTCCGTTTACAACTGTGAAAAACAGTCCGGGAACATACGGGTGAAGATCGTTGCAACGAAGCATAATATCTATACCGGTATGCCGGTGTAATCCCGGCATAATACGAGCCGCCCCTGCGGGGCTATCAGTCTGGATTCTGTTTTCAGATATGGAAAAACACATCTCTGAAAGATTTTCGGGTTTTCTATCCCTTATCATCGGCCACTCTCCCGATCTTTTGCGCGTCATTCATGAGAGGCCGACTGAAATCGGCGTAATCCATTGGACGGGATTTCCCATAACGAAGGGATCGGACAAAACAGAACGGAAAATGCTGGTATCAACGCGAAGATCTGGTTTTTTAAAATCTTCTCTGTCCCGGGATCCTGACATAATTCCCCGGGAGATAAAAAAAAGAGATTTTAGCCGAACAGGGCACCGAGCCCTGCCATGCCGCTCTCTTCGTCTTCCTTCTTGTGCTCTTCCTTCTTCTCTTCCTTGGC
>Ga0116154_10001337_pt1 | contig 21390 bp, 21 predicted proteins | sample AD_UKC030_MetaG_FD_89898 | JGI IMG/M metagenome (GOLD analysis project Ga0116154, IMG submission 89898) | Active sludge microbial communities of municipal wastewater-treating anaerobic digesters from USA - AD_UKC030_MetaG | ecosystem: Engineered > Bioreactor > Anaerobic > Digestate | place: USA...
TGATATTGACGGGGTCTCCGGCGTTGTCGGGCTTTGAACTGGTGGAAGATTGATTCTCATTCTCACCAGTTTCATCGGAAAGCTTCTTTTCTTTCTCGACGTCGGTACCGGTCTCGGTTCCAGTTCCTGTTCCAGTCCCTGTCCCGCTTCCCGTGCCAGTATCGGTGCCAGAACCGGTCCCGGTTCCCGAGCCAGAGCCAGTATCTGTTCCGGTGCCGGTGCCGGTGCCGGTGCCTGTTCCAGTCCCACTTCCCGTGCCGGTGTCGGTGCCAGAACCGGTCCCGGTTCCGGTTCCCGTGCCAGAGCCAGTATCTGTTCCGGTGCCGGTGCCGGTGCCTGTTCCAGTCCCACTTCCCGTGCCGGTGTCGGTGCCAGAACCGGTCCCGGTTCCGGTTCCCGTGCCAGAGCCAGTATCCGTTCCGGTGCCTGTTCCAGTCCCCGTCCCACTTCCCGTGCCGGTGTCAGTGCCAGAACCGGTTCCGGTGCCTGTTCCAGTCCCGGTTCCTGTATCTGTCCCTCCTCCAGGGAAAAAAATAGAAACGATTGGGCCGGTAGTCATGCCGTTCGTCCCATACGATCCTGGTGGCCCACAATAAAATTTAATATCTACTGGCGATACCCGTTTCCCTTGAAAATACGTGATATAGAAACTGTATAAGTTGACATCGATTGGAGAGTTGATTGGTATTCCGCTATAAATCAACCCAGTACGGGTAAAAATTTCGAAACTCTCTGAATCAAGATAATATCTTCCTTCTGCAACAGCAACATTAGAATATTCCGGGTTTGTTTCTGCGGTAATTGCAATATAATATCTCGGCACTCCGTCGCTTAAAAATGCCAAATAGTCCTCTGGGTTATAGTCAATTGAACCTGGTGTTACTGTTAAATTGTAATAATTTTGCCCGAAGCTAGTGGTTGAAAATAAAACAAGAATAAGAGTTAGATAAACAACTCTACGAAGTGTATTCATAAATTCCTCTTACATTTTTTGAAGTTATGCATAAAGAAGCTTTACTTTCCGTATCCGGCACCAACCAACTCTTGCGTAACCTTAAAAGGTGTTCGTCCTGTTTGTTCGATGATACGTTTTACAACATGGTTAACAGGTACTTCCGGATTGGTCCATTCGGTGAATATCGTAACAATGCTGTGTTCCGGGAATTTAATGGTGTTCCTCTTTTTCACCCAATGGCAGTTATAGCTTTTTCCTCCAATAGATATGAACTCATCTCCCTCTCCGAGCATTTCGACCTTAATCTCTGGCTTTTTTCCGCTTACCTTAGGCTTCATGTCTGCAGTTACTGGAATATTGATTTCGCGTGTAAACTGATTTTTTCCACGAAATGTTACTTTTGAACGAGCCCCAAGGTTATTTCCATCAACGTTGGAAACTTCAAAGCGAATATTCTGCTCTTGTTTCTTGTTTTCGATTTCAGTAGTAACCTTCATTTCAACCCAGTCACCGAGCTTGTGTTTCCGGCCGGCCGTGGTGGTTCCGGCAACGAGAGGTGACAACACAAACCACAAGAGAACCGACACAAGGCACAACCGCGTGATCCAAACGTGACGTTGATCTTTGCGTGACAACGGAAAGCCCATCATTTGCTGCCTCCTGACATGAAACCCTCTGTTTTTTCTCACTTTGCTTAGGGAAGTTCCCTAAGCAAATGTCGGCCAAGGTCGATCAAACCAGTGTCTGCCAAATTCTAAAATAACATCCGGAAAAGAGCAAGCGTGTTTGGGAAACCTAACTCTTTCCTTGCATCAGGCCGATAGTGCGGGCGATGATCCGCCTGAACCTGCTCTCGACATCGGTTCGGCCGGCCCTGGCATGGCAGGGGCCGGTGATCGTCGTGCTGTCCCTGGGCCTGGTCATCCAGGCCTTTACCGTCATTGCTGGATGGTGGAACTGGAACCGCCTCGATAAAGAGGCGGAAGCCCTGCGGGGCCGCCTGGCCGAACTGGAACAACAACTCGAGCAGAATCCCAATCCGACCGAGGATCTGAGCAAACTGGCCGGTGAGCTGATCGACCGGAACCGTTGGGTGGAGAGCCGCACCAAGACCCCGGTCGACATCCTGGCCCGCCTGTCTCAGGCCATCAAGCCCGGCCTCCATCTGCTGACCTTTGAGGGCCGGACGACAGGCGGGTCGTTGCGGTTGGTGGCCGCTGACATGGACAGTGCTTCCCGGTTCCTGCGGGAAACCTTCCACAGCAACACCGATCGGTTGACCACGGAATCCCGGACGCCGGAAGGCCTCGTGGTGGGGTATACATGGACCGACTGACCAAAGTGGCCATCGGCCTGTTGGCCTTCAACGCCGGCTTCTTCTGCCTCGCTCGCGATGAGCCCCCGCCCGATGTGAACAACATCCGGCTTCGCATCGCCAGTCTCGAACAGACTCTCCCGCTCCGCAAGGCCAACACCGCTTGGCTTGAAAAGGTCAAGCCGGCCCTGGAAAGCCCGCCCCAGGAAGAACCCGCGGATGTGTTGGGCCGGCTCCGGGACATGGCCGCGGGGTGGCACTTCGAGATCCTCGAGGCCGCCAACCGCGGCGGCACCCCGACCACCGTGGTCGTCCTCGGTCACGGGTCCTTTCAGGCCGTGGCAGCCCTCATCGGCGAGATCGAACGAAGCGAAGCCACCCGCCTGGAAAGTCTCAGCCTGTCCCGGCGGGACGACGGCACCTTGGATGCGTCCTTCGAAATGGTGATCCGGCGCGGCCCCTGGGTCGGCGCCATGACCGATCAACGACCGGCCCCCCTGCCCGCTCCGCCGGTCATTCATCAACTCATCAATGATCCTTTCACTCCCTCCGCCCAATCGGCCCCGGCCGTCTCGGCCGCCCCGGCCCAAAAGCCGGGGGTCCGCTTCACCGGCTTCTTTTCCGGTCCCCGTGGTGTGACCGCGTTCATCGAATCAGGCAACCAGGTGATCCTTTTGAACCCGGGTGACCGGCTTCCCACGGGGGAAGCCATGGCCACCGCGTCCGAGGATCAGATCGAATTCCAGGACACCAGAGGCACCCGATGGTCCTACGAAATGGAAAAACCACGCTGAGGCGTTTCGCCATCGCGGCGTTGGTGATCGTCCTGCTGGCAGGGTCGTTGGTCATCGCCGACACCCTGAAGCTCAACGACGTGCCTTTGGCCCAGATCATCGAACTGTATTCCCGGGAAACCGGCAAGAACGTGTTCGTCGACGAGTCGCTTCAACAGCAACGCCGCGTCACGGCCCACCTGCAGAACATGCCGCTCCGGGAAGCCTTCCCCTTGATGCAGAAGACCATCGGTATCGAGTCGGCCAAGGTCGGCACCGCGGGCGTGGTCATCTACCCTCCGGATCATGCGGCCCGTTATGAGGACCCGGTCAATTCCACGGTCATCAAACTCCCCGTCGGGGTGGACCCCAAATGGGTGGTGACGGCCTTTTCCAACCTCCTGACCGGCGCTCAGGTCACCATCTGCGGCAATGACGAGCGCTCGATCCTGATCGTCGGTCCGGCCAAGGCCATCAAGAACGCCAAGTTGCTGGCCCGCTCACTGCCCCGCTTTTCCCAGGTTCAACGCATTGCCCGCATATCCGAGGGCGAAGCCAAGCTCGCGCAACGGGAACTGCCGGCGGATGACCTCAAACTGGAGGCCGGCCCCAACGGCCTGATGTGGCAGGGCCCGGCCGAGGCCGCCGAGGATTTCGCCTCACGGCTGGAGAAGTGGCGCCGTCAAACCCAGTGGGGTAGCGAGGTTTATAACCTCGACAACCTCGATGCGGCCAGAGCCTTGAAGGCCGGGGAGGCGGCCCGGGGTCGCGCTTCGGTCGCCGATCTGGGGAACACCGGCTCGCTGTTGATCGAAGGGCCGACCACCGACCGCCAGCGGGTGATCGCCATTTTGAAGGGTCTGGATCAAAACAACGAGATCGTTCGCAAGGAAGTGGCCCTGTCCGACATCACTCCCCAGTCGGCCAAGGAAGCCCTTCGCACCGCCAACATCCAGGTGCAGAGCGCCGGGGACCGGCGCCTGGTCCTCATCGGCCGGGCCCGCGACGTGGCCCGGGCCGGCGAAGTCATCACCATTCTGGGCAAGAAGCGCCATCAGGTTTCGATCCGTTTCTGCCTGGCCGAGATCGCCCGGGCCCGCTTGCGGCAGTTGGGCATCGACCTGGACAAGAACGCCTACAGCTACGGCGAGATCAAGCAGTACCACCCCCAGGACACGCTGCCCTTGCTGTTGCGCGTCCTCCACGAAAACAACGACTCCCAGATCCTGGCCCAGCCGAATCTGCGGGTTCTGGAACACGAAGAGGCCAAGGTCCTGATCGGCGACCGGATCCCCCTGGAGGTGGCGGCGACGGCTCAGACCGATTCCGGCTCGACCCTCAAGCTCAACACCCAGTTGAGCTGGGTGGATGTCGGGATCAAGCTCACCGCCAACTCCGTCCAGGTCCGTCCCACCGGCGAGATCTGCATGGGCCTCAAGAGCGAGGTCAGCACCGTGGTTTCAACCACCAAGAGCGGCTATCCCCAGATCCGGACCCGCGAGGCCGAGAGCAGCCTGCGTGTCCGGGACGGCGGGACCGTGGTCATGGGCGGTCTGATTTCGAGGCAGGAACGGACCGAGGTCAGTAAGATTCCCCTGGTCGGCGATATCCCCCTCTTCGGCGGCATCGCCCGGGATCGCAACCGCCAGAAGGATGACACCGAGATCATCATGCTCGTCACGGCGAAGACGATTCAGGAATAGCCGCTCACGCCTCCCCATTTTTCCACATCTCGCCAATCTCAGGTGGGGCCTGGGTTTCAGCAACGACGAACTCGAGCAGGGCGTCTTTCCGACCCGGGAAGAGGACCCGGACGATGAATCTACGTTGGTCGCCTCGCCCTCCGGGCGATGGGCCTGATCCGACCGCTGCTTGTACCAACGCCTCGCGCCAACGTTCCAAGGTCGCCGGCTCGATGCCGGTCAGCGCGACTTTCCTTGGGGCGGCGAGATTGGGGAAGAAGCCCACCCCGCCTTCCCGCTTGATGACCACGACGGCATCGTCGGGGATGGCGGGGAGCTTCTTCAAAAGCTGACCCCGACCGTTGTCCAGGCCTTTTTCACGGCGTTCTGCTCCGTGGAACCTGCCCCGAAAAGCGATCCCGCCTTCAGGAAGGTTCGGTTGGCGAACGCCTTGAAGGTGGCCGTCCGGCTCAGCTTCTTGTCCACGAGGGTTTCGTACCAAATGAGCCCGGCCTTTTCCCAGGCAAAGCCGCCGAGCTGCATGGCAAGAAGATAGAAGGCCCGGTTGGGAATCCCGGAGTTGATATGGACGCCGCCGTAATCTTCCATGGTGTTCACGTAGTTTGCCATGTCCGCGGGCTGGGGGTCCTTGCCCAGGACCGGGTCATCATACGCGGTTCCGGGGGCCGACATCGACCGCAGGGCCTTCCCTTTCACATTCCCCGTCAACAACCCGTGTCCGATCAGCCAATCGGCCTTGTCGGCGGCTTGCTGTGCGTGATGCTGCTTGATCATCGACCCGAAAACGTCCGACAGGGATTCGTTGAGCGCCCCGGCCTGCCCCTGGTAATCGAGGTTGGCCTCATGCTCGGTCACGCCATGGGCCAATTCATGGCCGACGATGTCGATGGCGATGGTGAACCGATTGAACAGTTCGCCGTCCCCGTCGCCGAACACCATCTGACTCCCGTCCCAGAAGGCGTTGTCGTAGTCCTTGTCGTAGTGGACAGTCCCGCTGAGGGCCATCCCGGCGTCATCGATCGAGTTGCGGTGGTAGACCTTCCAGAAGAAATCGTAGGTGGCGCCGAGGTATTCGTATGCCTCGTCCACGGCCTGGTCGCCGACGGCCGGCTGTCCTTCCGCCCGGGCGAGTTTCCCTGGCAGGTGGGTTCGGTGCTGGGCGTCATGGATGGCTCTGGCTGCCACACCGGGCGTGGCCGTGGCCCACATGGCCCGGATTCTCGGGGCAATCAGGCGCTTGGTCCGCAGGGCATGGTCCAGCTTCAGGGTATCGAGCGCCCAACTGCGCTGCTTGGTCGAGCCGTTCCGGGCGATCTGATCGAGGATGTGGGGGGGCAGAATCGGGCGATGACGGGCGATGGTGAACATGGGGGGTCCTTTCTTGAGCCTCTGGTTTTCATGGCGAGCGAATCTGTGATCTCTCGCTCTCGGGCCAGGATGTTCCACCCTTGAGCGCTTGGCAACCCGGGTCAGGGATGCTGCTTCCGGTATTCGGCGATCATCTCCACGCCCTGTGCAGGCATGCCTAACGCGCGGGCGGTCTCCGGGGTCACCGCCCGACTCGCCCAGACGATGTCCCAACCGGGGTTGACGAAGGTGTCGCCCAGGACGACGCTCTTTCCCCAATGCTTGGTCCGATGGATGCCCAGGTCGTCTCGCTTGTGCCACCAGGCATACGCGGCCACTTCCGTGCAGGTGAAGGCCGGTTCGTATTTCTTCATCCAGCGGCTGCCCTTCTTCAGATGGCCCCGGGCCGCATCACGGTTTTGGCCCTGGTAATATTTCAATTCGCGCTCGATGTCGAATTCGAAGTCGACGTCGTATTTCGCCCTCACGATCTGCTTGGCCTTTTTGCAGGCCCCCTTCCGATCTTTCTCCGTAACGTTGCGAGGCCGCAGGATCATGGTGTAGTCGGCATACATGCCATAGAACGGGCTGCGGTGGAGGACCCCCTCACTGACCGCCTCGACGATTTTGCCCTGGAAACCGTCCTCGGTATGGACCCAGGCATGGATCATGAACCCGCTGATGGCGACGTTGTCGAGATACCCGGCATACCGATGCAGGCCAATGTCACCATACTGGATCAGCGGAAGGGCCTCGGTAATCTCATCGTAGCCCACTTGGTGTTCTTCGTTGGCCCAGGTGATCCAGGGGAAGGCATCCAGTTTTCGGATCTTCCCGACCAGAAAAACGGCTTTCCGCCAGAGGTCATGACAGAGTTCCAACATCATCATTTCTCCTTGTTATCTTCTGCTTTCGCCCGTTGTTTCCGGTGCCGCCGCCCGGTCATTTCTTCGGGCCGATGTTCACCGGCTCTGGGCCAACCTCCCACTCCCCGCCGTGAATTCTTTTCCAGGCGGTCAGGCAGTTCCCTTGGGTTTCGTTGATCGTCTCCCAGACCCAGTCCACTTCGTCCTGGTCGACGTTCTCGTACTTGTCGATATGGGGGTATTCCTGCTCCGGCACCCCGATCCTCACCAGGCGGTATTTCCCCCCGGCCCCGGTGACGTGGACCTTTGGCGGGTCCTTGTCTTCCGCCTTGATGGTGAAGTCAAACCCGTGGTCCTGGTGAACGATAGGCATGCTTTCCTCCCTTACCCCCCGTCCGGCCCCTGGCAGGGTCCGCAAACCAGTATCCCAGACCCCACCTTTTCTCCCAGGCTTGGAAGATTCCGGAGCACCCTCTTCGGCCAAATCCCCATCGGATTTTCATCTCCCCCAGATTTGACAAATTGCAAAGTTTATTGCATTTTGTAAATGAGGAGGTGAACCAAACCGCATGGATAAAAAAAGGTATTTCGGCGAGCGCCTCAAAGGAGCACGAACCGCCCAGGGGCTCTCCCTGCGCGATCTCGCCGACCGCGTTGGCGTCTCCGCGCAAACCCTCTCCAACTACGAGCGGGGCGAAATCATGCCCGGCTCGACGATTCTCATTACCATTGCCCGCGCCCTCAAGGTCAAAGTCGAATTCCTCTTCCGGCCTGTCACCATCGCCCTGGCCGATCTCGACTTCCGCAAAAAGAACGCCCTGCAGGCCAAGGAACAACGTTCCATCATCGGCCGTATCCAGGACTGGCTCGAACGCTACGCCCAGGTCGAAAATCTCTTCCCGCACCGTTCCGAGGATTCCTTCCTCGCTGCGGAAAAGCGGAAAGTCTCCGGCGATGACGTGGAAGATGTCGCCATGGAACTCCGGAAGGCATGGAAACTTGGTCTGGCGCCGGTCGAAAACCTGACCTCCCTTCTGGAGGAACACGGGGTCAGGGTCTTTCTCCTCAACGAAACCCCTGATTCCTTCGACGCCTGCGCCTTTCGAACCAATGGCCGCTGCGGCATCGTCGCCCAGGCCGAACTCCCGGGTGACCGTCTCCGCTTCAACCTGGCCCACGAACTTGGGCACCTGATCATCGACACTCCCGAAGAAGGCGACAAGCGTACCCGCGAGAAACCAACGATGCGCTTTGCCGGTGCCTTCCTCGTTCCCCGTGAGGTTGCCTTCCGGGAACTCGGCCAAAAGCGCCACCAGTTCAACATCGACGAACTCTACCTGCTCAAGAGGAAATACGGCCTCAGCATGAGCGCTTGGATTTACCGGGCGAAAGACTTGGAAATCATCACTCCCCTCGTCGCACAGCGCCTGTTTATGCTTTTCCGGCAACGAGGCTGGTTGGCCAAGGAACCGGGTGATCCTTACCCCACCGAACCGAAGCCGACCTTGATGCGCCAGATGGTTCTGCGCGCCCACGCGGAATCGATCATTTCCGAGTCCAAGGCCGCCGAACTCCTGGGCCTGAACCTCAACCAATTCCGTCAGGAGAGTCTCGGACAAGATGCCTAAAGACTCTTCCAACCACTATATCGACTCCACGATCCTCCTGAACTTCTTCCTCGTCAACGCGCTTCAGTTCTTGCTCAAGCTCCCGTTGCGGATCGTGACCGTCGATATCATGGCCGAGGATCTTGAAGTCCCGAACCTCGATCAAATCAGGAAAGCCGGCGTCGTCATCCTCGAAACTCCCGTTTCCGTCCTGGAAAACATGTCCGATACCGCGGCTACCTTCGGGGTCACCATCTACGACGCTGCCCTGTTGCTCTCGGCAAAGTCTCAAAAGGCGGTTCTGTTGTCCGGCGACGAGAAGCTTCGAAAGGCCGCCGCCAAGGAGCGGGTGACCTGCCGGGGGACCCTCTGGCTACTCGAGGAAATGGTCCTGGGCGAAATCGTCACCCCGGACCATGCCGCCCTCCTCCTCGAACGGATGTTTCTCATGGGTCGACGGTTGCCGGCTGACGAAAGCAGCCGTCGAATCATCGCTTGGGAAGGAGGCGGTAAATAAAGTCGGCCCAGGTGTTACGAGCACCCGGGCCAGAAGCAAATCGAAAAACTTGTCAGTAGCGCGTAGACCTTGACCTGGTCTGCTTCTCCACAACCGGCCTTTCTTCTGGAAGGGCCGACGGTGGCGTCTTTTCGACAACAGGAGTGTAGTATGACCTTCTTCCTCAGTCAACCAGAACTCGCGATCCTCTTCCGCCAGAACCCAAGAACCAAGACCGACGGCGGTTTCCAGCATCTTTTGGTCTCGATGCAGCACCGCGTCGCCCGCAACTCCGGCCGGATTGCCCTCTTCGACCGCGACATCGAGAGAATCCGCCGGTATGCCTTTGCCTACGGCAACGGCGGCTGGGAATGGCGCCTCATGGCCATCTTCGCCCGTGTCCTCGGCCCGGACCTCGGCGGCGACTGCCCCCGAGCCCGCCAACTGACCTTCGACCGCCTCGCCGCCTGAAAGGAAATTGCAATGCCAGCGACCTTCGCACACTACACCCTTTTCTACAAATCCCTGGAGAATTGGCTATCCAGAGGCGGTAGGAACCAGATCCGGCTTGCTCTGGGAAAGTTTTCACCCTTTGGCCTTCTGGGAAGTAACAGCCCGGACTTTCCCATCGTTGCCAAGGATCCGATATGGGAAGATTTTCTTCACGGGTCAACGGCAAGCAGAATTGTTCCCCCTGCCGTTTCCCTCCTCAGAACGCTGTCCGGTAAAAAGAAACAAAAATGTCTGGCTTGGTTTGCCGGGTATCTTTCTCACATGACCGGCGATTCAACTGTTCATCCGGTGGTGAACCTCCGAGCCGGCCCTTACATTTCCCACGCTGAGCTTCATCAAAAATGTGCGGTTCACCAGGATGCGTACATCTTCCAACGTCTTGGCTTGGCCGGCATCACCAAATGCGAACTCACCCGCAAGATTGTCGCCGACTGTTCTCTTCCGGATGACCGCCTCAAGCTGGATTGCGATATTCTGGAATTCTGGAAGGAAATCCTACACGAGGCTTTTCCTGATGAAGCTTTACCGGATTTTAACTTTTGGTTCGCGGCCTATATGCAAATCGTTGATAAGTTCGCGGAAGAATCTGAGTGGTGGCACATTCGAGTAATTTCAGAAGTGGCCGGTCTCTCCCATCTCCTTCACCTCCAGCCGGGGCAGGTTGCCGAACCTTCCTTTATTAATGACCTGCCTACGATCTCTGGTAAAACCATTTCCTATGACAACTTGTTCGATAAGGCCATCGAAAGCACTGTCGCGGCTTGGCTTGCTCTCGACGCTGCTGTTTCATCATCTGATCCTCTTCTACCTCCACTCTCTTTGAATTGGAATCTTAATTCGGGCGAAATATTTGATCCGAAATACATATTCTGGTGAGGTGATGCAAATGAAGAAATTCATTATCGGACTACTTTTGATTGCCGCTCTCCTTGCTATAATTGGCTATATTGCATTCATCCATCTTCAAACACCTCCGACGCCACCTAGAGATTTGAATGCCTTGGAGCCAACCGTAATCACAGTAACCGCTACTCTTGATCCTTTCTTGGTCGAGAACCCTTCCCCGGCTTCCAGAACCATTGATCTCTTTTCTTCTTATGTCCAGGAATGCAGCTCTCCTTCTACATTTATCTTCAAGGAATTCAAGTGTGATATCAAGGCACAAGGTGACCTTGGCATCTTTGTAGTACAGGACAAAACCACTTCCCAACTTCTTTTCGAAGATGGGACCTGGTCCGTTGGCACATTGGATGCCCCTCATCATCGGTCACCAGGCCTCCCCCGGCTTCCCTTCCCAAGCGCCACAGGAGGTAATGGCAAATGAACCTTCCTCAGGAAAAAAGAATCCGCCAAGCAATCGCAAAGGCGGTTGCCAAAGAAGCTGCCAAGAGCGTCGCTCAGGTTGCCGAGTTCCCGGATCCCGCCGACAAAAAGCAGCTTGAAAAGTTGGTCCAGATGGAGGCCGAGAAGCTTCTCGACCCATCATCGGCAACACCCCCGGCGCAGGATACGACCGTCATTCCCTATGTCTTCCGCGCCCCTCCGCAAGAAGGCCCGGTCCACTTCAAGGTTTCCGGTATGGAAAAGGCCTTCCGGGAATCCCTTGGCGGGAAGGACATCTCGACGTCCATCCGGGAAAACCTCACGGTGTCCGTCGAGTTCGTGCGGCGGTTCTAACCCAACTGCTTCTGATGGTAGGCGGTCACCACCGTGGCGACCTTCGCCAGGCCTGCGGCGGTCCGGTATCGGAAGTCCTTCATGTGAATCTTCCCGATCTTCTCGGGAAGCTCATATCCGAACATCGCCTTGCAGAGCGCGTTGACCTCCATCATGGCGTTGACGTAGGTTCCGCCCGTGTGCGACCACCCGCCGAGACGCATGTACAGCCCCAGGTCGATGGTCTTGAACCCGGCCGCGTCGAGATCCCAGATGAGCTTCTTCTGCAGCTTGTAGAAGCGCCGGTCGGCGATCCCGTCGATCAGTTCCTTGATCTTCTCGACGTTGGCACGTGGCTTCAGCCGCAACCTGGGCCCTGTCGCCGGGGTTGGTTTCGGCCCGATCTTCACCGTCCCCTTCCGGGTGGTCTTCCACTCCCCACCGTGGATCCGGTCCCACGCGGCCAGGAAGTTGATCTGGTAATCCTGGATCGTGTCGAAGACCCAGTTGACCTCGTCCTGATCGACGTTCTCGTATTTGTCGATATGGGGAAGCGAGCTTTCCGGAACCCCGATCCTGACCAGGAGGTACTTTCCCCCGACACCGGTGATGTGAACCTTCGGCGGTTCCTTGTCTTCCGCCTTGATGGTGAAGTCAAACCCGTGGTCCTGGTGAATGATAGGCACAGTTTCCTCCCTTACCCCCCGTCAGTCTACCCAAGAATCCCGGGTTTCAGTATACCAGGAACCGGTATCTTTGCCGAATGGCGGAATTTTCCGGAGCAGCCCTGCGACAACCAAAAGCACCATTTTTGCACATAGACACATCATTTCATGCCTTTGATACATCTAGTTTGCATGTAGGAACAGAGTAGTGATTTCACAACTCCACAGAACGGCCGTTTTCTCCGCCCGTAACCTGTCTGACATTGCGTCAAACCCCTCTTTTCGAGGTCCGGACCCCTCAAACCCCCATTTTTAGCCTACTTTACCGTACGGAAGCCCATTTCCCCGGGGGTGCCTTTGGAGGGAATGTGCGATCGGAGCCAGGGGGTTGGCGATGGTCTGGAGCGCCCACCGACAGGCTGGAGGCCAGCGCAGGGTCCGGGACGCCGGGGGCGCCAAGCCGGAGGCGTCCCAGGAACCGGGGAACCGCGGTCGGCGCCCGAACCCCTGGACGCCGACCGCGGGGCACCAACCGCCCGGACCCTCCGGGCTCACCGCTGGGGAAGGCAAGCGCGGGGAGCCTGATCCGGACGCTTCCTTCTTCCCCACTCCGCCGCCCATCGGCTTCAGGACCTGCCGCCCGACGCTCCGGGCGTCAAGGCTTCCCCCCCAAACGGCAACCGCGCCGTTCGGGTCCCCGCCTTGACGTCCTCGCGCCGGTCGGCGCGCGGGGGTCAACGATGGGCGGCTCCGCTAGGGGAAGAAGGAAAGGAACGGCCGGCCGCTGGTCGCCGTCCCCCGGACGGCGACCAGGCAGAAAACCGAAGACCCATCGAACATCGGCATGGGTGCCGGCGAAGCCCGCACCACAACCTCCGGGAGAAACAGCCGGAGGGTCTCTTTGCCATAAGCCTTTCGGGGTGCACCGATACCGGAACATCAGGAAGAAAGCCTTTTCCGGCCTTGAGGTGGCGCGGCCCTGGTCGGGCGCCCGAGCGGGCGGCCCGTGCCCCGGCCGCGCGCTGATCTGATGCCCGGTTGCCTTCGACGGCCGCCCGCCGGCTGCGGTCAAAGGCCGGCAAGACGTGGGGCAACCGCGACGCAAGGGGCGCGCCGGGTGGGCCCCTCCCCGGCCCTCCCACCCGTCACGCCCCTTGCTTTGCCGCTGGCCGCCCAAACCCGGGTTTGGGCGGACCTTGCCCCACGCCGGCCTTTGACCTTGAACTCGTCGCGCCCACAGGACCAACGGCCCGCCATGCGGGCCGAGCGCTCCTCACCGCCGCTCAACAAGTTGAGCGGCCCGGCGGGCTGGGGGGTGCTCGGGCCAAGCGCCTGCCATAGCGGAGGCGGATCGACTGTGATACCCTTCCTGCCAGAAGTTCGTGAGTGACATTTTTTTCGTGAGGTGAGGCGGTGAGAGTCTCCCGTTCCTTGTCCCTGCTGGGCTTGCTTCTGGTCATCGCGACGTTTGTCGGCTGTGCCTTCTGGAACAGTGACAACGAGGTTTTGAACGGGTTCCTCTCGACCACGGAGACCACCGGCGCGGCGGCGGTGAAGTTCCGCGTCGTGATGCCGGATTCCAGCGGCTCGAGCAAGCCAACGGCGGCGATTCTCCAGGCCACCAGCCCGGCTTCCGGGGCCACGGTCGTTTTCCGTCTTACCATCATCGACGCCCGCACCAACCGGGTCGACACCTTGCTCAAAACCGTGACGGTGAATGCTTCCGGCACGGCCGAGACCTCGTTTTCCGGGGTCCCGGCGAAAACGACGATCGGCGAGATCCAGATTCAGGGCGGCGCCATTGGGGGCAAGACGGATTTTCACGGTGCGGCGGATCTGCTCAACGGCGAGAACATTCTCGACGTCAGCCCCAAGGGTTGCGGCCTGCGGGCCGATGTGGTGGCCAACGTCCTCAAGCTGATGATCAATGCCGGGGATCTGTTGACCGGCGCGCCGGCCAATCTGGTTTCGGCCATCGAAACGGCGGGGGCGGCCCGCCTGGCTTCCCCGACGACCACCCTGTACAACGACGTGTTGAACGACTTCATCACCACCCGGGCCGATCTGCCAGGCATGATCAAGTTGACGAGGAACCTGGATGGTGCCTCTTTGACGGCATCGGGGAACGCCACCTGGACAAAGACCGCCGGGGATCTTTGGGGCGGCACTGCCCCTGCCGGTGGTGCTTCCATTCTGCGTGTTCTTCGTCAGGGCATTGCCGGATTTGCGTATGTCGCCCTGGCGAATCCCGATCAGACCTCGTTTGCCGTGGTCCGGGTCAGCACATCCGATGGCCGGGTGTCAGCTTACGTCACCGGACCCGGGCGGTTTGGTTCGGCCGTGTTTCTGCCGAACGGGCATGTGGTGGTGGGTGGGTCGTTGGCCGGGTCACCGTTGGTTTTCCGATGGGATGGCACGAACAGCGTAACCCTTTCCTCGAGCGCCGTCAGCGGTGGCACCACCACCGGCTTGATGTGGCTGCAGCGATTCGAGGCCCCGGCCCTCGGGTTCACGAACGATTTCGTTCCGACTGCCCCGCCGGTGGAATACCTCGAGGTCGAAAACGCCCAGACCAAGACATTGTTGTGTCACGCCCGGGATCCCAAGACACGGGTTCTCAAGGTTCTGCGGCTCGACCTGGACACCGGGTCACCCAATCTGGTGCCGACGATTTCCGGGCTTCGCCTTTGGGCTCAGCCCGGCCCCAGCGAGATCATCGTGGACTGGGATGCCCTCCCGGATATTGCCACGTATACCTTGACCTGGGCTACCGGGCCGGGGGTGCTGGCCACCGGAACCCAGATCGTGGGCGTGACCAAGCCGTTTCGGCATACCGCGTTGGATCCGGATCTTACTTACTATTACCGGGTTTCCTGGGTTGATGGTCAGGGGCAAACCCAGGTTTCCCCCGTGGTTTCGACGAAGCCGATCAATGGGGCGGTTCGCGGGGGGTTGGGTGACCTCACCGGCACCATCGTTCTCCCTGCCGGGGTAACCTACGCAACCTCCAGTCTCCAGATCTGGAGCAACATTGCTTCCGCGACGGTAACCACCAATAGGACTTTTGTCCTATCGGTCTACAGGCCAATGACCGAGGGCGCCATGAGCCTGGGGATCGTCGTGAACCAGAACGAAAAGCCGGTTCTGCTCAAGTATTTCCGGCGGGGCCTCGACGATGTGAACACCGTGATCGATGCCTCATCGACCGCCGAGGCCATGGTTCTTTCTGATTTGACCTACCGCTACATGGGCACAGCCACCATCACCGAAATCCTTCGGCAACTTCGCAGTCATCAGAGTTTCCCGATTTTGGTTCAGGCGGTGACAACATCCATTGCAAGTTTTCCCTTGGATCCGCTCAACACATCAACACAACAAACACTCTGGTCCCAGGCGGCGAGTTTGAGCAAAGCCTTGCTTGCTCAGACACCTTCTGGGACCATTCGGCAAAGTATCGCACCAGAATCAAAGCTGGGTGTTGACGACGATCCGGAACAGAATAAACCAACAGTTTATTTGATAAATAAATTCTACACATTCTATTTTGTCGGTGTAAAAAATGGGAATGATAGCAATGTTGCTACTTCTTCTCTAGGTCGAATGCGGGATTTTGCCCCTAATGGTCGCACGGAAAAAGAGGTCAACATTGGTGATGGCCAACTTACGTTCACTTTTCAAAAGCGCCGGGATCTTTCCATCTTTGCCGCCATCGTTGATTGGGCTGCAAAAACCATGGAGTTCGGCTTTGATGAAAATAAAATGGAAGAATTGTTCAAAACAGGTCAAAGGATTTCTGACCCGGCCTTTTGGTCATTTCTAACCACCGCTTGCTCTGGATCTTGTTCGACAAATGCTGAAGCCACGCTCCTCTTAAAATCATGGTTTGCCAATTCCGGGGAAACCATTCGTAATTTTATTGGGAAGCTAATATTCAATGACTACCAAATGAATTCCGGGTGGTTCAGGTTTTCCTGTGAATTCGAATCCTTCCACGGCATTCCTGTGGGTGTTCATCCGGTCTCATCGATCTTCGATACGTTAAATGCAGCTCCAGAAAATTACGCTGAAGACGGCGAACAGAAGAATGGAAAATACCCATACTATTCGCCATTCCATGAGATTGTCGCAACTCAAATGAAGCATCAGCTCGTTTGGCCAGTTGATTTAGAGGCCAACCGGACAATTTACAATAATTTCGATAGTGCTTACCCAGTAGAGTTCGTTTCGTCACCAACGCTATGGGGGCAAAAAGTATGGAGTTTTGGCGATGGCAGCACATCATCTGAAACATACCCGGTTCATGCCTATTCAAGTCCAGGTAGTTATAAAGTAACGTTAACAAATTCATACGGAACAGCTGCTGGCCAAGAAATAACTCGTGTCTATACGAATATCTCCGTTCTTCCTTATACCAATCTTCTGTTTCAGGTCGTATTGCTAGATAGCACTGGCGCATCTCTCGGCTTTGCAAGCTCATTTACTGTAACGATATATCACAATGACGAGTTCTTTACCCGGGCAGAAAAATATTACCAGGGTGGCTCAAATAACTGGAGTTGGTTAACAAATTATAGCAATCCACTCCTTAGGATCCCAGAAAACGACTGTTCATTTGCTTTAGATGTTCTGGATTCAACCTATTCTACAGGTTTTTGTATTGGTGACTTAACATCTATCTCAAATCCTTTTGGCGCGATTCGGGCGTCGAACCTTTCCATATATCCACCAGCATCTTCTCCTCGAGAGTTTACGATCAAGATGCTTGCAGGCGAAAATCAGCTGTTATTAAACCCGCCAATAATAATCGATCAAACTATATTCCAAAAGATTTTATCCAAACACACATTAAATCAAATTAAGGCTTTTGCAGGAAAAAGTAAATTTGCCGAGACAGAAGATATCTTGGAATTAATTCGCTCAACAACGCAAATTCCGAAAGAACCACAGGGTAATTCACAATACAAATTTCAGCGTGTTAAGTATTTCGACAGGGTGATCGGTTTTGATAAAGTAACCGGCACAGGAACAAATATCATCACTGTCATAACCAATGCCTCAGATGTTTTAATTACGGCACATCCAGGTCTTCCAAACAAGTATTGAGATCATAAGGAGTCATTAAGGGGCTATGGGTCTGGATTTTTGCATTATTGGAACCTCTGGCTTTCCTATTATGGAAGTAACTATTTGGCTCACTGACCAAGAAAAAATCTTGGCTTTTTCAACAACGAATGAAATTCCACTATTGAACAGGGTAAAAGACTATTACACCGACATTGTCTTTCTTCCGGAAGAAATTGAGCTTTTGAAACGGGAAATTTCAGATATTATTTTAACCGCGCAAAATGACAAAAAATTTTACTTGAAATTAAGAAAGCTCAAAAAACTTTGCACTGAAGCGATTAAACTCAAAACTGGGATCATTGCCATAGCCGATTAGGGTTTTAAAAATGGTCCGGCTTCTAGTGGCCGTTCCTGTTTAATTATACTCGTGCAATGAATATCGGCTTTGCGTGAACCATGATATACTCCCTTTCATGGCAAAGAAAAAAATTGCAAAGCCCCAGAAACCCCGAAAAACCGCGAAGGCCCGGAAGCCCGTTCTGCCCGTCAAGCGCCAAATAGGCGCATCCTCTGGCCGACCGGCCGTCGCCGCCCCGAAACGCCCCCGCGGCCGGCCCCCGAAGGCCAAGCCTGGCGCGACCCGGCCCGACACCCCGCCGGCGCCCCCAGCCCCCCTGCCGCCGACCGACAACCAGGAAATCAAGCTCCTCGCGGCCCTCCTGGTCCGCCTGGCTTCACCGCTCAAGGCCCTCCCCGTCCAGACCTCCGAGGCCGTCGTTTACATCCGGCCCGAGGATATCGCCTACATCAGCACCACGAAGGACCGCCGCATTCTGATCGTCGACCGCGACGGCCGGGAGTGGCAGCGGTTCGACGTTCTCAAGAAACTCTTCGACCGCCTCAGCCCGGATCCCCGGTTCTTCCTCGCCCATAAATCCTGCATCGTCAACCTCTTCGCCGTGAAGACGCTCCGGAAGAACCCGGAGACCAAGCTCAACGAACTCACCTTCGGCGAGAAGGTCAAAGGCACCGCCCCCGTTTCCGGCGGCAACCTCAAGGAACTCCGCGCCAGGCTCGAACTGTGATCGACCCCGGCATCATCGCCCGCACCACGCATACCGGCTTCAACCTCGCCCTTCGCCAGGGCGAAGCCGTCGAATACGTGAACTCCGACGAGCTTTTCGCCATCCGGAAGACGGCCGGGAAAACCGTTGCCGTCCTGCCCGGCCGGGAAGCCCAGACCGTCAAATCCCTCAACAAGCTCATCCCGACGTTGAAGAAGTACGGCGGGTGGGTGGAGATCGGCCGCGGGTTCTTCGTGAACCTGTACCGGTTGCGCCGGTCCGAGAAGAACAAGAAGGGGGCCGGCTACCTCCTCACCTTCGACGACGGCAGCGCCTTTACCCTCCTCCCCGGCTACGAAGCCCCGATCCTCGATTTCCTGGGTGAAAAGAGCCTTCTCCAGGTCTCTCCCATCTCTCTCCCACAGTATTACCTCATGCAGATGGGGGTGAAGGACCTCGACAAAGACATCCTTTATATGACCAAGGAAGAGCTCATCAAGGCATTCTCGACCGCTTCCGGGTCCGGCATCGTCGCTTCGGTCCTGATCGTCAACTTCGTCTGGCAGATGGTCCTTTCCATCCGCTCCGGGAAGCCCAGCCCCGTGAAGGGCGGGAATGTCCGCTCGATCTACTACCGCTTGAAGCCGGTTCTAAGCCGGTTGGGCATCATCAAGGACAGGGACGCCTACAAGATCCTGTCCGACCGCCTGGCCGAAATGGTCGCCCTGAAAATCTGCTCCTATCGGGAGTTCGGCCTTATCGAGCCCGGGGACTGGTCTATCGGCCTCTACAACCCCAACGTGATCATCATGGCCGAGAAGCGGGCCCACTACGACATGATCTTGCGCGAGCTGCAGGACGCTACGGGCGCTTCCATCGTCGCCACCGGCGGCCAGCCCTCGACCATCAGCAGCGAATACTTCGTGGAGGACCTCCGGAAGAAGCTCGACACGCTTCCCCCCGCTACCCGCGTGGTTCTCCTCGGGATCGTCGACTATGACCCCTTCGGGTCCGCGCTCCTCAACACGTTTGCCGGGGATTTGAAAACCTTCGGCGTCCCGGATGTTACGGTGATCCCGCTAACCGTTCCGGCCAACTTCACCCCGGAAGAGCTTGAAATGCTCCATTACGACATCGCCGAGGACGGAAAGACGCCGGCCGCGATGCTCCGGAAGTGGATGAAGATTACCAACGGGATTGACGGTAAACCCTGGGGCATGGAGGCCGGCTACTTCATCGAGAACCACCCTCGCACGCTTGAAATCATCATCCGCGAGGGAAAGCCGTTTTTCCTGGTCCCGCCCCCCGTGCCGAAACGCTTCTGGAAAGAGATGTTCAAGCATCAGGAGAACCTGTACAAGCAGGCCCACCAGACCCTGGAACGCCTCCACGGGCCCATCAAGCCCCGCCGCAGACGCTGAAATCCCGCCGAAAAATGGCGGGATTTTCTTCCCGGTTTCATTCCCGGGAAAGGCCGTTACGAGCGCCTGCAGGCCCATTCGCTACTTCCCTGCCCGCTTGCGCGGAACCTGCTTCGTTGCGCCGCGGACCACGACATCCGCTTCCCGACACTGGAAGAGCACAGCCAGGTCCCCGGTATCGCAATCGCTGATTTCCAGCGTCGCGCCCTTCTCGGAAAGCGCCTGTATGAGCTGGTCTTCGAGGCCCCCGTCAACCAGGTAGGAAAAAAACCTCTTGGCCATGGCATCCAACTTCGGTCCCGCGAACGTGATCTGAACGGTTTTCATGTCTTTTCACACCCTTTTCCCACCAAATTATCAAATCCCACCTGGAAACAATCTATTGACAACACTATAAAAAAATTCGGAAAACATTGCTATCATCTTCTTACGATCTGGCACTCCAGATAAGCGAAGTCCAACAACGGTTGGATATCCCTTTTCGTTGTTTTGAATGTAAGTGCTTACCTTTGCGGCGTTACCAAAAAAATTCAACATTTCAACCAATATCCTGCTATGGTTCTTGACGTAAAATTCTTCTCCATCAAGCGTTAGGGCCATACAATATGGCTGATTATTTCTGCTTCGGCATCCCTTGATATAGCTTATTAAAATTCCTTCTTCAAGAAATGCTTCATTTCCAAGAATGATTTTTGTTCTTGCTTTTTCGTTCATCTTCACCGTGGGAAATTCTAGTTCAATACCAACCAATTGCTTGACGTTGTTTATTATTCCCTTCAAATATTTCAATTCGGAGAGCCTTTTCACAATTCCAGAAAAGAGACGAATTTGTGACGAAACAAAAAATTTTTGATTGATTTTAATTGACAAATTCTTCTCAACTACAGCTTTCCCAAAAGGAACAATACCCTGATTTGGTTCATTCTTGAACCCGTCAGCCCAAATATCAATTGAAAATTCTTTTCCCAGCAACATTGCGACGTTTTTATCTTCAAACTCAATCTCAACAGCTTTGTTCCCATATCTTGGCGAAAGCATTCCTCTAAAGTCATTCCACGCGGAAATTCTCGAGATTTCAGCAATATTGCTTTCGACTCTATTTCTCATATCGATGCGCGTTTCTGCGTTGAGCCGTGAATTATAGATGGCGAGTAATTGATCCCGATAAGATTCGAACAGCAACGGAAAAAACGCTCTCTGGGTATCGACCAAATCAAATCCTCCGAATGAATGTAGAGCAAAATAGTATTCGGATGATCCCTTTAATGTTGGAACAATCTCTATGAATGGCACCAACTGTTTCTTAAAAGCTTCTGCTTTTGCCTCTTCAATTTCATGAGAGACAAATATTTCCCAGGCGAAATATGATCCGTGTAATTTGGAAAGAATGTCGGGTCTGTATTTCGATATGTTTTTTTCGACCTCATGCTCTGGAAATGAAAAACCAGGTAGCATGCTTGTGGAAATACTAACCCCAACAAGTCCTAACGACCTCAGAACATTTTCAAGGCTTTTGGGAAGGTATTGAAGATCGGATATGTTTATCGGAATCGATTTTCTATTGACCAAGGAAGAGAATAAAAATGCCTTTGCACCTTCATGGAGAATAGATTCTTCAGACGGATTACAGTTGGTTTCGTTTAGGTGAAAGAAATGGTGTTGTCTGACTTTTCCTTTTTTGAACCCAACTTCTTCATTACAAAATGGACATCTCAAGATGTCTGACTTTAAAAGCTTTTCTGAGATATGAGCCAAGCGGCCAAGGTTTGTTGAATACGCTGATGGTAAAATTACCTTATTTTTCATCCAAGGCCTGCAAAACGGTTCCTCGCTATTTCGTGTGGGTAGGGTATAATCCGGAATCCCAACCTCGAAGGTGATTTGTGACTCAACAGGAACTTTTTGCTGCTGCCCTTGGGCTGGAAGCGCCTTGGATCATCGAGAA
>Ga0116154_10001345_pt1 | contig 21358 bp, 23 predicted proteins | sample AD_UKC030_MetaG_FD_89898 | JGI IMG/M metagenome (GOLD analysis project Ga0116154, IMG submission 89898) | Active sludge microbial communities of municipal wastewater-treating anaerobic digesters from USA - AD_UKC030_MetaG | ecosystem: Engineered > Bioreactor > Anaerobic > Digestate | place: USA...
GGGGGATTATACTGCCACATGTTCTTGTCGATGAGAAGAAACCGGTTCCCCTCGTCCTTTTTCGGCGCGGTGATTTCGGAAAATGACTTCTTCCCCTTTTTCATGTCCCAGGCCGTCATCTTCATCGTGCGTGTCCACTTCCTCGTCTTGATCGTAATGGTGTAGCGCGCGATCTGGGAATCGCCCCGCACCGCTTTGTCTGAAAGGTCGACAATCTCCCTGGCCGTTAAACTAAAGGCATCGGGGGGGATGACAAGAGCGCATCCCAGCATGGCAATGAGGCAGATTTTTTTTGAAGCAGACGGTACTTTCATCATATTACCTCGACATCTTTATTTCGCGGCCATTTTTTCACCATAACACCATTCACCCGACTCGACACCGGCAGGCCCTCACCGGGAATCAGCGGTCTCGTCGACCCTGATCATTGATTCCATAAAAGAAATATATTTCTGAAAAAGCTTTTTCCCTTCTTTTGTCAGAGAATAAAAAGTCTGTACCTTGGAACCGATAATCTCTTTTGCCGGTTCGATGTATCCGGCGTCCTGAAGCTTCTGAAGATGCGTGTATATCGCGCCGTCGGTCCCGCCCACCGTGGTCTTGATTCTCTTAAACGAAACTCTCTTCTCCCGGTAAAGAATTGTCATCATTGAAAGCCGGGTCTTTTCAAAAAAAACATTGTCGAACTGTGTGTAGAGTGTATCACTTCCCATTCCCTTTCTCTTTCATTGATGTTGATTTACCCATGGCGATCATTATTAATCCCATAAGCGCTTCACTGATCAAAAATCTTATTGTGGGATCCAGTTCCATTAAATACAGAGCAAACGCGGCCGCCCCGAGCAGGACAGCGTAGAAATAATAAAAAGGATAAGACACCTGAGCAATAAAAAACATGAATATCGACAGGATCGCAAGGACAACTGCGGGAAGATACATTGCGCCGGTGTGTTTGACAATGATTATCAGGAAAAGACTGATGCCGATACAGGCTCCTGTTATCGCAGTCCAGAGCTTGATGGCATACCGGGGAAAATAAGGGAGCCCTTCTTTTTTTACTTTTTTTATCCAGGCATAGCCCTCAATGAAATTGTGAAATATCAAAAGCGGGATCCACATATTGAAAAATATGGTAGATAACGTGTAGCCATTGAGCGACAGAAAATACTGGGCGCAAGCCCCTACCAAGATAAATGCCCCCATAATATAGAAAAACCAGGGTTCGTAAAAAAACCGTTCATCGGCAGCCATGAGGATCGATTTGATGGTTGCTATATCGCCTGCGAATCGTTCAAAATCACGCTTTTCTTCTGCCATGGGTGCCTCAACTTTGATCAACAGAGTATCTTTATACCGCAAAGTAACTTTGTACTACAAAGTTACTGAATACGGCAATTATCGTCAAGCTGAATTGAATTTTTTCATTTCCCGGTGAATTTTTTGCGTTCCTCGATGAGGTGTTCGAGCAATTCACCGAATGTCCAGCTGCAGTTGTCCTCGGTGAGACCGCAGAAGATCGGTCTTGGCAGCGGGCCCCCGGAGGGAAATGAATCGATCGCGTCCGAGATTTCTATGTCGGAAAAGCCAAGAAACATCAGCACCGGGTCGGGCCCGTCTGCATATTCGCCGCCCGCCTGGCCGCCGATTATTTTCTCGATGACTTCATCCTCTCTTCCTGTCGCGCTGAAAAGAACGACCCTGCGCCCGGTCAGGTCGCACAGGGAATCCCTGATCTTCTCAGCCCTGTCACGCGAATACCCGTAAACCATGACACCCAGCTCGTCCATACCAGCCCCCTATCCGAAAAGTTTCGCATGCTCGGCCTTGATGCATCTGCTCTGGACGACCGTCAGGCCCGCCTCGCGCGCCCTCCGGGCTGATTCGTTGTGTGCCAGCCCGAGCTGCATCCACACCGCCCCGGCCCCGATCTTTATCGCCTCCTCGACGATGCCCGGAATCGCGTCGACCGCGCGGAATATGTCCACAATGTCGACCTTCACCGGTATCGAAGACAGGTCCGGATAACATGGCTCGCCCAGGATTTCCTTTTTCCCCGGATTCACGGGGATAATTGTGTATCCGCGGTCTTTCAGGTAACGGGCGACCATATAGCTGTCACGGTCCGCCCGGTCAGAAAGGCCGACGACCGCAATTGTCCTGGCCCGGGACAGGAGATCTCTTATTTCATCTCCAGGCGGATTTGAATCCGGGATTTGACATTCATTTTTTTCATCCATAACAACCGCCGAACCCGGTTTTAGTATCGCCCCGTAAAGATGCCGCTCAACACTTTTTTCATTGGGGCGGTCCGGGATTGGAATACGACAATCCGGAACACCGGCTCTTTCATTATATCACTCAGGGCGCCGATGCGAAAAGGAATTTTTCAGCCACGGCAAAAACCGGGGCGCGCGCCTTTATTCAGACCGGGATCGAAGACAGGAAATCCAGGATTGCATCATTTATCTCGCCGGGTTTCTCGACAGGGGACATGTGGCCGGCAGCCTGAACAGTCACGATTTTCGAGCCGGGTATGCGGTCTTTCAGGTATTGCGCGTATTTCGGCGGCGAAAGTATATCGTCTGCGGAGGCTATGACCAGAACCGGGACGGCGATGGCGTCAAGCCCGTTCATCATATCGAACGAATTGCAGGCGGAGAAATCGTCGTACGCAACGGACGGATCGCACTTTTCGGTCTCGGCGACCGCATCGGCGAGCAATGCCGGGTCTGTTTTAGGCGAGGCGGCGAATTTCGCCAGTGAACCGCAGAAGGCCCGGTAATCGTTCCTGATCATGTCGAAAATCGCGGGAAGCACTTTGAGCCGCGCGCCCGAATTTATGATGATCCCGGCGCGGCATTCCCGCCCGAGGTCGATCAGCAGGTGCAGGGCGATGGCCCCTCCCATGCTGAGCCCGCAAACCACCGGCCGGTCAGCCCCGATCGCGGAGATAAAATCCCGGACCGCTGCCGCATAACCGGCCACGCTGTCCCTTCCTTCTCCGCCGCTCATGCCGTGGCCCGGAAGGTCCAGCGCGACCGTGTTAGCCGCAGCAGAGAATCCGCCGACCTGCGCCTTCCAGAACATGCGCGAATTGGCCGCCCCATGTATGAAAACGATCGTCGGCTTGCCCGGATCAAGCGGCCATCGACCTGCGATGAACTGGAATCCGCCTATGTTTGTATCGATCATTGAACGAACCTCCATTCTCCGCTTCGGCATCATACTGACACCCTCGGCGATATAAATCCACCAAAAAATAACCATGACATGCCTGGCAGAGACTTTTTGTTTTCATGATTGACTATTTATGATTAATGGGCGATATCTGCACTTTTATCGAGCCGGCCGGTGGAAGGACACAGAAGAAAGCATCTCCGGCAAACTCGTGACAATCTTCGGGATTCCAAACCAATTTTATAATCCCAGAATGAATCATTCAAGGACATCCGGCCAGTCCGGATCGTCATTGACAAGCTGCGTGATCCATTCAAGGAGCGTCACGCTCCCGACCGCGTACGAATATCCACCGGCGACCTCTCCCACGCAGTGGGTATCTCCCTCGATCAGAAACCGGCTGAACCTTCCGGGATGCCTTGAACGTATTTCATCTGACGTCGAAACCAGCAGATCCCTGAAATCCTCATCCGCCATATCGAGAAATGAGCCTCCGATGACGCGATCGTGATATGACGAAAAAAGCCCGATCCTCGCCATCGGGTCCCTCTGCAATATCCAGTCATAGAGGTGCATGAGCTGGTCGCCGCATCGTGAGCAGCTTGAAGGCATGTATTGCATGTATTGCCACGCGTCCTTGACCAGTGTGATCATGCCGTTGTCCGGGTTCGACAGGCCCGGCCCGGAATCATTCAGGATGTACATCGATGAATCGGGAAAAAACCTCCTGTTCAGCAGATACGCGATGAAGGTTCCGTATCCTCCCGCGCTGCACCCGGTTATGAATATTTTTGGCGGATTCGGGAAAAGCTCGCGCATGATCGCCAATCCCGCGCTCGTGGTCTGCAGGCCGCGATGAAAATGATCGGCCGCGGAGTCGCCGTCGTAATCCGCATCGTTGTCTCCCATATGCACGCTGCCGTCGCAGTAGGGCACATGGATCACGCTCCAGCCGTTCAGCGGATTCCCGGTGACGTCATCCCATCCGGTCATGAAATCAGCGGTTTCGGAACAGGACTCCCTGCCCGGCCAGCACGCCCCGCCGCCGGACATGAGAAACACGACATTGTCGGTGGCGCTCTTCGACTTTACCCCGATATGGAATGAATTTCCGGTTATGCACTTGCATACCGATGTATCGAAGGAATATATCTCCCATGTGGGGTCTGAACCATAAGGCTCATGTGACATGTACGGAACAGTATCGATGTATTTATCGAGCTCGATCGCGCTCAATTCCTCCATCAGCGTTTTTCGGTCATCGTCCGAATCACTGCAGGACATGACGGACACGACGACCGCCAGAACTGCGGCGGAGTACAGCATTCTCAATCTGGACTGTGCATTCATGATCAATCTCCGTTTATGAATTACATCATCATTACAAATATACAACAAGGATTCATTTTATCAAACGCTCTTGCCCGGCGTTTTTTAAGCTTGAAATAATTTACCGCGGGTATTATGATTTCCGCTATCCGGTCAGGAGTATCCGCTTCACGAGTGAAAGGCGTCGATGGAGGATAAATCATGAACAAATGCATGAAATGCGGCCACGAGACAACCGACCCCGACGCGCTGTACTGCTCCAGGTGCGGCGCAAAATTGATGCTTCAGCCCGGTTCAGCTCAAAGCCCCACTGGAACAGGCAAAACCAGGAAAATCCTGATGATGATGCTGCCCCTCAACATCGTGCTGATAACCTTCGCTTTTCTGATGGTAAAGGGGTGCTCGAGCGTGACAGGCACGCTCGTATCTCAAGGCGGGGCCATGGGGGATTTCACGTTCACCCCGGAAGAGTGCCGCTCTGGCCAGCGTCTGGGTTTTTTCGGCTCGGTTCTTCTCGGCGAGGGACAGAATGACGGGGCCGTGGTGGCGATATTCGACCCGCTCAAGGGAAAGATCGTGAAGATCGAGGTTCCCGGGTCATGTGAACCGCCCGATTATGAAAAGTGTAAAGAAGTGATCGTCGATCCGCAGTACTGCTCGACCTACGACGTGAAGCTCGACCGGACGAGCATAATGGTAAACGATATCGTCCTGTCCGAAGGGTCGCTGAATCTCGACTGTAAATACCCGGACGGCGGCAGCGTAAAAGGGAACATGACATTCGACCGTTGCAACTGAGATTTATCGATTGCACCGCCAGTGCATCCCGTAGAACATTAATCTTAACCTCAAGGAGAGCACCAATGAAAAAAACCACGATCGCGTTAACACTCACCCTGTTATTTCTCGTTTTCATCAACTGCGGGAAGCCCGCGGCAAACATGCAGGAAGGAAAATGGGAGATGACGACCAGGACCGAGATGGCGGGTATGTCCGTTATGATCCCGGCGATGACATACACGAACTGCCTGACAAAGGATGACATGAATCCACAGAAGAAAGAGAACAGCCAGGACTGCAGGCAGACAAGTTCGCATCTCGACGGGGACACGTATACCTGGGACATGGAATGCACATCATCCGGGATAACGGCAAAGAGCTCGGGCAATATTACCTACAGGGGAACGACCCTTGACGGGACCATAGTTGTCACGACACAGGGGATGACCATGACGCAGAAGATAACCGGCAAGCGGATAGGGGACTGCGACAAGTAATCATCTTTTCAATGGCCATCGATCAGACATGGTTGCGCTGGCGCCTGAAATGCTCCGGCACTCTTCGATAAGCGGCAAACAACCCGATGGTGATCACTGCCAGGCAACCGCCCAGACACACCAGAGAAAAGGACAAATCGACCGAATCCACCAGATACCCGAACAGAGGCCCGGCTGCAGCATAGAAAAACCGGTTTCCCAGGTGCGCTATCGAAAGTATCGTGGCCGATTTGTCCTCCGGTACCACGGAAAGAACCCGGTGACCGAGGATTGTCCTCGCGGTGCCAAGATAAATCTGATGCAGCGAAAAGAAAAGAATGGCATACTTCGATGAAAAAGACCCTATGCCGAGATAGCATACGATCATGATCACCGCAAGAAAAGCCAGGCTCCCGACGCTTCCAAGGCTTTTCTCGATACTCCCGGTCATCTTTGACGCGATGATAGACACGATGCCCAGCGCAGTATAAATCCATCCGAAATGGACAAGCCCGACTCCGACTTTCATGAAGAAAGGCTGATAAAACCACTGGCACAACAGGATTATCGATCCGACCAGAGACACATAGAAAAAAATCCAGAGAACGAGTCGGTGTTCCCTGACTATCACCAGGCTCCTGACGATGATTGTCCTGTAAGAGTCCCTCGGCCGCGACTCCGTGCCGGTTTGAGGCTCCTTGATTGAAAGAGAGATTGCGCAGGCTGCAAGGGACGAGACTCCTGAGGCCGCAAGTGTCATCCTTGTAGAAAAGTTCCCGATTATGCCCCCAAGTATGCTTGCAGCGAGAATGCCGGTCTGCATCCAGGCGGTTGCATTACCCTCAATCCGGGCATATTCGCTTTCACGACCATCCTGCTTCAGAGTCGCATAAATCAGAGCGCTGTCCGATCCCGAAATGAGCGCAATCCCGACGCCGCCGATCAGTTCAGCCGCAAGAAAAACCCAGAAAGTCGAACCAGCGCTGTAGATGAACATGCACAGGGAAAACAGGAAAGCTCCTGTCGCGATACTGGTTTTTCTTCCAAAATAATCACCAACGGCGCCGGTCGGGATCTCAAGAAAAACGATGACGATCGAAAAAACCGACTGAAGCGCCAGAACCTGGGTCATGGACAGGCCGTTCTCTTGAAGAAAAACGACAAATACGGGATTGAAGAAAAACAGAAAACTGAAAAATTTAAAGGCGTAATATTTTACTACATTCGACCGCATGTTCAATGGCCCACGATCCTCCAGCCTCGCTCCTGTGCGATCGCCTCGAGCCTCCTCGTGGGCTCGACGGCGACCGGGTTGCCCGCCATGGCAAGTATCGATTCGTCGGCCTCGTTGTTCCCGTAACTGTAGGATGATTCAAGATCGATGCCCCGTTCCGCGGCCAGGGCCCGTGCGAGGTCAGTCTTGTTCGAATCCACGCATATGGTCCCCGCAGCCCTGCCGGTGAAAAATCCGTGCCGGTCGACCGCGAGGTCGGTGCAGATCACATGGTCAAAACCCAGATCCAGGGCGGCATGTTTCAGCACGGTCCTCACCTGGCCCGAAACGATGACCAGGACATGGCCTTTCTTTCTGTGGTACGCAATGATATCGAGCACCACGCCCGAAAGTTTCGGCTTCATGTATTCACGGTAGAATCCCGATGACCACTCTTCTACCGCCTGCACGCTCCTCCCGCGGTAAAAATTCAGAAGCACCCTGGCCATCGTAGTCTCAGAAATCAGGCCCGCTTTCCTGAGCGCCCTGCAGACCAGCACGCGGAGTAAAAATACCGGAGACAGGCTTCGGCCGGCGAAATGGCGCTTGCCAGTATCGCGCAGGTACCGGCCCACCAGATGCGCGGTGTGCGTGGTGAGCATGGTCCCGTCGAAGTCGAAGAAGGCGGCGGTCTTTTTCATTCAGAACCTCTTGCCCGGTCAGGCTTCTCCCGATAGAATGGGTGCAGCAGTAAAGAATTTTTGATAATCACCGATGGCGGCAGGATGTCAATCGAATCCCGGTTTTCTTCTTTTTTTTTAAAAAATCGACGCCCGCACTTGACACCTGAATAAAAAATCCTTATTATCTAACTAAATAGTTAGTTTAAATAAATAGTTATTTAAGGATAAGCCAATGGACGAAAACCCAACCTTAGAAAAAATTTTCAGGGGGGCGGTGAAGGAATTCTCCCAGTACGGCTTCGACGGGGCCAGAATCGACCGCATCGCGAAAAACGCGAAGATAAACAAGGCCATGATCTACTATCACTTCAAGGGCAAGGAGGCCCTGTACGAGCATGTTCTGACCATGGTGGTCTCGGGAATCTACAACGCAGTTTTCCGCCTCGTGCCGGAGGAGCCCACCTCACAAAGCGATCTTGCGCACCTGATCCGCGGTTATGCGTCCTATATCGGAACGATCGATGAGCTCCATGTCAAGATAATGCTCAGGGAGATAAGCTCCGGCGGCAAGTATTTCAAGAAGATTACCATACCGATCCTGCTCGAGCCGATGATGAAACGCGTTACCGCAATGTTCGCCAGGGGGCAGCAGACGGGGCTTATCACCGACATCGACCCTGCGTACACGATGATTCAGCTCGTGGGTTCTGTCGTCTTTTTCAACATGCTTAAAATCACCATGAAAGACGCGGGCCCCTTCGAGGAGCTCTTCACGGGAAACTACATCGAACGCTACACCGAGAACCTCATAAAAATCTACTCACAGGGCATATTCAAAAACAAGAGGTGAACGCAATGACATCCCTCAGAAAAATCAGAATCATTCTCATCGCAATGATTGCGGTCGCCCCGGCAACAGCATGGAACGGCGCATGGGCGGATTCGAACAACGCACCGCAGCCGGCCGAAATCGCGCTCGATGAGGCCCTGGCCTCCGCGCTCGCGAACAACCAGGAATACAGGATTTCCCGTCTCCGGGTCAGGCAGTCCAGGGAGAGGGTCAATGCAGCCTGGGGCCAGATACTGCCGGCGATAGAATCAGAAGCGTCGCTGCTTCGGCAGGGGGCCGATTCAGGCGCAATGAGCCTGTCTGACGGGCAGTACGACATACGGGTTGCGCAGCTGAAATTCGGCGTCAACCCCGGCGCCTTCTACAACTCGCTCAAACTGTCGTACGCAGGCCAGGGGCTGGCGCTCGCCGAGCAGAAAAAAATCAGGGCGCAGGTCGAGCTCAACGTCATCAGGGGATACTTCGACGTGATCCTCGCCGGTGAAATGGTATCGCTCAGAAAAAATTCGATGCAGGTGCTGGAAGAGAACCTGAAGGACGTCAGCGGCCTGTACCGGACCGGCAGCGTGCCGAAATTCGAGCTCCTGCAGGCGCAGGTGAAGCTGAAAAGCCAGGAGCCGCTGGTGAGCGAGGCCGAAAACAATTACCGCACTGCGCTCGATTTCTTCAACTATCATCTCGGGTTCGAAAATCACGCCAGGACAGTGAAGAAAGGACATCTTACCGACGGAATCAGAAAGCCCGGCGGCGAAGAAATCCTTCCTGACCTTATCGCGCGCGCCATGGCCAACCGCCCGGAAATAATCCAGGTGTCCCTCCAGAAGGAAGCCTCCGACCGGTCAAGAAAGGCGAACCAGTCTGCCTATCTGTGGCCGTATTTCACCGTCGGCGCCTCGTACGGGTTTACCTACATGCTTCCCAACGAGGTAAACGTAAATCTTCCCGCCGGGGTAAACCCGGACTTCTCTCAGATGACCGGGAAAAAAGAATGGCAGCAGACCTGGCAGGTGAGGATCGCAGCGACATACCGCTGGAGCTCGCTCATCCCGGTCGACGGACACAATGCGGCAGCGCGGGAGGAGCGTGAAAAGACCGCCGAGGCCGAGGAAAGGCTCGCCCAGCTCGGCCGCCTGACCGCTATTTCGATACGGTCGATTCATGGAAGGCTGGCCACGGCCTTTGAAACGATTCTTTCGCAGGAAAAGAACATCGAGACTGCAGAGGAAGGGCTGCGTATCGCCCGCGAGGGATACCGGGCCGGGATTCTCAAGAATGCCGATCTGTTGAACGCGGAACTGACGCTTACCGGAGCGAGGACCGCGTATATCAAGGCCGTGTACGATTACCATGTCAGCAGGGCCGAGCTCGACCGCGAGACCGGAATGAACAACGACGATATCATTTTCAGGGAGAAATAAGATGAACAGAAAAAAAATTGCGCCGATCATAATTGCACTGGCGGTAATCATCGGCGTTACCCTCTATTTCGAGGTTTTCCGCCACATCGGCGAGAACAGCGGCGACATCGAGGGCAGCGGCACCATCGAGGTTACCGAGATCGAGATATCGTCCAAGATAGCGGGCAGGGTAATCTCTCTGCCGCACGACGAGGGCGAGGATGTCGGAGAGGGTGCGCTTCTTGTGAAGCTCGCCTACGACGAGCTCGACGCACAGAGGCTTTCGGCCGTCGCGAACATGGCCAATGCTGAAAAGAACTTTAAAAGGATTACTGACCTGTATCATACCGGGTCAGTGTCGAAAAGGGACTTCGACAACGCCGAAACGGCATACCGGGTGGCCAAAGCGAACTACGATTACATCTCCGCCACGATAGACCAGGCGGTCATCTATTCCCCGATCAGGGGTACGGTTCTCGAGAAAAATCTCGAGCTCGGCGAGCTCGCGTTCCCCGGCACGCCGATACTCACGCTGGCTGACCTGACCAGACCATGGATAAAAATTTACGTGAAAGAAAAACGAATCGGCGCGGTGAAGCTGGGCCAGAAGGCTATCGTCACCGTGGATTCGTTCGAAGACAGAGACTTCCCGGGCAAGGTCGTTTCCATATCCAACAAGGCCGAGTTCACTCCCAAGACCATACAGACGAAAGAAGAGCGCGTTAAGCTCGTGTTCGCGGTCAAGATCGCGCTCGACAACCCCGACCTGGCTCTCAAGCCCGGCATGCCGGCCGACGCGGTCATCGAAACGGACGGCGTAAAATGATCGCTGCGCGCGCCCTCACCAGGTCGTTCGCCGGAAGGCCCGCGGTCTCCTCGCTCGATTTCGAAATCAGGAAGGGTGAAATATACGGCATTGTGGGTCCCGACGGCGCGGGCAAGAGCACGCTGCTGCGGCTCATGGCCGGCATACTCAGGCCCGACTCGGGCGAGCTCACGTTTGACGGCGCCGACATCTACGCAGACCCCGCGGCCATCAAGGAACGCATCGCGTACATGCCGCAGCGTTTCGGCCTCTACGAGGACCTCACGGTCGAGGAGAACATCTTTTTCTTCGGCAGGCTTTTCGGCCTGAGCGCCCGTGAAATCCGCAAGAAGCTGCCAGTGCTTTACCGTTTCAGCAACCTCGAGCCGTTCAGGGAAAGGCTCGCGGGCAAGCTCTCGGGGGGGATGAAGCAGAAGCTCGGCCTGGCGTGCTGCCTGGTGCACGACCCGGAGATGATCATGCTCGACGAACCGACCAACGGCGTCGACCCGGTCTCGCGGCGCGAATTCTGGAAAATACTCTACGACCTGCTCTCGGGCGGCGTGACCATCGCGGTGAGCACCGCGTACCTCGACGAGGCCGAGCGCTGCGGGCGGATAGCGCTCATGTACCGCGGCTCGTTCATCCGGTCGGGCGCGCCCGAAGAGATAAAGAAGATGACCGGCACGCCGCTGCTCGAGATACGGTGCGGCGAGCCCAGGAAGGCCGAGGGCATACTGAAGCGCGACCCGCGCTACCGGAACGTCATCCGCACCGGCGAGTCGCTGCGCATTTTCATCGGCGACCCGGCCGCGCATTCCGTATCCATACGGAAGATACTGTCAGAGAACGGCATACCGGCTGCGAAGGCCGGGGTCATCATCCCCTCGCTCGAGGACACCTTTGTCGAGGTCATACGCAGGAAGGAGGCGGACGCATGAACGTATTGAAACCCGTGAGGCGCACGCTGACGATCGCCGGCAAGGAGTGGATCCACATCCGCCGCGACTCGCGCAGCCTCATCCTCTCGCTCATCGCGCCCGCGCTGCTCGTTTTGCTGTTCGGGTACGCGCTCAACATGGACGTCAAGAACGTGAAGACGGTCGTGCTCGATCATGACCGCACCGCGTTCACCCGGCAGTTCGTCGAGCGCTTCTCCCACACCGAGTATATCCGCATGATGGGGATGGTCGACTCGTACAAAGAAATCGACGATCTGATCGACAGCGGCGACGCGGTCATGGCGATAGTGATACCTCCCCGGTTCACCGCTGACGTGAAGTCGGGCAAAAGGGCGCGCATCCAGGTCCTGGTCGACGGATCGGACTCGATGTCGTCGACTGTTGCGGTCGGATACGTCAGGGCGATCACGACGCAGTTCAACATCGAGACCCAGATCGGCTCGCTCGGCGAGATCGGCATCACCGGCGCGCGGCTGCCCATCGACGTGCGCAGCAGGGTCTGGTACAACGAGGAGATGCTTAGCAAGAACTTCGTCATCCCCGGAATCATCGTCATAATCCTGGCAATAATCGCGGCCCTGATCACATCGCTCACCATATCGCGCGAGTGGGAGCGCGGCACCATGGAGACGCTCATCACCACGCCGGTGAGGCCGGCCGAGATCATGATCGGCAAGATCATCCCCTACCTCGTGATCGGGGCCTTCGACGTGGCCATGGCGCTGGCGCTGGGCAGCTTCATCTTCGACATCCACATGCGAGGGAGTTTCCTCGAGCTTTTAGCCCTGTCCATGGTGTTCCTGACCGGTATGTCGGCGCTGGGCATGGTCATATCCTCGGTCACCCGGGTGCAGGTGCTGTCGATCCAGGCCGCCATGATCGTGACATACCTGCCCTCGTTCATACTCTCGGGATTCGTTTTCCCGGTGAAGAACATGCCGGTCGTTATACAGGCTATTACGTACCTGATCCCGGCCAAGTACATGATCGCCATCATAAAGGGGATCGCGCTCAAGGGTGTTCCCGCGACCCTGCTGCACACACAGGTCGCGTTCATGGTCGCCTTCGCCGTGTTCATGCTTCTCCTGTGCGTGAAAAAAATACGTCTCACCATACCGGAGTGAGGTTTCGCCATGGCACGATTCATCGAACCGAGAAACATCCGCAGCATGCTGAAAAAGGAATTCCGCCAGCTTTTCCGCGACCCGCGCCTGCGCGCGATGGTGTTCGGCCCGCCGGTGCTCATGCTTCTCCTGTTCGGGTACGCGGTGAACACCGATGTGAACGAAGTACGGTTTGCGTACAGCGACGGCGACAGGACATATGCGAGCAGGAATTTCATCGACTCGTTCACCGCGTCGCCGGTATTCAAACTGTACGCCACGGTCAATTCGGTGCCCGGCGCAGTGGCCCTGCTCGACCGGGGCGAAATCGATTTCTACCTGCAAATCGACCCGGGGTTCTCTGAAAGGCTGAAAAAGGGCCTCACCGCCGACATCCAGGTGATACTCGACGGCACCGATTCGAGCCGGGCCGCGGTGACCATGTCATACATCAACACGATCACCGCAGCGTACTCCGAGGATATCATGAAGCAGAGGATCAGGCTCTCGGTCATGCGGCAGGGGGCGGCGGGCCGCAGGATGCCCGGCGGCGTGGCGATGGAGGAGCGCATCTTCTTCAACCAGGCGATAACCAGCAGGAACTACTTTCTTCCCGGCGTGATAGGCCTGCTGATCGCGCTTGTCACCATCATGGTGACGTCGATGTCGATCGTCAAGGAGCGCGAGTCGGGAACCATCGAGCAGATCAACGTCTCGCCGCTGCGGCCGCAGGAGTACATCATGGGCAAGATGATCCCGTTCTCGATCGTGGCGATGATCGACATCTGCCTGGCGACGTTCATCACCATTTTCTGGTTCAACGTCCCGTTCCAGGGGAGCTTTCTGTTCCTGCTCGGCAGCGGCGTGGTTTTCATCCTTTCGACGCTGGCGGTCGGGCTGTACATATCGACCATATCCGAAACGCAGCAGCAGGCGATGCTCTCGTCGTTCCTCTTTTTCATCCCCGCCATAATGCTTTCGGGGTTCATCTTCCCGGTCTATTCCATGCCCGAGAGCATACAGATGATCACCTGGTTCAACCCGCTCAGGTACTTCATAGAAATAATCAGGGGAGTGTTCCTCAAGGGCACCGGCATCGCCGTATTGTGGAAGCAGCTCGCCCTCATGCTCGCGCTCGGACTGAGCCTGCTGCTTTTGAGCGTAAAGCGATACAGCAAAAGGACGGCATGATCATGGACCATTCTGTAGAAGTGAAAAACCTCACACGCGTTTTCGGCGATTTCACCGCGGTCAACCGGGTCAGCTTTTCGGTCGCAAAGGGCGAAATATTCGGATTCCTCGGTCCCAACGGCGCAGGTAAGAGCACCACGATCAGGATGCTGTGCGGGCTCCTCTTGCCGACATCGGGCGAGGGCCATGTGGGCGGCCTCGACATCATGAACGAGCAGGAGGAGATCAAGAAGCGCATCGGGTACATGTCGCAGAAGTTCTCGCTCTACGATGACCTTACTGTATCCGAAAACCTGGAGTTCTTCGGCAGCATCTACGGGCTCGAGGACAAGAGGCTCGGGGAGCGGATGGACCACGTTATAAACATGGTCGACCTCGAGGACCGGCGCGACGACCAGGTGAAGCTGCTGCCCGGCGGCATCAAGCAGCGCCTGGCCCTGGGCGCGGCCGTGATCCACGACCCGGAGATACTCTTCCTCGACGAGCCGACATCGGGAGTAGACCCGCTCATGCGACGCCTCTTCTGGGAGCAGATATACGCATTCGCCTCGCAGGGAAAGACCATTTTCATCACGACCCATTACATGGACGAGGCCGAGCACTGCGGGCGCATCGCGCTTATCATCGCGGGCACCATGATGGCCCTTGACACGCCCGCGGGCCTCAAGGCCAGTGTCGAAAGCGACGTGTACCGGGTGCGCACCGCGGACTACCTGCGGGCGCTCGATGCGCTCTCGGGCCGGGACTGGATCGACGAGGCCGCCCTGTTCGGCACCGACATACACGTGCTGGTTAAAAGGGGCGGCCCCGGCGCGAAGATGTTACGCACAGTGCTGGCCGAAGCGGTACATGGCCACGCCACGGTCGAGAAGATCACTCCCACGCTCGAGGACGTGTTCGTTTCGCACGCCAAGCACCAGGGGAAATAGAATCATCCATTAATCACATTCTCCGGCTCGCCGCCCTTCATCACGCGCACCAGGTTGTTCATCGACATCCCCATGATGCGCATTTTCGATTCTGCCGTGACGCCCGCGATGTGCGGTGAAAGAATGATGTTCTCACCGGAAAGTTGAAGGAGCGGGCAGCCAGGCCGGGCCGGCTCCTCGGCGAACACGTCGATGCCTGCGCCGCCGATCTTCTTCGCCTTCAGGGCCGCAGCCAGGGCCCCCTCGTCGATCACCTCTCCACGCGCCACGTTGATGATGACCGCGTTCTGCTTCATGGTCGCGATGCTTTCGGCGCCGATGAGTCCCTCGGTCTCAGGGGTGAGGGGGCAATGCAGACTGATGATGTCGGCCGACCTCAAGAGTCCCGGAAGTTCGGCGAATTCAAGTCCAAGCTGGGCTTCCACGGCTGCGTCGAGCCGTATTGGATCGCTGTAGATTATCTTCACGCCGAAGGGAACTAGGCGCGCGGCGAGCGCGCGGCCGATCCTTCCCATGCCGACGATTCCCCATGTCTTGCCCGACATTTCGGCGGGCATGAGTTCCATCTGCTTCCACTCGCCGGCAGAGGTGGTGTTGTGCGCAATCGCAGCTTTTTTCAGCAGTGCAAGGGCCAGCATGATGGTATGCTCCGCGACCGAAACCGTGTTGGCACCCGCACAGTTCGCGACTTTGATGCCGGCCTCTTTGCAGGCGTCGACATCGATGTGCTGGTATCCGACACTCGGCTGCTGTATGAGCCTCACCTTCTTCGCGGCCTGCGCGACCCTTTTCGTTATCCTGTTCCTGAACGTGAAGTCGCCGATGATAAAATCGGCGTCGGCGACGGCCGCGACGACCGCATCCTCGGTTGCCGTGCTCACGTCAACCACGGTCACATCGCTGATGCCGTTCTGCTTCATTACGTGTTCGAAAAAGGGCGCCGGGAGCGGCGCCATGGATACGAGCTTCAGGCCCATGTCTTCCTCCTCAGCTTTCGAGTATCGCGCCGCGGGCAGCGGAGCCCACGAGCTTCACGTATCGGCGCATGAATCCCGCCGGTATCTCACGCACCGGGGCCTTGGCCTGCGACAGCCGCTTTTTTATCTCCTCATCCGATAACGCTACTTCAAGTTTGCGGCCGGGAATGTCTATCGTGATCTCGTCGCCGTCTCTGACTGCGGCGATCGGCCCTCCGGCCGCGGCCTCTGGCGATACGTGCCCGATGCATGGCCCTGCGGAGGCCCCGGAGAATCTGCCGTCGGTGATGAGGGCTATCTTGTGAAGCCCGGCCTGTTCGAGTCCCATGGTAACAGCAAGCGTCTCAGGCATCCCTGGGCCTCCCTTCGGACCCTCGTACCGTATAACGACGACCTCGCCCTCTTTGAGGGTCTTTTCCCTGAGAGCCTTGAGACACGCGGCCTCTGAATCGAAAACCCGCGCAGGCCCCCTGAACTGTTTCATGTCGTCCTTTACGGCCGACTGTTTGACGACAGAGCCGTCCGGCGCCAGATTACCCTTGAGCACCACGGTGCCGCCCTGAAGATGAAATGGCTTGTCCCTCGGGGGGATGACCTTCGGGTCCTTGACATTGACGAAATCGAGAACCTCGCCAAGCGTATTGCCGGTCACGACCATCGCGTCCCTGCGGATGTCATCCGCGAGGACCTTCATCACCGCGGGCACGCCGCCGGCGACATGCAGATCGATCACGCCGTGGGGACCGCTGGGCGCGATGCCGCACAGCGTCGGTATCTTCGTGTTGAACTCGTTGAATATGTCGAGCGGCAGATCAACTCCCAGCTCGTGGGCGATCGCCGGCAGGTGCAGCGTGCTGTTGGTCGACCCGCCGATAGCGAGATCGATGATGATCGCGTTTTCGAGCGCCTTGCTGTTGAGTATTTTGCGCGCGGTGAGCCCTTCTTCGACCATGGCCACGATGCGCTTGCCCGCCTTTCGCGCGAACCGGAGCTTGTCGGCGTGAAACGCGGGAACGGTCGCCGATCCGGGAAGCGAGATACCCATGGCCTCGGTCAGGCACTGGAACGTGTTTGCCGTGCCCATCACCTCGCACGACCCAAAGGTGCCGCAGGTCGCGCAGCCGAGCCTCTCCGGAATGGTGTTGTAATCCTTGTGGTCGATGCTGTCTTTCATGTTCGCGTTGAAACGGATGTTCATCGCGTTGGGCCCGCCGGTGATGAATATCGAGGGCAGGTCGAGCCTGGCTGCGGTCATGAGCATTCCGGGGATGATCTTGTCGCAGCTGGCTATGAAGACCAATCCGTCATAAAGCATGCTCCGCGCGTGGGTCTCGGTGATGTCGGCGATGAGGTCGCGTTGGGCCAGTACGAAGCGCATCCCCTCGTGTCCCTCGGTCATGCCGTCGCAGGGCGCAGGCACGTTGAATTCATAGGGGAGCCCCCCGGCGGCGTGTACGCCCTCCTTGACCCGCTGCGCGATGATGTTGAGGTGCGCGTGCCCGGCATTTATTTCTGTATATGAATTCACGATCCCGATGATCGGTTTTTGGTCAGCTTCCTCGATATCGACCCCGGTGCCTGAAAACAGCTGTTTCCTGACAACACTCACAGGGAAATCACTGTTATCAAACATGGGCTTACTTTTTGGCTTCTTCATTGCAACCTCCGGAAAATATGTTCGACATTATCGTACAATATACTGCATTGACATACTACAGTTGCATTAATGATACGTCAATACAATTATCATCGAGATGGGAAGGATTATATGGGGTGGATAGCCGGGAGCTGCTCTGAGCAAGGGGAAATGAGTGCCACAGATTGCTCAGAGCAACCTTCATTGGTTGTCGTACTTGAGCACCTCGCCCGAGATATATTCGAGCGCCACGCCCGCCTGCCTGAACATTTCCTCGGATTCGGCCCCGGCATGATAACGCTTCTCGCATACGACGCGCCGTATTCCCGAATTGATGATCAGCATTGCGCATGTCCGGCAGGGAGTCATGCGGCAGTACAGTGTCGCTCCGTCGATCGATATGCCGCGCTTCGCGGCCTGGCATATTGCGTTCTGCTCTGCATGCACGGTGCGCACACAATGCTGGGTCACGTGCCCGTCCTCGTGCACGACCTTCTTCATCTGGTGGCCGACATCATCGCAATGCGGGAGACCGACCGGCGAACCGACATACCCGGTAACCAGGAGCTGGTTATCGCGCGCGATCACGCACCCGCTCCTGCCGCGGTCGCATGTCGCTCTTTTAGAGATCGCGTGCGCGACCTCGATGAAATAATCGTCCCATGAAGGGCGATGATATTTTCCGTTCTCTTCCATTCGATTTCCTCAGGGGGGATATTAAACTTCGCGCTCCCGGAATACGGCGCGCGACGGCATCCACCGATTACCATATGGGCCACGACCGGTCAAGCCGAATATAATGGCAGACATCTCTTCGCCGAAACAGGGCCGAAGTCGAATTCGGCTTGACCCCGGCTTACAACGAAGATAAATATTCCCACATAGCAGGTAAATCGGAGATAACGCCTATGCCGGTACTGGTCATACTCGCACACCCAAATAGCGGAAGCTTCAACCACGCCATCGCAGACACGGTCGTGCGCACGCTCAAAGAATGCGGACATGAAGTCATCCTGCACGACCTCTACCGCGAGGAATTTGATCCCGTACTTCCCGGAAGCGAGATCCCAAAAAACGCTCCTGTCGCCGCGGCGGTCGAGGAGCACTGCCGGCAGATCATGGCATGCAGCGGTATGGTGATCGTGCACCCGAACTGGTGGGGCCAGCCTCCCGCAGTACTGACCGGGTGGATAGACCGAGTATTGAGGCCGGGCATGGCGTACGAATTCGACGAGGACGACAGCGGCGAAGGCGTGCCGCGCGGCCTTCTGACCGGAAAGACCGCCGTTGTGTTCAACACATCCAACACCGCCGAACAACGCGAAAAGGATTTCTTCGGCGACCCGCTCGATCTCATCTGGAAAAAATGCGTGTTCGAGTTCTGCGGTATCGAAACATATCTGAGAAGAACATTTTCCGTTGTCGTGACCAGCTCTCCTGACCTGAGAAAACAGTGGCTCGACGAAGTTTCTTCCGTGGTCGTCAAATATTTCACCCCGCATCGAAAGTAAACGAGAACATCCGGGATGGATGAAAATTGAATTGAAAATTTCGCCCGGACATGTCATACTGTTGACATGAAAAGTATCATTAAATTCATCTTCGCAATCCTGTTGTGCGAGACCGCGGGCCTGATCGGTTCACAGTTTACCCGGATGTCGCTCGCGCCCTGGTACGCCGGACTCGCCAAGCCGTTCTTCACCCCGCCGGCATGGGTGTTCGCGCCGGTGTGGACGCTGCTTTACGCAATCATGGGCGTCGCGGCATTCCTGGTATGGAACAGCGGCCAATACAGGCCCGAGGTAAAAAGACCGCTGGCTCTCTTCGTCATCCACCTGTGCGTGAACATCGCATGGTCCGTCGTCTTTTTCGGCATGCGCTCTCCAGAAGGCGGCGTCGCGGTCATCCTGCTCCTCTGGGGGATGATACTCGCGCTCACGATCATGTTCATGCGTATTACCCGCGCGGCGGGCTGGCTCATGGTTCCCTACCTGGCATGGGTCACGTTCGCCTCGGCGCTCAATATCGGCGTGGCAGTGATGAACTGACAAAATTTTTCTGTTACATTCAGGCAGAGTAAAATACACACATGGGTGACGGGTATTTCGTGTCAGCCCGGGGTACACCCCATAAACAACCTATTAAACAAAAAAATGCAACCGGTCTAATTTTCAGGGAATATATATATACGGTTCAAGGATAGTGTGAATTCATGCTCGACAGAATAAAAAAATTCGTACAAAACGTGGCCTCAATCAATGATACTCCCGAGAGCCTTTCACGCGGAATAGCCATAGGTTTTTTCTTCGGGGTTAGCATTTTCTGGGGACTACAGATTATACTCGCCCTTCTGTTTGCACAGTTGCTGAAGGGGAACAAAAAAGCAGCTGCAATCATGACAGCTGTCAGCAACCCCCTTACAACACCCGTCATATATCCGGCATGTTACAAAATCGGCCATTTTATCGTGAATGATCCCGAAAAAAACATTGACTACTCGGCGATCTCCACGCTCGTGGACATCATAAACATGGGACTCCCGTTTATCGAAGCAATGCTTGCCGGGACATTCATTGCAGGTTCTGCAGGAGCCCTTGCATGTTATATCGCCTCGAAAAATTATTTGATGCACAGAAAACGTCATAACGCCGCATCGATGGCGGGAATAAAAGATATGGATGGTATTTCATGATCTGGCACATTACCGACGTAAAAGAAGTACTGCAATCGATGAATTCCAATGCTCAGACCGGCCTTGCCGCTTCAGACGCGGCGGATAGAACGGCCAGGATTGGAGCAAATGAACTCGTCGAACGCGGTGGAAGGACTCCCTTGAGGATTATCTGGGAACAGGTTACGGCGACGATGGTCCTGATCCTCATAGCAGCGGCAATTGTATCGGCCGTCATGGGGGATGTAAAGAACACTACCGCCATTCTCTCCATCGTCGTGCTGTTCGTAATCCTCGGATTCGTTCAGGAATACCGCGCCGAAAAGGCCATAGCGGCTTTGAAAAAAATGTCGGTCCCGAACGTACGGGTCCTGCGCGACGGTATTCTTTCGGAAATCTCGGCCAGGAACCTGGTGCCGGGCGACATCGTACAGATCGAGACCGGCAACATAATACCGGCAGACATGAGGCTCATCGAGGCCGTAAACCTGCGGATACAGGAATCGGCCCTGACCGGGGAGTCGGAATCCATCGAAAAAAATTGTGCGGCCCTGGAGAACGAGAACCTGCAGATAGGCGACCGTGTGAACATGGCCTACATGGGGACCGTTGTGACCCAGGGCCGGGGATCGGCGGTGGTGACGGACACGGGGATGCAGACCGAGCTCGGTAAAATCGCCGGGCTGATACAGGGTGTCGGCCAGGAACCGACACCCCTGCAGAAACGCCTCGATTCCCTCGGTAAAAACCTCGCCCTCATCGGCACGGGAATTTCGGTCCTCATCTTCGCTCTCGGCGTCTGGAGGGGCGACGAGGTCAGGCACATGCTTCTTACCGCGGTGAGCGTAGCCGTGGCCATCGTCCCGGAAGGATTGCCGGCAGTCGTGACCATCACCCTCGCCCTCGGCGCTCAGCGGATGCTGAAAAAAAACGCGCTCATACGGAAACTCCCCGCGGTAGAAACGCTCGGATCGGTCACCGTGATATGCTCCGACAAGACCGGCACGCTCACCGAAAACCGCATGACGGTGGTCGTGCTTGATGTCGCGGGACACACCCTCGATCTTTCGGTCGATACCGGCGGCAAAGACCGTCTGCTGACCATGGCAGTCAAAGGCCTGCCGGTGCAATCCTCGCTCACGCTTGCAGCCGCCGGAGGCGCGCTGTGCAACGACGCGA
>Ga0116154_10001348_pt1 | contig 21348 bp, 15 predicted proteins | sample AD_UKC030_MetaG_FD_89898 | JGI IMG/M metagenome (GOLD analysis project Ga0116154, IMG submission 89898) | Active sludge microbial communities of municipal wastewater-treating anaerobic digesters from USA - AD_UKC030_MetaG | ecosystem: Engineered > Bioreactor > Anaerobic > Digestate | place: USA...
CTCGCCCGAGCCGACCGGCAGCTGGATCGGGAACGCCCGCTTGGTCAGCCGGCCCCGGATCATCGAGAGGCAGCGGTCGAAGTCGGCGCCGACCCGGTCCATCTTGTTCGCGAAGATGATCCGCGGCACGCCGTACCGGTCCGCCTGGCGCCACACCGTCTCGGTCTGGGGCTCCACGCCCGCCACCGAGTCCAGCAGGGTCACCGCGCCGTCCAGCACCCGCAGCGACCGCTCGACCTCGACCGTGAAGTCCACGTGGCCGGGGGTGTCGATGATGTTGATGCGGTGCACCACGTTGTTCCGGGGCCAGAAACAGGTCGTGGCGGCGGAGGTGATGGTGATGCCCCGCTCCTGCTCCTGCTCCATCCAGTCCATCGTGGCCGCGCCCTCGTGCACTTCACCGATCTTGTAGTTCTTGCCGGTGTAGTAGAGGATACGCTCGGTCGTAGTCGTCTTCCCGGCATCGATGTGGGCCATGATGCCGATGTTCCGGTACAGTTCGAGCGACGTTGCACGCGACATACGGTCCCTGTCTCTGGTCTCTATTCAGCGAAAAAGCGGGGCGACCGAGCCGGGCAGGTGCCCGTGGTATCGCTCCGCGCACGTCCGGGGTTTCCCCCGAGACGAGGAGTCGCATGGACTCCCTCGCAGTTTCGTCGGAAGACCAGAGGTGGCTGGCGGCCGTGGCCGGCGTCACGTGGTCCGATTATCGGGCGAGCACCAGGCTCGCCCGTTTCCTGCTAGGCGCCTACCAGCGGTAGTGCGCGAACGCCCGGTTGGCCTCGGCCATGCGGTGCGTGTCTTCCTTCTTCTTGATGGTGCTGCCCTCGCCCTTGGAGGCCAGGATCAGCTCCGCGGCCAGCCGCTCCGCCATGGTCTTCTCGGAACGCTCGCGTGCGTAGCCGATGATCCACCGCATGGCCAGCGCGCCGCGGCGGTCCGGACGGACCTCCACCGGCACCTGGAGCGAGGCGCCGCCGACCCGCCGGCTCTTCACTTCGAGCGCGGGCTTGGCGTTGTTGACCGCCTGCTTGAAGACCGTGACGCCCGGCTGCCCGGTGCGCTCCTCGATCAGGTCCATGGCGGTGTAGAAGATGCCTTCCGCCGTGCTCTTCTTGCCTTCGGTCATCAGGTTGTTGACGAACTTGCTGACCGTCTGGCTGTCGTATCGCGGATCGGGCGGCACCGGCCGCCGGACCGCCTTGTTCCGGCGGCTCACTTCTTCCCTCCGGCCCCGCCGGCCTTCGGACGCTTGGCGCCGTACTTCGAGCGCGACTGGCGGCGGTCGTTGACGCCGGCGGTGTCCAGGCTGCCGCGGACGATGTGATACCGCACGCCCGGCAGGTCCTTCACGCGGCCGCCGCGGATCAACACGATCGAGTGCTCCTGCAGGTTGTGCCCCTCGCCCGGGATGTAGGCGATGACCTCGAAGCCGTTCGTCAGCCGGACCTTGGCGACCTTGCGGAGCGCCGAGTTCGGCTTCTTGGGCGTCGTGGTGTAGACGCGCGTGCAGACGCCCCGCCGCAGCGGATTCATCTTCAACGCGGGCGACTTGCCCTTGTAGGCCGGCGTCTTGCGACCGTTCCGGACGAGTTGGTTGATGGTCGGCATACCCTGCGCTTTTCCGTGGTCGATAAAATGGCCGCTAAATGGCGGCAGACACCAAAGATAGAGGGCGTTCAGGCGGGAGTCAAGGGAGGGGTGTCAGGCCGAGCCGATGGTCGGCGCGGCCCGACCGACTGTGCCACCCAAAATTGATGGCCCTGTCGTAACATGTTAGAAGACAACAACTTCCACCAACGCCCCCCCCCTACCTCCCCCTCGTAATCCGTCCCGCCGCGTCAATCGCTTGGAGCGTCCACTCGGGAGCCGCCTCCCGGAGGTGGAGTTCGCCACCGAGTCCGCCCACCCGGAGGTTCACCGAGCTCACGAAATACGGATCGGCGTTCGCCGAACTGACCGTGTACCCCATGTCGCGCAGGGAGCCGACCGTGATGGCACTGAGCGGGTTGGATACCAGGCTGATGTACCCGGTCATCAACTCCGCACCCATCACCGACTCGCGCCAGTGCGCGTCCCGGGTTCCCGGTCCGCCCCCTGCCTCGACGGGGACGCGACTGCCGAAGCAACTCCCGCACGCGGCCGTGTAAGCATCCACGGCGTTGGCACCAGGGAAGTAGGGGTCGGAGGTTCCGCCCCCCACGAGCAACGATGGCGGGACGGTCCAGAGGGTCCCGAAACCGATGACATGCCCCATCTCGTGCAGGATGACGGCCGAGAATACGCCGTTCGATTCGAGGAGCGGGAGGTCGGCGATGTCGAACCGCATCGCCCCGACGGCGGTGAACCTGCTTCCGGCACGGTAGAGGCAAGGCCCGGCCGAGCCGAGAATCTGGCCCGGCCCGTCGATCGAGTCGACCGTGACGAAGATGAGGACGTCATCCACCGTCTCGCTGATGCTCGGATACGTAGCCCCACAGATCGTGCCTGCCGCTGACGCGACGGGGACGTTAGTCAACTCACCGTAGATGATGCTGGACCAGCGAGCGGCCGCGTTCGCAAAGGCGATCTGGCGACTGGGCGATACCGGGGTGAGGTAGCGCACATCGATGTTGTACTGGCTCGTGAAGGAGGTGCCGGTGGAACTGAAGGTGGTGCTCAACGGCGTAGCTCCGGAAATGGAGGCGACCGTCGTCTGAGTGCCGACCCCGGCACCGAGCGTCCGCGTCACGGTCGAGATTCCGCTCGCGTTGGTACGCACCGAGGAGTAGGTGGTCCAGCCACCCCCGACGCCTGGGCCCCACCGCACATCCAGCCCCGAGATCGGGTTGCCGTAGACGTCGCTGACTGACACAACCAGGGCAGCGGGGAGCGGCGTCCCGATGACGGCGCTCTGTCCATCTCCCGAGACGACGGTCATGCTCGCCGGGGGCCCGGGAAGAGCAGTGGCCACGAGGGAGACCTCGGCACCTGGAACCGCCGCCAGTCGCGCAGTGAGCACCTGGTTGCGCGTCCCGGCCACGGTGCCCACCGTCCATCGCGTCTCGGCGAGGCCGTTCGAATCGGTGACCGACGACGGCACGGACGTACTCCCGTCCGCGGTCACCCACTCCACCGTCGCACCCGACTTCACGTTTCCGTAGGCGTCGCGAACACGAACCGAGACCGGCTCGGGCAGGTCGGCGCCGACCGTGGCCGTCTGAAAGCCGCCGGAGGCTGCCTCGATCTGAGCCGCGGGACCGGGCGAGGCAGTGAAATGAAAGAGGACGATGACGCTCGGGTCATTGGCGGTCGGCACCCGCGCACCCACGAGCTGGGGCCCAGCCGCCGGGAACAGCGTGAAGTCGAGGGAGGCCAGCCCCTGGGCATCGGTAATTCCGCCCTGATTCCCTTCCGGGAAATCCCAGATGACGCCCGTCCCCCCAACCGGCGTGCCGGCGGAATCCTCCACCAGCACGACCAGCGGCTGAGGCAACAACGTCCCAACGGTGCCAGCTTGACCGTCGCCGGAAACCTGAGTGATCCGGGTGGGCCGCGCGGTCGCGCTCGCCGCGAACGACACCGGTGAGCCGGTGAGCCCGGCCACGGTCGCGCGCAGCGCCTGGTTGTTGGTGCCGACCGTGCCACCGAGGGTCCACTCCACCGAGGAGGCGCCCTCGGCGTCCGTGAACGGAAGGATCCATGAGAGTGAACCGCCGCCGGCCGTCACTTCCCACTGGACGTATACCGCCTCGACCGGAATCCCGGAGCCGCCTGGAGTCTTGACGACCACCCCGGGGCGCACTGGTGTGGCTGCGCCGATGACGCCGGCCTGGTTGTCACCAGCCCCGATCGTCACCGTGCCCGACGTCAGGGACGCCGACGCGGTGAAGTCGACCCACGGCGTGGAAGTCGCGACCGCCCTGAGCTTGTGGATGCCCATCCCGACGACCGGGCCAGGGGTCCACACCGTCGTTGCCACACCGGAGGCATCCGTGAGGGAGCTGGATGGCGAACTCGTTCCACGGCCTCCGATGACGTTCCAATTTATGGACGCCCCGACCACCGGATTTCCCAGGGCATCCTGCGCAAGCACCTTCAATGTGACCGGCAACGCCTGGACCACCTCCCCCGTTTGGGTATCTCCTGCGAGCTTTGTCAGCCGCGCGAGGGATCCCGGGTTGGCCGAGGCGGTGAAGGTCGGGACGGGGCCGCTGTAGCCGGTCATGCCGGCCGTGACGGAGTTGTTGTTCGAGCCCGAGGCGGGGCCGAGAATCCAGATGACGGAGGCCACCCCCTGCGCGGTGGTGACCGCCGAGGTGCCCACGGTGCGCCCTCCGCCCGCCGTCACGGTGAAGTTGACCGTGACGCCACCCATCGGGTCGCCGTTCTGGTCGCGGACGGTGACGCTGATATTGGCGGGGAGCGGCGCGTTGACCGTCCCGGCCTGGCCGTCACCCGCCTTGGTGACCGTCGTCGGCACGAGCGTGGGCGGCGGTTGAGTCGGACCGTCGCCGGAGGACCCGCAGTTCCAGGCCACGAGGCACGACAGCGCCAATCTGCAAATCTTCAGCCTGATGTTCCGTCGCATGCGGAACTCCTCAGCCAGCACCTACCGCACCCTGGTAATCCGCCCCTGCCGGTCGATGCCGTGGATCGGGCCGGTCTGCGCCAGCTCCTTCATCTGGATCCCCTGCACCATCGCCGGCGCACCGCTCGGCGGTGCGGTGAAGGTGTAGGCCTCCGCCGTCGTGTAGTTGACGCTGTACCCTATGTCCGCCAACGACCCCACGGTGATGGCGCTCAGCGGGCTCGCCCCGAGCGCGATGTACCCCGTCATCAATTCGTTGGTCATGACCGTCTCCCGCCAGTGGCCGTCCGCCGTCCCCGGGCCGCCGGTGTTCTCCACCGGCACCGCGTAGAGACTCGGGAAGGCGATCAACCCACCCGCGGCCGTGTAGTAGTTGTTGGCCGCCACACCGACGAAGTGCGTCGAATCCGTCCCGCCGTAGACCATGAGCGGCGGCTTGGTGCAGCCCGGGATGGCCGGGCAGTTCCAGAGAGACCCGAAGCCGAGCACGTGCCCCATCTCATGGAGGATGACCGGCTTCAGCACGTTGTTCAACTCGAGCGACGGCAGGTCGGCCGAATCGAAGGTCATGTCGCCCACGAGCGTGGTGAGCCCCGGCAGGCGGACCCAGCAGGGGCTGGCCCCACCGAGGATCTGGCCCGGCCCGTCGATCGGCGCGACCGTCGCATAGATCAGGACCGAGGAGATGAGCTGGTCGATGGCCGGCGTGTTGCTGCCGCAGCTGTTCGCGTCGGCAGTGACCTGGTCCGGGGGGAAGCTCTGCACCACGATACTGCTCCACCGGGCCGCCGCGTCGAGGAAGGCGGTCCGCTGGCTGGCCGTCACCGGCGTCAGGAAAACCACCTCGACATTGTACGAGCTCGCGACCGCGGTGCCCAGGGTCACGAAATCAAAGAACGCCGTGCCGCCGATCGGGAGCGATGCGGTCGTGATGTACCCGCTGATCGTGCCGCCGACGGTCCGGGTCGCGGAGGTCCGCCCCAGCGCATCAGTAACCGTCGCCCCGGTGGAGCCGGACCCGCCGCCGGAAATCGTCCAGGTGACCGTCGTCCCGACCACCGGATTGCCATAGGCGTCGTTGACCTGGGCGACGAGGGGAGCCGCCGTACCCGTGAAGACGACCGCATTCTGGTTGTTCCCCGACACCGGCACCACCGCCACACCGGGCCCGGCAACCCCGCTCGCCCGGAAAGTGACCGGAGAGCCGGACAGGCCAGCGGCCGTCGCCGTCGCGACGTTGTTGTTGACGCCGGCCACCGTACCGATGGTCCAGGTGGTCGAGGCCTCACCCTGTGCGTTGGTGGTGACCGGCGCGGCCGCAGAGACCGCGCCACCGCCATCGGTCACCGCGAAGGTCACCGCGACGCCCGCCACGGGATCGCCGCCGGCGTCCGTCACCCGCACCCCGATCGGCGTCGGCAGCGCCGTGCCGACCGTGCCGTTCTGCACGCTGCCGGACGCCACCGCGATGGTCGTCGCCTCCTGCGAGGGGCCGCTGCCGCCGTCGCCGGAGCAGCCGAACACGAGCCCCGCCGCCACTGCCGCCAGCCCCGCCCGCGCCATTCCGCTTTGCACCCGCATGATGCGCTCCCTCGCGATTCGCTCGCTCAACGTGTCGGCCGGGCCCAGGGGGTGACTCGGCGGTGATGGATAATTCCGCAAACCGAACAGCGTCCGGAACGGGTTCCGGACGCTGCAGGGGCCCTCACAGGACAAGCCGTGGTCAGAGCTCGTCGTCGAGCATGCCGGCCAGGACTTCGACCGGGGCCTCCACCGCTTCCACCGGAGGAGGCGGCGGCGGGGGCTCGAAGCCCGGAGGCGGCTCGATGTCGATCTCGGCGTACCGGTAGATGCCGGTGCCGGCCGGAATCAGGTGACCGATGATGATGTTCTCCTTGAGGCCGAGGAGGTTGTCCTTGGCCCCGCGGATGGCCGCGTCGGTGAGGACGCGGGTGGTCTCCTGGAACGACGCCGCCGAGATGAACGACTGGGTCGTGAGCGACGCCTTCGTGATGCCGAGGAGCACCGGCTCCGCGTTGGCCGGCTTGCCCTTCTTGCGGAGCACCCGGTCGTTCTCGTCGCGGAAGCTGAGCTTGTCCACCGTCTCCCCCTCGAGGAAGCTGGTGTCGCCCGGATCCACGACGCGCACCTTCTGCAGCATCTGCCGCACGATCACGCCGATGTGCTTGTCGCTGATGCGCACGCCCTGCAGGCGGTACACCTCCTGCACCTCGTTGAGCAGGTACTCCTGCACCGCGCGGGGGCCCTTGATGCCCAGGATGTCGTGCGGGTTCACGGGGCCCTCGGTCAGGCGGTCGCCCGCGCGGACCTTGTCGCCCTCGTGCACCCGGAGGTGCTTGCCGGCCGCCACCTCGTACAGCTGCGGCTCGGCGCCCTCCTCCATCGGGTAGACGAAGATCTCGCGCTTGCCGCGCTTGATCTCGCCGAACTTCACGTGGCCGTCCACCTCGGCGATCGTCGCCGGGTCCTTCGGGCGGCGGCCCTCGAAGAGCTCCGCCACCCGCGGAAGGCCGCCGGTGATGTCGCGCGTCTTGTAGGCCTGGCGCGGGATCTTGGTGACCGTGACGCCCTTCGGCACCTTGACCGCCGGCGAGAGGAAGACCGTCTTGTCCTTGGCCTCCTTCTTCGTCTTGTTCGGCCAGGCGACGTTGATCGGGTACTCCTCGACCTTGAACTTCGGCGACCAGGGGTTGGCCTCGTCGGGAATTTCCATGGCGCGGCTCACCAGGTCGGTCGGCGAACCGAGGATGATGCGCGAGCCTTCCGCCAGGATGTACTCCTGCGGGTCCTTCCGGTTCGGCGCGTACACCAGCACCGACGGGTGCAGTTCCTTGTCCGGGTCGGCCACGACCACCACCGAGCGGAGGCCGGTGGACTCGTCGAGCTCCTCACGCAGGGTCACCCCCGGCACCAGGTCCTTCCACCGCAGCTCGCCGTCGACCTTGATGATGCTCGGGTCGTTGTACGGGTCCCAGGTGTAGAGCACCGAGGCGCGCGCGCCCTGCCGGGGGTCCACCTTCAGCACCGAGTCGCCCGCCCGCACCTGCAGGAGCGCGCCCTCCGGCACCGGGAAGCGGTTGAGCACCCGCTTCTTGTCCTTCGGGTCGGTGATGAGGATGCCTTCCTTGGTCTCGTCGGAGGCCGACTCGTCCTCGCGGGTGAGCGCGATGCGGATCTGCCCCTTCTCGCCGTCCTCGTACTCGACCGCCAGGTCGGCGTACTCGAGGTCCGGGGTGTACTGCACCAGGCCGTCGGACCGCGCGCGCCGCTCCGCCTCCTCGGCGATGCGGGCGGAGGTGCCGCCGATGTGGAACGTGCGCAGCGTGAGCTGCGTGCCCGGCTCGCCGATGGACTGCGCCGCCAGGATGCCGACCGCCTCGCCCATGTCCACCATTTCCATGGTGGCCAGGTTGCGGCCGTAGCACATGCGGCACACGCCGCGGCGCGCCTCGCACGTGAGCACCGAGCGGATCTTGACCTTGTCGATGCCCGCCTCGTCGATCTCGTCGGCGACGTCTTCCTTGATCAGCCCTCCCGAGGCCACCAGCAGCTTCGGGTCGCCGTCCTCGTCGAGCTTGTTCGGGTCGTACACGTCCTCGAGCGCCACGGTGCCGAGGATACGCTCCCGCAGCGACTCGATGATGTCCTCGCCCTCCTTCAGCGCGCTCATCTCGAGGCCGAGGATGGTGCCGCAGTCCTCTTCCGTGATCGTGACGTCCTGCGCCACGTCCACCAGGCGTCGCGTCAGGTAGCCGGCGTCCGCCGTCTTGAGGGCGGTGTCGGCCAGGCCCTTCCGGGCGCCGTGCGTCGAGATGAAGTACTCGAGCACCGTGAGGCCCTCGCGGAAGTTCGACTTGATCGGGCTCTCGATGATCTCGCCGATGCCGCCCGTCAGCTTCTTCTGCGGCTTGGCCATCAGGCCGCGCATGCCGGCCAGCTGCCGGATCTGGTCGCGGCTGCCGCGGGAACCGGAGTCGAACATCATGAACACCGGGTTGAAGCCGCCGCGCGAGGCGCCCATGTGCTTGATCATCGCCTCGGCCACGTCGTTGTTCGCGTGGGTCCAGGCGTCGATCACCTTGTTGTAGCGCTCGCCGAAGGTGATCTGGCCGGTGTTGTAGGCGCGCTGGAACCGCTGCACGCGCTTGTCGGCCTCCTCCAGCAGGGTCACCTTCTCGACCGGGATTTCCAGGTCCTCGATGCCGATCGAGATGCCGCCGGACGTCGCGTACCGGAAGCCGAACTCCTTGAGCCGGTCCAGGAAGATGACCGTGTCGGCCAGGCCGGCTTCCAGGAAGCTGGTCAGGACGAGCTGCGACAGGGTCTTCTTCCGCATCAGCGCGTTCCGGAACCCGCCGCTCTGGATGATCTTGCGCGGCACGATGCTGTTGAACAGCACGCGGCCCGCGGTGGTCGGGAGCCAGCCCGCGTCACGCGGCGGCACCGAGCCGGCCGGCGGCTGGAACCAGTAGAAGATCGTGGTGTGGTACGCCACCGTCTCGTGCAGGAGCGCCATCTCGATCTCGGCCAGCGTCGAGAAGAACGGCGCGTCCTTCCACGCCGCGCTCCGCTTCGACAGGTCGGCGAGCACGCCGGGGACCGGCTCCTCGGCGCCCGGCGGCAGCTTCGTGAGGAAGTACGAGCCCAGCACCATGTCCTGCGACGGTTCCGCCACCGGGCGGCCGTCGGAGGGCTTGAGGATGTTGTTCGACGCGATCATCAGGACCCGCGCCTCGATCTGCGCCTCGAACGACAGCGGCACGTGCACCGCCATCTGGTCGCCGTCGAAGTCGGCGTTGAACGCCGCGCAGACCAGCGGGTGGATCCGGATGGCCTTGCCTTCGACCAGCACCGGCTCGAACGCCTGGATGCCGAGGCGGTGGAGCGTGGGCGCGCGGTTCAGCAGCACCGGGTGGTCCTGGATGATCTGCTCCAGGATCTCGTACACCTCGGGGCTCTCCTTCTCGACGATCTTCTTGGCCCGCTTGACCGTCTCCGCGATGCCGTTCTCCACCAGCTTGTGGATGATGAACGGCTTGAAGAGCTCGACGGCCATCGCCTTGGGCAGGCCGCACTGGTGGAGCCGGAGCTCCGGGCCCACCACGATGACCGACCGGCCGGAGTAGTCCACGCGCTTGCCCAGCAGGTTCTGCCGGAAGCGGCCCTGCTTGCCCTTGAGCATGTCGCTCAGGGACTTGAGGGGGCGCTTGCCGCGTCCCCGGATGGCCTTGCTCCGCCGCCCGTTGTCGAACAGCGCGTCCACCGCCTCCTGGAGCATCCGCTTTTCGTTCCGGAGGATGACCTCCGGCGCGCGGTGCTGGATGAGCTTCTGGAGCCGGTTGTTCCGGTTGATGACCCGGCGGTACAGGTCGTTCAGGTCGGACGTGGCGAAGCGCCCGCCGTCGAGCGGCACCAGCGGCCGGAGGTCCGGCGGGATGACCGGCACCACGTCGAGGATCATCCAGGCCGGGTTGTTCGGCAGGTCGCCGGAGTCGCCGGAGCTGAGGAGGGCGTCCACGATCTTGAGCCGCTTCAGCATCTGCTTCTTGCGGTGCTGGCTCGTCTCGGTGGACACGCCGGCGCGGAGCTCGTCCGCGAGCTTCTTGATGTCGATCCGGCTCAGCAGCTCCCGCACCGCCGGGGCGCCGGTGTCGGCCTTGAACATGGTGTCGCCCATGTCGCGCGCCTTCTGCTTCATGGCGAGGAACTCGTCCTCGTCCAGCAGCTGGTTGTGCTTGACCGGCACCACCTTGCCGTCCACTTCCGTTTCCTGCTTGCCCGGCTCGATGACGATGTAGTTCGAGTAGTAGATGACCCGCTCGAGCTCCCGCAGCGTGATGTTCAGCAGGTTGCCCATCGGCGAGGGCAGCGTCTTGAAGAACCAGATGTGCGCCACCGGCACGCTGAGCTCGATGTGGCCCATGCGCTCGCGCCGCACCTTGGACAGCGTGACCTCGACGCCGCAGCGGTCGCAGATGACGCCGCGGTACCGGATCCGCTTGTACTTGCCGCAGTGACACTCCCAGTCCTTGACCGGGCCGAAGATGCGCTCGCAGAACAAGCCGTCCTTCTCGGGCTTGAAGGAGCGGTAGTTGATGGTCTCCGGCTTCGTCACCTCGCCCCAGGACCACCAGGTCCGCTGCCCCTGCAGTTCCAGGCGCTCGCGCTCCTTGGTGTCCCGGGGGCCGCGGATCTCCTCGGGGGAGGCGATCCGGATGCTGATGTAGTCGAAGCTCGAGCTCTTGGGCTCGCGACCGCTGCGAAAATCGATCATTGCTGCCTCATTCTTGAATCCGGCGCGGATGCCGCGCCGGCGGACACGTCGTCAGTCAGCTGCCGCTTATTCGTCGCCTTCGGCCGTCGTGCCGAGGGTCACCTTGAGCCCCAGCGCCTGGAGTTCCTTGACCAGCACGTTGAAGGACTCCGGGATGCCCGGCTCCGCCAGGTTCTGGCCCTTGACGATGGCCTCGTACACCCGGCTGCGGCCGTTGACGTCGTCGGACTTGACCGTCAGCATCTCCTGCAGCACGTGCGACGCGCCGTACGCCTCCAGCGCCCAGACTTCCATTTCGCCGAACCGCTGGCCGCCGAACTGCGCCTTGCCGGCGAGCGGCTGCTGCGTGACCAGCGAGTACGGGCCGATCGAGCGGGCGTGGATCTTGTCGTCCACCAGGTGGCTCAGCTTGAGCATGTAGATGGCGCCCACCGTCACGTCGCCGGCGAACTCCTGCCCCGTCCGGCCGTCCCGCAGGCGCGCCTTGCCGCCCGGGGTGATCCCGGCCGCGCGCAGGAGCTCGGCCGAGGCCTCGTCCCACGCCGCCTCGGACTTGGCGCCGAGCACGCCGCCGAGCGCCGGCAGGCCGCTCGCCTCGAGCAGTTCGGCGGTCGACAGCTCCGCCTTCCGCTCCAGCTCCTTGAGCGACTTCTCGATGGCCTTCTTCTCGGCCTTGCCGGCGTCGGCCAGCATGGCCCGATGGTGCTCGAGCTCGATCCGGACCTGCGCTTGCTCCCGGCTGGCGAGCTCCTTGGCCGCGTCCACCAGGAAGGCCTGCGCCGTCTTGTAGAGCGCCTTGGTGTCCGCGGAGGCGGCCCGGTGCCCGAGGACCTCGATGCCGACCTTGCCGAGCGCCGTGCGGTCCGCTTCGGTGGCGGCCTTCTTCAGGTCGGCCACCATGGCGGTGATGACTTCCGGCGCCGCGTCGGGCGCCGCCGCGCCGAGGTGCAGGGCGTCCGCGGCCCACTTGAGCCCGGCCAGCCGGATGAGGACGCTGATTTCCGCCTCGTCCGCGCCCCGGAAGACGGGGGTCTTGGCCTCGAAGCCGAGGATCCGCGCGGCCCAACCGAGGTGGGTCTCGAGGATCTGCCCGACGTTCATGCGGCTCGGCACGCCGAGCGGGTTGAGGACGATGTCCACCGGGGTGCCGTCCGGCAGGAACGGCATGTCCTCTTCGGGGACGATGCGGGCCACGATGCCCTTGTTGCCGTGGCGGCCGGCCATCTTGTCGCCGACGCTGATCTTCCGCTTCTCGGCGATGTACACCTTGACCAGCTGGATGACGCCCGGGGGCAGCTCGTCCGGCTGGAGGATCTTGTCGATCTGGTCCTCGGCCCGCTCCTCGACCCGGGCGCGCTCGCGCGCGGCGGCGTCGATGGTGGCCCGGATCCGCTCGTTCGCGGCCTTGTCGGCCACGCGCAGCGTCTTGAGGTCCACCTCGGAGAGGTCCATCCCCTCGAGGACTTGCGCGGTCAGCTTGGTGCCCTGGGAGAGGAACTCCTCCACCGTGCCGGCCTTCAGCATCAGCGCCACTTCCTGGCCCTTCAGGAAGGCGTGCAGCTCCTCCATCATGACCGCGGTGATGCGCGCCTTCTCGTCGGTCTCGATGCGCCGCACCTCGCCGATCCGCTCGCCGCGGTCCTTCTCGACGACCAGGTCCTCGATCCGGCTGAAGATCTTGACGTCGATGACGACGCCCTTCATGCCGGGGCTGACCTTGAGCGAGCTGTCCTTCACGTCCTTGGCCTTCTCGCCGAAGATGGCCGTGAGGAGCTTCTCTTCCGGCGACAGCTCGGTCTCGCCCTTCGGCGTGATCTTGCCGACCAGGATGTCGCCCGGCTTGACGTGCGCGCCGATGCGGACGATGCCGCGCTCGTCGAGGTCGATCAGCGACTCGTCGGAGACGTTCGGGATTTCCCGGGTGATCTCCTCCTGGCCGCGCTTGGTGTCCCGGACGTGGAGCTCGAGCTCCTGGATGTGGATCGACGAGTAGACGTCGTCCTTGACCAGGCGCTCGGAGAGGATGATGGCGTCCTCGAAGTTGTGGCCGTACCAGGGCATGAACGCCACGAGGACGTTGCTGCCCAGGGCCAGCTCGCCGCCCTCGGTGGCCGCGCCGTCGGCGATGACCTGCCCCGCAGCGACCTGCTGGCCGAGCTGCACCAGCGGACGCTGGTTGATGGCGGTGTCCTGGTTGGTGCGCCAGAACTTCTTGACCCGGTAACGGTCGTGCTGCGAGAGCCGCGCGAGCGGCCCCGCGCCGGCCTTGAGCCCCACGGTGCCGGCGTCCACGATGATCTCGTCGGCCGTGACCCGCGTGATGGTGCCGCCCCGGCGCGCGATGATGACCGCGCCGGAGTCCCGGGCCACCTTCTCCTCCAGGCCGGTGCCGACCAGCGGCGCCCGCGGGAAGAGGAGCGGCACCGACTGGCGCTGCATGTTCGAGCCCATGAGGGCGCGGTTGGCGTCGTCGTGCTCGAGGAACGGGATGAGCGCGGCGGCGATGGACACCAGCTGCTCCGGCGCCACGTCCATCAGCTCGATGTCCTCGGGCTTCAGGAGCGGGTAGTCGTCGCCGCGACGGGTGAGGACCATGGTGTCCTCGAAGGTGCCGTCCGCCTTGAGGGGCGCGTTGGCCTGGGCCACCGCGTAGTCCTCTTCCTCGCTGGCCGAGAGCCAGCGGATCTCGTCGGTCACCTTGCCGTGGCGGACGACGCGGTACGGCGTCTCGATGAAGCCGAGGTCGTTGATCCGCGCGTAGGTCGAGAGCGACGTGATCAGGCCGATGTTCGGGCCTTCCGGCGTCTCGATCGGGCACATGCGGCCGTACTGCGAATAGTGGACGTCGCGGACCTCGAAGCCGGCGCGCTCGCGCGTCAGGCCGCCCGGGCCGAGGGCCGAGAGCCGGCGCTTGTTGGTCAGCTCGGCGAGCGGGTTCGTCTGGTCCATGAACTGGGACAGCTGCGACGAGCCGAAGAACGCCTGGATGACGGCCGAGACGGTGCGCGCGTTGACCAGGTCGTCGAGCGAGATCTTCTCCGGGTCGGAGTTGATGCTCATCCGCTCCTTGACGAGCCGCGCCATGCGCGAGAGGCCGACCGAGAACTGGTTGGCGATCAGCTCGCCGACCGACCGGATCCGGCGGTTGCCGAGGTGGTCGATGTCGTCGGTGTAGCCGCGGCCGTCGTTCAGGTCGATCAGGTAGCGGATGATCGCGACGAAGTCCTCTTCGGTCAGGACCGTGTGGTTCGGGTCCTGCTTCAGCTTCAGCCGCTGGTTGATCTTGTACCGGCCGACGCGGCCGAGGTCGTAGCGCTTCGGGTTGAAGAAGAGCCGCTTGAGGGCCTCGCGGGCCGTCTCGAGGTTCGGGGCTTCTCCCGGCCGGAGCAGGGAGTAGATCTGCTCGAGCGCCTCGGACTCCGAGTGGGTCGGGTCCTTGGCCAGGGTGTTCTTGATGAGCGGGCTGTCGCCGCGCCCGGCGGCCAGGAGCACGTCCACCCGGCGCACCTCGGCCTTGATCAGCTTGCGGCGGAGGGTGTCCGTCAGCGTGGCGCCGCGCTCCGCGACGACCTCGCCGGTGGACGGGTCGGCCACGTCGAACGCCAGGACGTGGTCGGCCCGGTCGCGCGTGGTGGTCGGCTGCTCCTCGTCCCGGAGGTCGAGCGTGGTGTAGCCGGCGAAGACCTCGACCGACTTGACGCCAGCGCTCCGCAGGACGTTGAGGCGCTCGGGGGTGAGCTCGTCGCCCACGGCGGCGAGCGGGTCGCCCTTCTTGTCCTCGGGGTTGGCCACCGGCGCGGCCAGCACGGCCCCCACCACCTCGCGCCGCTCCTGCCGCGTCTCGATCTTGCCGGTGATGGACAGCGGCTTGGTGGCGAAGAAGAGCCGCAGGATGTCGGCGTTCTCCCCGTAGCCGAAGGCGCGGAGGAGCGCGGTGGCCGGGAACTTCTTCTTCTTGTCGATGTGGACGTAGATCACGTCGTGGATGTCGATCGTGAACTCGACCCACGAGCCCCGGAAGGGGATGATCCGCGCCGAGAACAGCCGCTGCCCGTTCGGGTGGATGTCCTCCTCGAACACCACGCCCGGCGAGCGGTGCAGCTGGCTCACCACGACGCGCTCGGCGCCGTTGATGACGAACGTCCCGAGCGGGGTCATGATCGGCAGCTCGCCGAGGTAGACCTCCTTCTCGATGATGTTCTTCGGCCGCTTCTCGCCCTCGACCTCCTCGAAGACCACCAGCTGCAGCGTGGCCTTGAGGGGCGCGGCGTACGTCATGTCGCGCTCGATGCACTCCTCGACGGAGTACTTCGGCTCGCCCAGGGCGTAGCGCACGAAGTCCAGGGTGTACTTCCCGTTCACGTCCGAGATCGGGAAGAGGTCCCGGAAGACGCGCTCGAGCGACACGTCCTGCCGCGCGCCGCCGACGTCGTCGGGCACCAGCAGCGACTCGAAGGCGCGCGTCTGGATGTCGAGGAGGTGCGGCATCGGCATGCCGCCCTCGTGCTTCGCGAACGTGATCACCGGTCGGGTATCAGTCATGGCTCACTCTCATGCAACACAAAGGGCCCCGGGATGGGGGCCCCCGCCGGAAGGCGAGGACCCCGCGGGGCTCGGACGTCGCTGGAATTCAGGACCAACGCAGGTTCGTCATGCCGTCTCGCTGAAACAGGGTGGTCGCAGGCGCCCGCCGGGTCCTCCCGGCGGGCGGGTGCGGACCCTACTTCATTTCGACGGTGGCGCCCTGCTCCTCGAGCTTCTTCTTCAGTTCTTCCGCCTCGGCCTTGGAGATGCCCTCCTTGATGACGCCACCGGCGTCCACCAGGTCCTTGGCTTCCTTCAGGCCCAGGCTCGTCACTTCGCGCACGGCCTTGATGACCTGGATCTTCTTGGCGCCGCCGTCCTTGAGGACGATCGAGTACTCGGTCTGCTCCTCGACCGCCGGAGCCGCCGCCGCCGCGCCCGCCGCCGGGGCGGCCATGACGGAAACGTTGAACTTCGTCTTGAAGGACTCGATCAGGTCCGCCAGCTCGAGCACGGTCTTGTTGCCAATCGCGTCGAGGATCTGCTCATTGCTCATCGTGGTGCTCATCGGGATGCTCTCCGTCGGGTTAGGATGCCGCGGCGCTGCGCTGCTCACGCAGTGCCTCGAGTGCGCCGACCATGGTGTACAGGACGCCGTTCATTGCGCCGGCCAGCTGGGCCAGCAGGACTTCGCGCGGCGGAATCTCGCCGAGCCGCTTCACGTGGGCCGGGGTGACGGTTGCGCCGTCCACCCGCCCCATCTTGACCGTGGGCTTGTCGCCGAACTCCTTGGCGAACTCGGTCAGCACCTTGGCGGCCGAGAGCGGGTCGTGCGACAGCACGAGGCCGGTCGGGCCGTTGAAGTGCGCGTCGAGCCCCTCGATCTTGTTGGCCGCGAGGGCCCGCTGCGCCAGCGTGTTCTTGACCACGACGTAACTGGCGCCGGCCGCCCGGAGGCGACGGCGGAATTCCGTCATGCGGAGCACGTTGAGGCCGCTGAAATCCGTGACATAGACGTTGGGAGACGCCTTCAAGGCTGCCGTGAGGGTCTCGACCTCCGCCTGCCGTTCCGTCTTGCTCATTTGTACCCCGCCGTCTCGAGCCGCACGCCCGGGCCCATGGTGCTGGACACGGTCGCTGACCGGATGTAGACGCCCTTGGCCGCGGCCGGCTTGGCCCGCATGATGGTGTCCATGAACGCCTGGAGGTTTTCCGCCAGCTGGGCCTCGCTGAACGACGCCTTGCCGATCGGGACGTGCACGTTGCCGGTCTTGTCGACCCGGAACTCGATCTTGCCCGCCTTGATTTCCCGGACCGCCTTGGCCACATCCAGCGTGACCGTGCCGGCCTTCGGGTTCGGCATCAGGCCGCGGGGGCCGAGCACGCGGCCGAGCTGGCCGAGCTGGCCCATCACGTCCGGCGTGGCGACGATCACGTCGCACTCGAGCCACCCGTCCTTCAGCTTCTGGAGGAACTCGAGCCCGACGAAGTCGGCCCCGGCCGCCTCGGCCTCCTTGGCCTTCTCGCCCTGCGTGACGACCAGCACCCGCACCGTCTTGCCGGTGCCGTGCGGCAGGACCACGGTGCCCCGGACGACCTGGTCCGCGTGCCGCGGGTCCACGCCGAGCCGGACCGCCACGTCCACCGTCTCGTTGAACTTGGCCTTGGCGGCCGCCTTGACGGCGGCGCACGCCTCGGCGCTGTTGTAGGTCTTGCTGCGGTCGACCGTGGCCGCCGCGGCGAGGTACCGCTTGCCGTGAGTGGCCATCAGTCGATGACCTCCAGCCCCATCGACCGGGCAGTGCCGGCGATCATCCGCATGGCGCTGTCGAGGGATGCGGCGTTGAGGTCGGCCATCTTGATCTCGGCGATCTTCTTGACCTGCGCCGAGCTGACCTTGCCGACCTTGGTCCGGTTGGGCTGCGCGCTCCCCTTCTCGATGCCCGCCTCCTTGAGGAGGAGGTTCGGGGCCGGCGGGGTCTTGGTGATGAACGTGAACGTCCGGTCGCCGTAGATGGTCACGACGACGGGGATCACCATTCCGCTCTGGCTCTGGGTCCGCGCGTTGAACTGCTTGCAGAACTCCATGATGTTGACGCCGTGCGGGCCCAGCGCCGTCCCGACCGGGGGCGCGGGGTTCGCGGCGCCAGCCGGAACCTGCAGCTTGACGAGCGCCTGGATCTTCTTCGCCATACGACTCCTCGTGGTGCGCCGGGGCGATCAACCGCCCCTGGCTCCCGCGTGTTCCGCGCGGTGGCGGTGCAGCCCCCGGAGGGGCGCAAGAGCGGCGCCTGCCGCCCTAGTGACCGCGGAGCTGGAGGTAGTCCAACTCGACGGTCGTCGGCCGGCCGAACAGGCTGACCGAGACCTTGACCTTGCCCTTGTCGGCCAGCACTTCCTCGACCGTGCCGCTGAAGTCGGAGAAGGGGCCTTCCGTGATCTCGACCACCTGGCCGGGCAGGAAGGGGATCTCCTCCTTCGGCGAGGCGTCCGACGTCTGCTCGGCCACGCCCAGGAGCCGGTTGACCTCTTCCTGGCGCAGCGGTTGCGGCAGCTTGCCGGTGCCGACGAACTTGATGACGCCCTGGATGCTGTTGACCAGGTGGAGCGCTTCCTGGCTCATCCCCATCTCGACGAGCACATAGCCGGGGTACAGCTTCCGCTCGACGGTGACCTTCTTGCCGTTCTTGATCTCGACGGCTTCCTGCACCGGCACCAGCGCCTGGCGCACCAGCCGCTCGTCGGCGGCCCGAGGATCCTCCTCGATGCGCCGCTGCAGCAGGCCGCGGACCTTGTTCTCGTGGCCGGCGGTCGTCTGGATCGCGTACCAGCGGTAGTCCATGGCGATCACCGGGCCAGCCGCGCGACGCCGTCCACCAGGATCAGTTGGAGCAGCAGGTCGAGCCAGCCGATCAGGAGCCCGAGCGTGATCGACATGATCAGGATCATGCGCGTGGCCTTCTTCAGCTCGTCCGTGGACGGCCACGAGACCTTCTTCATCTCGGCCCGCACGGCGACCAGGAAATGCCCGGTCCGGCGGACCCAGCCGCCGAGCCCGGTGCCGGCCTCGAGCGCGCGCCCACCCTGCGCGGAAGTCTCCATGCCTACTTCGACTCCTTGTGGAGCTGGTGCTTGTCGCACCGCGGGCAGTACTTCTTCCACTCGACGCGCTCCGGATGCTTCCGCCGGTTCTTGTCGGTGAAGTAGTTCCGGTTCTTGCAGTCGGTGCACTCGAGAATGATCTTTTCGCGCGGCATAAGTCAGCGGGGACGCGGGGACGCGGGGAAGCGGGGACGCCGTGGCCATCCGCTACTCCATCGCTCCGCTTGTCCGCCCTCCGGAATAAGTGGTCCTTGTGCGCCCTGCGACGCCCTGTCAGAGCTCGCGATCGGGATTGAACCGATGACCTCATCCTTACCAAGGATGTGCTCTACCAACTGAGCTACGCGAGCAACTTCATTGCCCAGAGCGGGCGACGGGACTCGAACCCGCGACCCTCAGCTTGGAAGGCTGACGCTCTACCAACTGAGCTACACCCGCCGGTGTCCTGCTGCCTGACCATGGCCCGCTGCCAGGCATGGTGGGGGTAGGATTCGAACCTACGTAGGGCGAAGCCCGGCAGATTTACAGTCTGCTGCCATTAGCCACTCGGCCACCCCACCGCGCTGCCTGCTACCCCCCGATACAGAACCCCGCCACCAACTGGGCGGGGTTTGAACCTCGAGAGTTTTCCTGCACTTCAGCTGGAGCTGACGAAGGGACTCGAACCCCCAACCGGTGGTTTACAAAACCACTGCTCTACCAATTGAGCTACGTCAGCGCGAAAGCCAAAATAGGCAGACCCATATGATAGAGGGGGACTTAGCAATAGTCAACTGCTGACAAGCGGCGGGGATGCGAGCCGGTGGAGGGGGCAAAATGACCGGCCCCCGGCCTAGAAATGGGCCGGGGGCCGAACTGGGCGAACCTCAGCCCTAGTCGTTCAGAAACTTGACATAGGACTTGACCTGAGCGCTAAACAGCTTGATCCAGGTCTCGATCGTCTTGTCCGTCACCCCGCCCGCGAAGTCCAGATCGCTCTCGAGCACCGGGTTGCCGTCGTCATCGGCGTAGGCCCGGCCGAAGCGGTGGTCACTATTCCAAGTGTTCATCTGGCTTGGCTTTACGGTCACGTCGCCGAACCCGATGTACAGCTGGGCGTCGGTGTTGTCGTTCGCCATGATCAGCAGGACCTTCTTGCCGTCGAGGTCGACCCGCCAGGAGGTGTCGCTCTTCTTCTCGAACTTGAGCCCCATGTCGTCCAGGATCGTCTCCATATGCTTGGCCGACACGGACGTCATGACGTCCTGGGCGGAAGCGGGGCGCGCGGCGGCGGCCAGCATGACGAGGCCGAGTGCGGCGAGCGCCGTGCGGGCGGTGCCTCGGGACGAGCGGTTGCGCATTGACGATCTCCGGGAGGGGTGAGTGAGAGGAGCGCCCAGAATCTGGTGCACCGCACCCGCGGGTTCAAGCCCCATTCAGCCGACCCGCCACTTCGTCCCGCCCGGCCCGTCTTCCAGCGTGACCCCCCTCGCCGCCAATTCATCACGGATCAGGTCCGCTTTGGCGAAATCCCGCGCCTGCCGCGCCGCCCGCCGGGACTGGATTCGTTCCTCCACCCAGGCCGCCAGCTCCGCGTCCGCCGCCTTCGGGGTCGGGAGCACGTCGAGCACGCCCGCCGCCCAGCGGAACGCCTCCCTGGCCGGCCCGGAGGCCCCGGCGCCCCGATCGAGGGCCCGGTTCCCGGCGGTCACGAAGTCGAACAGCGCGGCCACCGCCCGGGGCGCGTTGAGGTCGTCGTCCAGTGCCGCGGTGAACTGCTCCCGAAGCAGGGTGGCCGCCCCCTCGAGTTCCGCCGTCGCCGCGGCGCCCACGGCACCGCTCGACGCGGCCGGCGCCGCCTCCAGCCTGGCGGCGAAGTCCCCCAGCCGCCGAAGCCCCGCCACCGCCTGCGCGATGGACTCGTCGTTCAGGTCGAGCCGCTGGCGATAGTGGGTCTGGAAGAAGAAGAGCCGGAGCGCCGCCGCGTCGACGCCGTCTTCCTTGAGGTCCCGGGCCGTCGTGATGTTGCCGAATCGCTTCGACATCTTGGCGCCGCGGATGTTCAGGAATTCCGCGTGCATCCAGACCCGCGCAAAGTCCGGCTTCCCGGTGTGCGCGCAGCTCTGGGCGATCTCGTCCTCGTGGTGCGGAAAAATCAGGTCCACGCCGCCGCAGTGGATGTCGAGAACGTCCCCACCCCACTTTTCCCGCAGCAGGTCGAGCGCCATGGCAGAGCACTCGAGGTGCCAGCCCGGACGCCCTCGGCCGAAGGGGGCGTCCCACGCCGCCTTGACCGCCTCGTCGTCGGGCTGCGCCGCCTTCCAGAGCACGAAGTCCCGCGCGTCCTCCTTGGCGTACTCGTCGCTGCTCACTCGCCCGCTCGCCCCCGACCGAAGTTCCCGCTGGTCGAGCTGGCTCAGCCGTCCGTACGCGGGGAACCGGGCGATCGCGAAGTACACGGAGCCGTCGTCGCCCCGGTAGGCGATCCCCTTGGCGAGCAGCGACTCGACCAGCGTGATCATCGGCGCGATGAACTGCGTGGCACGCGGGTAGGCGTGCGCCGGGAGGATGCGGAGGTAGTCCCGGTCGGCGAAGAAGGCCGCCGCGTATGGCTCCACGTGCTCCCGCAGCGTCACCCCCGCCTTGGCCGCCGCCTGGATGGTGCGGTCGTCCACGTCGGTCAGATTCATGATGTGGAAGACGGTCAGCCCGCTCGCCTCCAGCCACCGGCGGAGGAGATCCTCGAAGAGGAACGTCCGGAAGTTGCCGATGTGGGCATAGTTCCAGATGGTCGGGCCGCAGGTGTAGAGCGACACCCGTCCGGGCGTCAGGGGAGCGAAGTCCTCGACCTGGCGCGTCATGGTGTTGTAGAGGCGGA
>Ga0116154_10001357_pt1 | contig 21170 bp, 19 predicted proteins | sample AD_UKC030_MetaG_FD_89898 | JGI IMG/M metagenome (GOLD analysis project Ga0116154, IMG submission 89898) | Active sludge microbial communities of municipal wastewater-treating anaerobic digesters from USA - AD_UKC030_MetaG | ecosystem: Engineered > Bioreactor > Anaerobic > Digestate | place: USA...
TCTCGACCAGGGGGGCCAGGGAGAGGGCGCCGTCCTCCCTGCCGAAGGAGCGCGCCGCCAGGACGAGGACCAGGGGCCGCCAGCGCTTGCCACCCCGGCGCAGGAGGTCGAGGGCCGGCGCGTTCAGGGCCCGGCGCAGCCCCTCCCGGGGCGGGGCGGGCAGCTCGCCGAAGAAGCGCGCGAACCACTCGTCGGAAGGCCGCTCGGGGAGGAGGGCCAGGAGCTCCCCTTCAATAGCCGCCAGGAGCCGCGTATACTCGCTTCGCATGGCCCTCACGATAGCGCGGGCCCGAGGGGGATGTCCATGTCGAGCTACGAGAAACCCGATTTCTGGGCGCAGAAGGCCAAGAAGGAAGGCTACCCCGCCCGCTCGGTCTACAAGCTCGAGGAGATCGACCGCAAGTTCGGCCTCGCGCGCAGGGGCCAGCGGATCCTCGACATCGGCGCCGCCCCCGGCTCCTGGAGCCTCTGGGTCCTGAAGCGACTCGCGGGCACGGGCTTCCTCGCCGCCGTCGACCTCCAGGAGCTCGGCATGCAGGTCACCTTCCCGAACTTCCGCTTCCTCCGCGGCGACCTCTACGCCCCCGAGATCCGCGCCGAGCTCCTGGCCCTGGGCCCCTACGACCTCGTCCTCTCCGACGCCGCCCCGGCCACCACCGGCAACCGCCTGGTCGACCAGGGAGGCTCGGAGGCCATCGTCGAGGCCGTCATCGACTACGGCCTGGCCTGCCTGGCTCCCGGCGGCGCCCTCGTCGCCAAGATCTTCCAGGGCGGGGCCGAGGCAGGGCTGCTCAAGCGCCTCCGCGGCAGCTTCGCCCAGGCCCGGGGCTTCAAGCCCGAGGCCTGCCGCTCCGAGTCCTTCGAGACCTACCTCGTGGCCACGGGCTTCAAGGGCTAGAGGCTGCTTCGAAGTCTGTTGGGATGAGGGGGCGCCCCACCCTTCCCATCGTCGGCGGCCGGATCCGCCGATCCCGGGCTCCGGCGCGCGGCCAGGCTCCCTAATCCCCTGCGGCCCGCGCCAGCGCCGCCGCGGCGAGGAGGCAGAGGAGCTCCGCGAGCTCCGAGGCCGCGCCCAGGGCGTCTCCCGTGAAGCCCCCCGCCTTCCTCGAGTACAGCCGCGCGAAGTACAGGCCGGCCAGGAGGGCGGCGGCGGCCGCGACCGCGGCCGACTCGAGGGCCAGGCCGGCGCGGCCGGCGAGGAGGCCCCAGGCCGCCAGGGGTACGAGGCCGAGGGCGAAGCCCAGGCCGAGGCGGGCCGACGAGAAGCCTTTCATGAGGGCCCCGAGCCCCCTGGGGCGGGCCGGCACGGCAATGCGCGGGATGAGGGCCGAGGCGGCCCCGCCAGCCACCGGAGCCGCGAGGAGGGCGGCGATGAGGCGGGGCGGGAACAGGGACCCGGCGCGCCCTCCGAAGAGCCCGCCGTCGCCGGCGAGCTCGGCCAGGGCGGCGAGCCGGAGCCCCAGGTAGATCGAGCCGACGAAGAAGGCGTAGGAGCCGATCCGCGAGTCCTTGAGTATCTCGAGCCGCCGCTCCGGCGTGGCCATCGGCAGCATCGCGTCCGCGCTGTCGAGGAGGCCGTCGAAGTGGAAGAGGTTGAAGGCCGCGTACTGGACGAGGACCGAGAGCAGGGCGACGAAGGCCGGGGAGCCGAAGAGGGCCGAGCCGAGGAAGGCGCCGACGAGGGCGAAGGCCGCGGGGAAGACGCCGACGAGGGGCAGCCAGAAGTCCGCGCGGGAATAGTCGGGCTCGAAGGGGATCGCGAGGGGTATCCTCGAGACCAAGGTGAAGATGGAGAGGAAGCGACGCGGCGCGGCCTTCATAACCGCCCCTCCGCCGCGCCCATGGCGCGCTCGATCGCTCGCTCCGAGGCCGAGGCGAGCTCGAGCGAGAAGACCTCGAGCTCGAGCCGCCAATCGCGCTCGCGCGCGAGGCCGATGAGGGCGGGGAGCCAGGCCTCCTCCCCCGTCAGGGCCAGGTGATCCTTCCCTTCCCGCGCGGCGTGGGCGTGGACGGCCCTGACCCGGCCGGCCCGCTCGCCGATCCAGCGCGCGGGCTCCTCCCCGTCCAGGAGGAGCCGCCCCGTGTCGGGGCAGAGGGGCAGGCCCGGGAGCTCGCGCTCGGCGCGGGCGAAGGGCTCGCGTCCCGTGTACTCGAGGAGGAAGTCCGGGCCGTAGCGCGAGATCCAGGAGCCGAGCAGCGTCGCCCAACGCGCGGCCGTTTTCGGATCGCCGTCCTTCGGAGGGTGGGCCACGAAGAGCCCGACGAAGGGCCGCGTGGCCTCAACGAGGGCCTCGTCGGCAGGGCCCAGGGGATCGGGCAGGTGCAGGCTCAGCTCGAGGGCTCCCGAGAGCTCCGCGATGCCGCCGAGCTCCCGCGCCAGGATGCGCCGCGCCTCCTCGTCGTATGCGAAGAAGAGGAGCTCGACCCCCCGTATCCAGCCGATCGAGGCCGCAAGCTCGAGGTTCTCGAGCCAGGTGCCCGGGACGAGGTAGGAGGGGACGGCCAGCCTCACGCGGGCCTCTTCACGTCGAGGGGGAGGCCCGCGACCATGAGCACGACGCGGTCGCAGGCGGCGGCGAGGGCCGCGTTGACCCGCCCCAAGCTGTTACCGTAGCGCCGCGACAGGGGATCGGCGGGCACGAAGCCGAGGCCGACCTCGTTGGTTACGATGACGATGTCGGCGGGCAGGAGGCGGAGGAGCTCGGCGACGACGCGGTCCACCTCGGCCTCGCGGCCGTAGTAGAGCATGTTGTTGAGCCACAGGGGCACGCAGTCGAGGACCATGCGCTCCGCGAGCCGCTCGTGGATGTCCAGGGGCTCCTCCACGGTGACGAAGTCCTCGCCCCGCTCCGCCTGGTGCCGCGCGATCTTCTCGCGCATCTCCTCATCGAGGGCCTGGGCCGTCGCGAGGAAGCGCCGCGGCGCGGGGAAGGCGCGGGCGAGGACGAGGGCGTAGCTCGACTTGCCCGACTTCACGCCGCCGGTTATCAGGGTGCGCATGGGCCTGTCATACCTCGCGCCCGGGCCGGCGTCAAGCTCCGCCTCCCCCGGGCGGGCGGCGGGCCGTCGGCGAGGACGCGTTATTCGCCTTGACAGCCGCGGAAGGCGGCGCCTATCATCGTCTCGAAGCGGTGCCGCGAGGCTTAATCGGGAAGCCGGTCGAATGCCGGCGCGCCCCCAGGCACTGTACGAAGGCGATGGACCGCGCGGCCCCACTGCGAAAGCGGGAAGGGGCGGCGAGGATAGGGATGCCTTCGAGCCAGGAAACCGGCCGCTTCCCCGCGCCCTGCGCGCGGGCATCGCTCGATTATTCGCTGGGCGCGAAATAATGAGGGTACCGGCCATGCTCCGTTCCCCGCAAGCGCAAGCCCCGCGACGTCGCCGCGCCCGGTAGGGCCGCGGGCGATCCGCCGCGCCCGCCCCTCGGGGGCGGAGCTTTCCGCGAGCCGGCATCGCCCGGAAAGGAACGAGGATGAGCCTCCTGGAATCGACCATCGCGCGGATCCGCGAGCCCGACGCCGGGGCGATCGCCGAGGCGGCGGCGCGGCAGGACCGCCTCACCAAGCCCCAGGGAAGCCTCGGCGAGCTCGAGGCGCTCTCGATCAAAATTGCCGGCATCGTCGGCTCGGGCCGGCCGCGGCTGGGCCCCGGCGCCGTCTTCGTCATGGCCGGCGACCACGGCGTCTGCGCGGAGGGCGTGAGCGCCTATCCGGCCGAGGTCACCCTGGAGATGGCGAGGAACATCGCCCGCGGCGGGGCCGGCATCAACGCCCTCGCCCGCAAGGCCGGGGCCCGGGTCGTCGTGGCCGACGTGGGCATGGCCTGCGACCTGGCCCCCGCGCCCGGGATCCACATCAAGAAGGTCAGGCGGGGCGCGGCCAACATCGCCCGGGGGCCGGCCATGAGCCGCGACGAGGCCCGCCGCTCCGTCGAGGCGGGGATCGAGGTCTTCGAGGCCGAGCTCGCGCGCGAGGCCTTCGCGATTGCCGCCACCGGGGACATGGGCATCGGCAATACGACGCCTTCCACGGCCATAGCCTCCGTCTACACGGGGCGGGCGCCGCGCGAGCTGGCCGGGCGCGGCACGGGAGTCGACGACGCCGGGCTCGAGCGCAAGATCCGCGCCATCGAGCTCGCCCTCGCGGCGAACCGGCCCGACCCCGAGGACGCCCTCGGCGTCCTCGCCGCGGTGGGCGGCCTCGAGATAGGCGGCATCGCCGGCCTCATCCTGGCGGCCGCCGCCCGCCGCGTGCCCATCCTCGTGGACGGCTTCATCTCCGGCGCGGGCGCCCTCGTGGCCCAGGGGCTCTGCCCCCTCGCCGCGCGCTACATGATCGCCGCCCACGTCTCGGGCGACTCGGGGCACCGCTTCATGCTCGAGGCCCTGGGCCTCAAGCCCCTCCTCTCCCTGGGCATGCGCCTCGGCGAGGGCACCGGCGCGGCCCTCGCCATGACGCTCTGCGACGCCGCCTGCCGCGCCCTCGACGAGATGGCCACCTTCGAGGAGGCGGGGGTCTCGGGGAAGGAGGAGGCTTGAGCCGATGGCCGCTAGGCCGGCGCGGCCCGCCGGGCTCGAGGGAGGCGCGATGAGCCCGCCGGGCGCTGGCCCTCCCCGCTCGGACCTGAGCGCCTCGAGCATGGCCGAGGAGCCCGAGCTCCTCGACGCGGCCCGGAGCTTCGGCTTCGGGCTCGAGTACTCGGGCTTCGTCGATCCCCGCGCCCAGGGCCCCGCCTCGGTCGAGTCCTTCCTGCGATCGGGCCTCCGCGAGCGGGTCGTCGCCATGCACGGGCCCTTCGTGGACCTCATGCCGGGGAGCATGGACGAGGAGGTCGACGCCGTCGCGCGCAAGAGGATCGCGCGGGGCATCGAGATCTGCGCGGAGACCGGGATCCCCGGCATCGTCCTCCACACGGGCTGGTTCCCGAAGACCTATCCCGGCGCGCTCTGGGTAGAGAACGCGCTGCGCTTCTGGGAGGCCATGGCGGGCGGCATGCGAAGCGGCGCGGCCATCTACCTCGAGAACGTGTACGAGGAGGGTCCCGAGCTCCTGGTCGAGCTCCTCGACCGCCTCGGCGACCGCCGCGTCCGGGCCTGCCTCGACCTCGGCCACGCGCACGCGAACTCCCGCCTCTCCGTCGCCGGCTGGATCGAGGCCCTGGGCCATCGCATCGGGCGCGTCCACCTGCACAACAACCACGGCTCGCGCGACGAGCACAACGGCCTCGAGGGCGGGACTATCGATATCGAGGCGGCCTGCCGCCTCCTGGAGCGGCGCTGCCCGGAGGCCGCCTGGAACCTCGAGATCATGAACGGCTACGCCGCCTCGATGCGGCTCCTCTCGCGGCTCCGCCCGGGCTTGCCGCCCGCCCGAGGTCCTTCCTTGACCGACGCGGGCGGCGGGAGTACCATCGCCAGGTCGAGGCGCCATGGCGAGCCCGCGGGCCCGCCTGAGGCTCAATAGGGAATCCGGTCGCAGGCCGGAGCGCCCCCAGGCACTGTAGGAAGGCGGTTTCCACGCGCGATCCCACTGCGGAAGCGGGAAGGGACGCGATCGCTTCACGCGCCTTCGAGCCAGGAGACCTACCTCGATGCGGCGCCCGCGGGCGCGGCATCTCGCTTGCTCATTCACTGGGCGTGAATAGTGAGGGCGACCATCCCCCTACCCCAAGCCCCGGGCCGCTCGGCCCGGCAGCATCGTTCGGCTAACGCGTCACGCGTCGCCGCGGCCTGCCTCGCCTCCCTCGCCCTCCACGCCTGCCTCCTCCTCATCCCCGTCCTTCCCCGCCCCGCGGCCTCCCGGCCGGCCGAGCTCTCGGTGGAGCTCCAGCTCGAGGCCCTCCTCGAGGAGGCCGGGCCGTCGCGGGCCGCCCCTCCGGCCCCCCGCCCGCTCGAGCCGCGGGCCGAGGATGAGCCGCCCGCCGCGGCGCCGGAGATCGAGCCCCCGGCGGCCCCGCCGGCCGAGCCCCTCCCCCCGCCCGCCCCGACCCTCCGATCCGAAGCCGCGAGCGCGGCCCCTGCCGAGGCCCGGCAGGCTCTCCCCGCCGCGGCGCCCCCGGCGGCCCAGGCCGCGGGCCCGGGCGCCTCGGGCCCGAGCCTCGCCGCCCGGGGCCCCGCTGATCCCGCGGCCCTCCTCGCGGCCCGGATCGCGGCCGCCGTGGAGGAGGCCAAGGCCTACCCCGAGGCCGCGCGCCGCCGCGGCACCGAGGGAACCGTGCGCCTCGCCTTCCGCGTCGGCCCGGGAGGCGAGCTCCTCTCCTCCCGCGTCGCCGCGAGCTCGGGCTCGACCCTCCTCGACCGCGCCGCCCTCGCCCTCCTCGCCTCGGTCTTCCCCCTGGCCAATCCCGCCGGCCGCGAGCTCGCGCTGGAGCTTTCCGTCCGCTACTCGCTCAAGGGAAAATAAAGGCGGCCCCATACGGGGCCGCCTAACGCGTGGTGTTGCCGTGCGGGCGCAGGGGCAGCTCCCGATCGGGGGAGGCCCCGGCGCCTAGAGCTCCATGCGGAAGCTCGTCTTCACCGCGAGCCCGGGCATGGGATAGTCCGCGCCGTTCGCCGCGTACTCCTCGTCGAGGAGGTTCTCGACGGCGAGGCCGAGCCGCATGCCTTCCTTGATCTCGTATGCTCCCCGGAGGCCCAGGATGAGGGCCCCCTCGGCTTCCCCGCCGAAGGAGAGGGTCCGCTCGCTCCAGTAGCGGCCGGAGAGCCCGGCCGAGGCGGCGCCGATCGCGACCTCGACCTGGGCGCTCAGCTTGTGGCGCGAGACGTTCTCCAGGTTCACGTCGTCGCCTATTGTGTAATCCCCCGAGAGGTCGAGGGGATAGGCGAACTCGTAGCCGGCCGAGGCGCTCAGCGGCCCGGCCGCGTAGGCCACGACGAGCTCGGCCCCGGGAACGAAGGCCTCGGAGAGGTTGACGGGCTTGCTCGCCGAGTCCGAGGTGGAGACGATGAGGTCCTCGACCCAGCGCGCGTACGCCGCCGCCGAGAGGGAGAGGGAGCCGACCGAGAGCTCAGCGCCGAGCTCGGCCGACCAGGAGCGCTCGGGATCGAGGTCGGGGTTGCCCTCGTAGCTGTAGCCCCAGCCGTAATCGGTGTAGGGCCAGTACAGCTCGATGAAGGTCGGGGCGCGGTAGGAGCGCCCGCCGGAGAGCTTGAGCGCGAGCTCCTCGCTCGGCCGGTAGACCGCGTTCAGCATGGCGGAGAAGCCCGCGGCGTAGTCCTCGCTCCAGTCCAGGCGGAGGGCCGGCGTTACGCTCAGGCGATCCCCGAGCCGGAGCTCGGGCTCGGCGTAGGCGCCCAGGGAGAAGCGTCCGGGCTGCTCGTCGTTGGCCTCGAAGACCGTGCTGTCCGCGGCCTCGTAGGCGGCCGAGAAGCCGAAGCCCAGGTTGGCCCAGGAAGCGAGGGCCAGCTCGTCCCTCGACTCGAGGCCCAGGCTCGCGAAGTCGCTCGTCGTATCGTTGTCGTAGGCGTCGTCCGTATCGTCGGCGTAGTCGACCCTGGTCCAGGCCCCGTGCGCGAGGAGGTCGACGGACAAGTCCCCGCCGGCCAGCGCGTCGCTCGACCAGCCAAGCGCGGCGCGGAGCTCCGAGTCCTTCTGCGCGTCCTCGGGAGTGGGGCTCGAGAGCATGCCGGGCACTCCCAGCTTCCTATGCAAGCCCGAGAGCTCCGCCCTTCCCCTCCCGCCCCACAGCGGCGCGGCGATGGCGAGGCGGCCCGAGCCGGCGAGGAGGCCGGCGTTCTCGCGCAGCTCCCGCTCCCCCTCGACCTTATACGGATAGGAGCCCGAGGCGCGCTCGAGCTCGCCCGAGGCCGAGATCTCGGCCTCGCCCAGGGCGAAGCCACCCTCCACGCCCAGGCTCTGCCCGTCGACCAGCTCCTCGGCCCCGCCCTTCGCCAGGGCGGTGGGATAGGAGAGGTTCTGGAAGGAGAGGGCGAAGCGGCCGGGCTTGGCCTTCTTCGTCGTGATCACGATGACGCCGCCCAGGGCGTCGGCGCCGTAGACGGCGCTCGCCCCGCCCTTGAGCACCTCGATGCGCTCGATGCTCGAGGCGGGGATGAGCGAGAGATCGAAGCCGCCCTGCCGGGCGTCGTTGAGGCGAACCCCGTCGAGCACCACGAGGACCTGGGCCGAGGTCGCGCTCCGCAGGCTCGCTGAGGCGGCGGCCCCGCCGGGGCCGGCGCGGTTGACCCAGACTCCCGCCCCTGCCTCCAGGGCCTCGGCCGCGTTGGAGGCGCCCGAGGCCTCGATCTCCTTGGCCTCGATCACCGTCACCGAGGCCGCCGGGGCCAGGTGGGCGGGGCTGTAGGCCTCGGCCTCGACATCGACCAGGCCCGCCTCGTAGGACGCGGGCTCCTCGGCCCCGATCCAGGCCGAGGCGAGGATCAGTGCCGCGATGCATGCTAATGCGCGCATGCGCTCTCCTTTCGCCCGTCGGCTCTATCGGCCGCGGGCGGAGGGACCGAGGATGCTCTGCTGTCGCTTCGGTTGTCCGGCTGTCATGACGCGTCCTCGATCCGCGAAGTTCGCCCGATGGCCCATGCGGGCCCGGGCTAGCTTCGAGACGGTATCCTGGCTTCCGGATCGACTGGACTCCGACGCCTTCTCACGGCCTGGGGGCCGTAATGGCCGCGCGCCGCCTTCAAGGCGGCGCGCCTGTCGGAGCCATCCCCGGTTACAGTGGCGGGACCGCTGCGGATTCTCACCGCATTCCGCGATCTCGAAGCTCGTCGGTTCGAGGTATATACGAAAGCCCGGACGGCGTCAACGTCTCAGGCGGCGGGCATCAGCCCCGCCAGGCCGCCTCCTGGGCCGCGATGAAGGCGCAGAGCTCGGCGGTGGAAGGCCGTCCCGCGAGGAGCTCGACGAAGGCCTCGGACTGGCAGAGGTGGGAGAGGGTGGCCAAGACCCCGAGGTGGCTCTTCGCGTCGGCCGAGAGGATGAGGAAGAGGACCGACACGGGCCGGCGGTCGAGGGCGTTGTAGGGTATGGGAGCCTTGAGGAAGAAGACCGCCACGCGCTGCTCGGCGGGGTCGGTCACGAGGGGGTTCCGGGGATGGGGTATGGCCACCCCCTTGCCGATGGCCGTGGGCATCAGGGCCTCCCGCTCGAGGACGGCCGCGAGCAGCTTCTCGCGGTCGAGTCCCGGGGGCGGCGCGAGGGCCTTCACGGCCTCGCGGAGGGCATCGGCCGGTCCCGAGCCCCCGATGTTGTAGTAGACCCCTCCCCGCTCGATGAGCTCGGAGAGGGCGACGGCGCTCGCTTTCATGGGCTTAAGTATGTATGGCTGGATCGCGCGGGGCAAGGGCCGGCGGCTCGGCGTCGCGGGCCGCCGCCCTGCGCGGCCGCGCTCAGTCCAGGTGCAGCTCCACCTCGCGGCGCTCCCCGTTCACGAGGAAGTCGGCCCTGATGTCGAAGGGCCCCTTCAGGGGGTACTTGCCGACGAAGGCGATGAAGTAGGAGGAGGAGCCCTTGCCGAGCTTCACCGGCACGGGGGGGAAGTAGCTCCGGGCGATGCGGGTCCGCCGGAGCTTGATGTCCTGGTCGTAGCCGTCGAAGGCGTCCCAGAACTCGGTGAAGGCCGTCCTATCGTAGTAGTCCAGGCCCGCCTGGCCGGACTGGGCCCCGAGGAGCTGGATCTCGGCCTTGGCCGGCGCCTCGATCTCGACGACGAGGACCAGGAGGTCGGCCCTTCCCAGGAGCTTGTCGAGGATGAGGCCCTTGAAGGGGATGTAGGGATTGGAGAAGCCCCAGCCGTAGTTCTTGAAGTCCGAGCTCGCAGCCCTCCGCAGGCTGACGGAGAGCTCCCCGCCGGCGGCGCTCGGGGCCGAGGCGCAGGAGGCTACGAGGGCGAGACAGAGGAGGAAGGGCAGGAAGCGAAGGGCGCGCATGGGGAACCTCCGGAGATATAAAAGGGGCCGGCCTCAATGGCCGGCCCCAGGTTAGCAGATGCTGTCTACGATCGGCTTAGAAGGCGATCTTGAGGTAGACGGGGACGGAGACCTTGGTCGCGTCGCCGTAGTTGAAGCCGGCGTTGAACTCGCCGCTGCCCACGGGGATGGAGAGCTCGGCGCCGATGAGGTACTCGTTGCCAGCCTCGGCGAGGTCCATCTTGTCGTTGTACTGGCCGAAGGCGCGGACGGAGTAGGTCTCGACGGTGTACTCGGCGTTGCCCTCGAAGTAGTAGCCGGACTCGACGAGATCAGTCTCGAAGAGGTACTGGCCGGCGACCTCGAAGAAGAGGGCGTCCATGGTGTAGCCGACGATGGAGTAGACGGCCATGACAGGGTCGGTGCCGTCGTTGTCGAGCTTGAGGCCCGCCACGGCGGAGAGGTTCTCGACGCCCACGAACTCGGCGCCGAAGGTGCCGAGGATGTCGCCGGCGGCGTTGCCCGTCATCATGGCCTTCACGTTGAGGAGGTTCTCGACGGAGTAGGCCACGCCGTACTTGAGGTCGGTCCCGGTGATGGTGTCGTTGGGCGTGTAGATGACGCTGGCGCTGAGGCCGGCCATCGGCGCAACGGTGAGCTCCATGGACTGGGTGCGGATATCGACGAAGTCGGCATCGGTCTCGCTGTCGAGGTTGCCCTGGATGGAGTTGGCCTCGTTGGCGCCGAACTGGTAGCCGCCCTCATTGATGCGGCCGGCGGAGAGCTTGAGCATGCCGTCGAAGAAGGAGGCCCAGCCGTACATGTACTTCACGACGAAGTCGTTCTTGGCGAAGACGACGGCATCGCCATCCTCGTTGACAATATCGTCATTAGTACCATCCGCATCGATATCGACACCGGGGGTGTAGGTGCCGCTCGTGCCCTGGAAGCGGCCGCTGAAGCCGTACTTGCCGTCGGCGTCCTTGGCGGTCAGGTTGAAGCGGATCTCGTCGCTGTAGGCGCCTTCCTTCGAATCGGAGTTGAAGGTGGCCTTGGCCTTGTCGTAGCCCGCGACCGTGAGCTGGGCGAAGGCGCTGGCGGCGACGATGAGAGCGAGAAGCAGAACGAACAGCTTCTTCATTCAAATCCTCCTTAGCATGTGCAAGGGGGTCAAACCGACGGTTCAACCGATCCCCTCTTGTAGGTTCAGCGCAAGTATAGCCAGGGCGATTTTCGGTGTCAAGTTTTTTTTCTGATAATGCGCATTCTTATACGCGCGGAATTCCCGGCTTTATAGCTTTTATTCGTAAAGAGTTAGGCGGTTCCTGCCGAAGGCCCTTTGTGCCCTCACGAAGCCGCTGGGAGGGCCTCGCGAGGCCTTCGCGCGGGCCCTTCGGAGCCATATGACGAGGCCCCGCCGAGCCCTCGCCCCGAGGGGCGGAGGCCTGGCGGGGCCTCGATGCGTGGAACGATACGGGAAAGCCCTTACATGATCTCGGGCTTCTTCTCCTCGGCGACGAGGGGGCTGAACACGGGCTTCGCCTCGACGGCGGGCTTCTTGGCAGCCGGCTTCTTGGCCGCGGGCTTCTTGGCGGCCGGCTTCTTGGCCGCGGGCTTCTTGGCGACGGCCTTCTTGGCGGCCGGCTTCTTCGCGACGGCCTTCTTGGCGACCGGCTTCTTCGCGACGGCCTTCTTGGCGGCCGGCTTCTTGGCGGCGGCCTTCTTGGCCGGGGCCTTCTTCTCGGCGACCTTCTTGGCGGGCTTCTTGGCGGCGGGCTTCTTAGCCGCCGCTTTCTTGGCCGGGGCCTTCTTGGCCGCCGCCGGCTTCGCCGGCGACTTCTTCTTCTCGATCATGTGAGCCTCCTTCTTCGCCGGCGCGGCCTTCGTGGAAGCCTTGGCTACGGCGACCTTGGGTGTACCTTTCCCAACCTTCGAGATTACGCCGGCGCCCGCGGGCGCCGACGAGGGGTCCTTCTTCGTTCCCGCGCGGGCGCGGGATCCGGCGGCCTTGGCCGCCTCCTCGACGCGCTTGACGGCGTCCGCCGCCACCTCGGGGTCGTAGACGGCGAGGTCCCAGCCCCTCCGCTGGAGCTCGGCGTAGGCGCGGGCGGCGATCTCGTCGAGGGAGAGGGAGGGGGGGGCGGCGATCATCTCGGCGCAGATATGGCCGAGGCCGCAGCGCAGGAGCATGGAGAGCCGCTCGTTGGACAGGCCCTTCGCGGACTGGCCCGCGAGCCAGGCGACGAAGGCGTCGGCCTGGGCGTTGGCCTGGGGGTCCCGCATGGGCTTGGGCTCCTTCTCGAGGACCCGCTCGAGCCGCTCGTGTATCTTGGCGTAGTCCTGGAAGTAGGAATCGTCGATGCGCTTGTCCTCGACGAGCCTGATGTCGACGAGTTGCGCGGCGCTTCTTCCAGCCATCTAGGGCGTCCCCCTTTGGTATGCTCGATCTATTGCCCTATACAATTACTCACTTCATCCAATAACGCAAGTGGATGAAGCTCGATCTCGCGAAAAAACGTCTTCGAGCCTCATTATTTTATCGGCATTCTTCGCGAGAACAATAGCGCGCTCGCTTCGCGAAGGCAAAATTCCCTTCGCGCGCGCCGTTCCGAGCCCCGCGCGGCGCGCGCGGGACCGCGCGCGCGAGCTTCCCCGCGTTCCGCCTGGGCGCTCGGCGCGGCCCGCGGATCATTCCTCGCGCTCGGCCGCGTCCGCGTTCGAGAGCGGGGCGCGGAAGCGGTAGAAGACCAGCCCGACCAGGGCGAGGTTGATGATGGAGGCCGCGGCGAAGCGGTTCCAGCGGGGCGCGCCCGAGGCCACCGAGCCCACGTAGGCGTGGAGCCGCAGGCCGATCGTGTATTTCGCGTCGTCGCTGAGGAAGAGCAGGGGCGCGAGGAAGCCGTTCCAGGCCGCGAGGAAGGCCGTCATCGCGCAGGTGGCGACCGCGGGCCAGGCCAGGGGGAGGATCACGAGGCGGAGCCGCGCCCAGGGCCCCGCGCCCTCGAGCTCGGCGGCCTCCTCGAGCCCCGGCGGCAGGCCCGCGAGGAAGGCCGCCGTGGTGAACAGGGCGAAGGGGGCGGCGTGGAAGAGGTAGACGATCACGACGGGGACGTAGGAATCGGTCATGCCCAGGGAGCGGAAGAGGACGTAGAGGGGCACGAGGGAGTGCATGCCGCCGGCGGAGCCGAGGGCCTGGACGATGGCGAAGGCCCAGGCCTTGGTCCCCGCCCGGAAGCTCCGCAGGCGCAGGGCCGCGGGCAGGGCGAGGGCGGGCATGAGGAGGGCCGCGGCCCCGGAGACCCCGAGGGTGTTGAGGAAGGGCCGCCAGATCCCGTCCTCGGCGAAGATCGCGACGAAGCTCCGGGCGCTCGGGAAGCGGGGCAGGATGCCGTCGATGTAGTTCGAGGAGAGTCCCGAGAAGGAGGCCCAGAGCACGGCGTAGGCGGCGAGGAGGGAGCTGGCCGCCGCCGCCGCGGCCAGGGCGAGGCGGGCTCCCGTCCAGGCCGCGTCGGCGGCCGGCCCGGGAAGGCCGAGCGCGCGGCGACGCACGCGGCGCGGGAGCTCCGGCGCGGCCTCGCTGCCGCCCGGGTCGCCGCCCGCGGCGGCTGGCCCGGCCTCGCGGAGGGCCGCTCCGCGCGCCTCGGCGGCCTTCCGCGCGAGCTGGGCCAGGCCCACGAGGAGGCAGGCCGCCGCGGCCAGGACGGCGGCGTAGGCGGCCGCCAGGCCGAAGTCCTCGGAGCTCTGGAAGAGCTCGTAGAGGTAGACCTCGACCGTCGTCGTGGCCCCGACGATGCTCCGCTCGGTGATGCCGCCGAGCGTCGAGGGCCCCCCCGCCGTGAGGAGGAAGGGCACGTTGAACTCCTTGAAGGCCTTCGCGAACTCGAGGGCCGCGACGGCGACGAGGGAGGCCGAGACCTGGGGCAGGTAGATGCGCCGGGCGAGGGCCGCAGGCCCGGCTCCGTCGAGGGCGGCCGCCTCCACGACCCGCCGCGGCACCCGGCGCAGGGAGCCGTAGAGCACGAAGACCGCGGCCGGCGCGTTCATCCAGGCGGCGACGAGGAGGGCCGCGGCGAAGGATGGCAGGGGGTCAGTGAGGAGGTTCACACGGATGCCGAAGAGGGAGGAGAGGACCGAATCCCCTCCCGCCCCGTGGATCAGCATGCGCCAGACCGGCACCGCGATGAAGGCCGGCACGCCCCAGGGCACGAGGAGGGCGAGGTAGAGGAGGCGGAATATCCGCTTCGACTCGTGGAGGAGGGTGGCGAGGGCGAAGCCGATGGAGGTCGAGAGGAGGGCCGAGAGGGAGGCCCAGGCCAGGGTGATGAGGAGGGAGAGGCCGAAGGCCCGGTCCCCGGCGAGGCGGCGGTAGTTGTCCAGGCCCGCGAAGCTCCGCCCGCCGTAGCCGTCGTGGAAGAAGGAGTCGACGAGGGCGACGGCGAAGGGCAGGAGCCCCGCGACGAGGAGGAGGGCGCCGAGGGGAAGGAAGCCCCAGGGCGGCCCGCGCCTCCTCTTGGGCATCAGAACTCGGCCCGGATCGAGGCGAGCTGGCGGAGGCCCTTGATGCCGGCCGGCACGAGCTTGGCGCCCCGGTCCCAGGCCAGGGCCAGGGGGAACTCGCCCTCGGGGAGGATGGCCTCGTCCTTGTACATGGCGATGATCACGTCCTCGTTGCGGTTGAGCTCGCGGGAATCCAGGGTCACCTTGAAGCCGTCGGCGGCGGCGAAGACGACCTTGTAGCCGGCCTTGGCCGCCGCCTCGTCGTAGGCCGCGAGGGACTTGTCCTGCTTGTGGGGCGCGTACTTCGGGTCGTCGACGTAGCCCAGGGCGAGGTAGGCCGGGAAGCCGGTGTAGACCGCGGTCTTGCCCTTGGCCTCGTAGGTGACCGTCCGCTTGTGGCAGCTGACGCAGCTCTGCACGGTGGCGCGGTCGAGCTCGAAGCCCATCTTGCCCTCGAGCTTGAGGGAGAAGGGCTTGAAGTCCTTCTGCTTGACCACGAGGCGCCTGACCATGCGGACGGAATTGTGGCCGTCGATGTTGGGGTTGGCGGGCCCGACCTTGACCGTGCGCACATAGCCGGGATCCTTGGGTATGCGCGCGCCGTCCATCTCGAAGGCGAGGATCCAGGTCCCGTCCTTCTGGTCGAGGACCTGGGAGCCGGGGTAGGTCATCTCGTAGCCGTCCATGGCGACGAAGGTCACCGAGTCCTCGGCCGAGAGCTTGGTGAAGCGCTCGATCAGGCCGAGGAGCTTGGCCCCGCCGTAGACGTTCGTGTACTTCGTCCCGGCGCTCGTCGTGTAGCTGCCCGTCCCCTCGAGGTAGAGGTCGGAGGCCTCGAGCTCCTCGAGGGTGAAGGAGGCCGTGGCGCCGCCGGCCTCGATCTCGATGGAGAAGGCCGGGGCCGCGAGGGCCGGGTTCGGGGCGAGGGAGGTCTCGATCGAGGCCAGGTCCTTCACCCAGAGCCCCGAGGCCGTGTCGCCCACGGTCATGGGCGCGATCCATTTCCCGTCGGCCCAGACCGCGACCATTAGGGCCTCGGGAGCGACTTCCTTGGTCGAGAAGGTCTTGGCGTAGCCGTCCTTCGCGACGAGGGTGATCTCGTAGCCGGCCTTCCACAGGGCCTCGTCGAAGGCGTAGTTCGGCCCCGAATCGGCTCCGTCGACCATGGCGACGATCTTGGAGAGGGGCACGCCCTTGTACGTGGCCTTCACGCCCTTGCGCTCGACCGTCTTCGTGACAGCTCCCGCGTTGTAGAGCTTCTCGTAGTAGGACTCGACCAGGCTGTCCTTGCGCGCGCCCGCGAGGGCTATGCTCCACTTCGCCTCGGGCGTGGCGCCGGAGACCGCCTGGGGCGCCGACTGGGCCGAGAGGGCCCAGGCCGCGAGGGCGAGGAGCGCCGTCCCGAGGGAGCGCGCCGTGTGCTTCTTCATGAATTCTCCTCCTTATGGATCATTCCGCCAGGTTCTCGTCGACGAGGCGCTGGGCCGTGGCGAGGGCCTCGCGCACCCGCATCTGCCCCGTCACGACCAGGCGCAGGATCTTCCACATCACGTTCTTGTAGGCCGCGTAGGCCTCCGAGGGGGGCACGACCAGGCCGATCTCGTAGCTCCGGGAGAGGGCCTCGAAGTAGCGGTTCGAGCCCCGCGAGAGCTCCCAGGCCGCCTTGCTCGCCGGCAGCTTGGACTGGGAGGAGGTGAAGCGGGCCTGGACGGGGGCGCTCGTCAGGTACTGGGCGAGGCGGCGGGCCAGGATCGGCCTCGCCGTCCGCCGCGAGAGGGCCAGGCCCTTGAAGTCGAGCATGGGGGCGACCGGCTTGCCCGTCGCCGCCACGACGGGATAGGGGGCCACGCCGAAGTCGAGGCCCACGCGCTCGAACTCGGGGATGCTGTAGGAGCCGGAGAGGATGTAGGCGGCCTTGCCCGAGGCGAACCAGGAGATCATCGCGTCGCGCTCCGCGGGCTCGAGGAGGCCCTCGTCGCGGAGCTTAAGGAGCTGGTCCAGGGCCCGGGCCGTGGCCTCGTCGTCGGCGCGCATGCCGCCCGCCGGGTCGAGGATCCCGGCCTTGCCGTAGCCAGCGGCGAAGGGGAGGAGCCAGTAGGCCGAGTAGAGGTTCCAGGCCAGGGGGTGCTCGACCTTACCCTTGAGGGCGCGGGCCCTGGCCTCGAGCTCCTCGAGGCTCCAATCCGGGCGGGGCGCGGGGCCAGCGATCGAGCCGCGGTAGAACACGAGCTGGGCGTCGAAATAAAAGGGCAGGGCCCAGTAGCGGCCCTCGCTCCGGAAGGCCTCGAAGCCCTTGTCCACAAGGTCGGGGCTCCGCAGGTACTCGACCGACTGCAGGAGTCCCATGCGCGCGAGGCCGGGAGCGTAGTCCGACTGGATCATGACGAGGTCGGGCAGCTTCCCGCCCCCCCGCGCCACGGCGACGAGCTTGGACTGGGTGTTCGGCACCTCGACCGTCTTGATCGACCTGCCGTGAGCCTTAGCGAAGCGGGCGACCTCGGCCTTGAGCTCGGCCACGCCCTCCCAGGAGACCCAGAACTCGGCCCCGTCCTCGGCGAGGACCTCCGCGGCGAGGTCGAGGCGCTCGGCCGCGCCGAGCCTTTCCCCCCCGACCCGGAGCTCCCAGGTACCGCCCGGGGCCTCGACGAGGTAGAGCTCGAAGAGCCGCTCGCCCAGGCCCTCGTCCTCCCAGGCGCGGGAAGCCGAGGCCGACTTCGCCTCGAGGCGCCAGGCCTCGGCGACGAGGGGGTAGAGCTCGCCCAGGGAGACGCCGCGGACGAGGCTCGCCTCCCCCGCGGCGGCCGCGCCCCTCGCCGCCTGAGCGGGCAGGGCCACCGGGCCGGCCAGGGACGAGAGCTCGGCGGAGGAGATGCTCCGGATCCGCGCGCCGTTGAGGGCGAGCTCGAGGGCCAAGGCGCGGAGGGCGAAAAGCGCTAGCAGCGAGAAGGACGCGGCGCGGCAGCGGCGCCGGCATCCCATAGGCGAGACGCGCAGGAGATCCCCCTTTTCAAGCGCGGAAGGCGGCGCGGTTTCCCGCGGCACCCGGTGGCCTTCGTCCCTGGACCCGCTCGGAGGCTGGGCCGGTAGGCGCGAAGGCTCGGTGGACCGTCGCATCCTTATAGCCCGCGCATACGACTCGGTCAAGATCGAGCCGGCCGCGGCCTTGCCCGGCGGCGGCGATGCGGCTACAGTCCTCGCGATGGACAGCGCGGAATCGGGCATCATCGTCCTCGCGGGGGAGCGGGGCTCCGGCAAGACCTGGGCCTGCCGCGAGGCGGCGCGCCTCGCGGCCGCTCGGGGACTCTCCGCCGGGGGCATCCTCTGCCCCTCGCGGCGCGATGCCTCGGGCCGCCCCCTCGAGGTCGAGGCCGAGTCCCTCGGCTCGGGGGAGCGCCGCCTCCTCGCCTCGCGGGAGCGCGCTCTCGACGGCCCCCGCTGGCCCCCCGAGGGCCCCGGGGCCTTCGCCTTCTCGGACGGGGCCTTCGCCTGGGCCCTCGGCGAGCTGGAAGCGGCGCGCTCGGCCGAGCTCCTCATCCTCGACGAGGCGGGTCCCGTGGAGCTCCGCCTCGGCCGGGGCTTCCGCCCCTTCCTCGACGGGCTCGCCGCTTCTATAAAAGGAAGCGCGCCGCGGCCCGGCCTCCTCGTCGCGACGGCGCGGCCCTCCCTCGCCTCCGAGCTCGCGGCGCTCCTGGGCCCCCGCGCGCGGATCCTCGAGCTCGACGCGGCCTCGCGCGACGAGCTTCCCCTCGCGCTCGCCCGCGAGGCCGGCCGCGCCAAGGGAGAAAAGCGCGATGGGCACTAAAAAGCGCCGCGAGCGCTCCTCCCTCCTTGGTTGCGGGGGCGAGGCGGCGTATACTCTGAGCGGACGGGGAGGGAGCCAGGCATGATCCAGTGGAACGCCGAGCTCGCGCGCAGGCTGCGCTGCCGCGAGGAGGAGAAGCGCGATCTCGCGCCCCTCATACGGCGCCTCATGGAGTTCGCGCGCGCGGCGCGGGCCGAGGGCTTCCAATCCCTCGAGCGCGCCCTGCCCGAGGCCGAGGATCCCCTCCTCGCGGCCGGCCTCCGCCTGGTGATGGAGGGGCTCGCGGGCGAGGCCCTCGAGGACATCCTCGCCACCTATCTTTTGGCCGAGGACCGCTCGGGCCTCCCCCTGCTCAAGGCCTGCGTCGTCGTCGAGGGCCTCGTCGCCCTCGCCGAGGCCGACGAGCCCGCCCTCATGGCCCGCAAGCTCGCGGCCTACCTCGGCGCCGAGCGCTCCCTGCCCCTGCTCGAGGAGCTCGAGCGGGACGGGGTCCTCCCCTCCTCCGCCCCGCCGGCCCCGGCGGAAGCCCGATGATCGCCGCCCTGGCCCGCGCCCGGGGCCGCGACTGGGAGGCCCTCAAGGCCTCGCGCCAGAAGAAGGACGCCCTCTTCGACCTCGCGGCCCGGATCGCCCTCCTCGCCGAGCGCTCGCGCCAGCAGGGGATCTCGGTCCTCGCCGAGGCCGCCGAAGTCGAGCGCCGCAAGGCCCTCCGGGCGGGCCTCGAGCTCGTCGCCGCCGGCCGCGACGCCGAGGAGCTCGACCGCGTCCTCGACGCCGAGTCGGCCGAGCCCGATCCCGGCTCGGCCCTCGAGCTCAGGCTCGTGCGCGCCGGGCTCCGCGGCCTCGTCGCCGGCGAGCATCCCTACACCCTCATGCGGCGCATGAGCGCCCAGCTGGGCCTGGAGTACTTCGACAAGGCCGAGGCCTGGATCCTCGGCCGGATCAAGCGGCGCCGGCCCCGGGCCGAGGACCTCGTCGTGCCCGGCGAGCTCCCCGACGTGGTGCGGGACCTCGCCCTCGACCCGCGCTTCCTCGAGCGGGCCCTCCGCGCCGCCGGCCGGGAGATCGCGGCCGCCTCGCTGGCGGGCTGCCCCCGCGAGAGCATGGAGCTCGCCAAGCCACTCTACGGCCGCATCGGGGGGATCGTCATCGAGGACGACGCCGCGTTCCTCCGCTCCCGCCTCTCCGGCGACGAGATCGCCCAGGCCCAGGCGGCCTTCCTCGAGATAGCCCGCGGCCTCGAGGAGCGGGGCGACCTCCGCTTCGGCGGCGAGGAGAGCCTCGAGGCCGACCCCGCCTTCATCGTAGAGCTGACCAAGGCCATCATGACCCTCGACGCCGAGCTCCTGCGCTCGGCCCTCCGAGGCCTCGCGCCGGCCTCCCTCGCCGCGGCCATGCAGGGCATGGAGCCCAAGGCCCACGACCGCATCCTCGCGGCCCTGCCCAAGAAGGAGGCCAAGCGGGTCCTCGACGCCATCGACGAGGCCCCGCCCCTCAGCGCCCGGGCGGTGGTCGAGGCGGGCTCCCGCCTCGCCTCCCTCGTCCTCGCCGCGGCCGAGAAGCACCCCGCCGCGGGCAAGTCCCCCCTCCTCCGCTCGGCCCTCCAGCGCCTCGAGCGGGTCGCCTCCTGGCCCCGCTCCAAGTCCTGAGCGGCGCCCGCACGGGCGGCGCCGAGGCCGCGGGGCGAGGGCCCTAGCCGAGCTCGATCCCCTCGCAGAGCCTCAGGGCCTCCTTGAGCTTGCGGCGGTATTCCGCCTCGGGCAGGGGGGCGTCGGGCAGGATGATCCGGCGGAAGAAGTAGTCCACCGCCTCCTCGAAGCTCAGCTGGAGGATGCCCGAGCCGATCGCCTTGAACAGGGCCTTGGCGAAGGCGTCGCTCGTCACGATCTTCGCGACCAGGGCCCGCTCGGAGAGCCTGACCCCCCGCTCGGCCGAGAGGCGGCGGGCCCGGCGGAAGACCGTGCGCTCGAGCCGCTCGATGTTCGCCGCGTCGTAGTCGGCGAAGCGGGCGAGGTCGTAGTAGACCGCCTGGACCGACCGGTTCAGCGCCACGTGCCGGAACAGGAGGATGTAGTCGACGAGGATCCCGAGGAAGAGGTCCTCCCTCCCCGCGAGCGCCCGGGCGGTGGCCGCGTAGATGCGGTCCACGATCGAGTCGTACAGGGCCCGAGCGATCGCCTCCTTGTCGGCGAAGTAGTAGTAGACCGAGGCCCGGCCCAGCCCGGCCTCGCGGGCTATGTCGCCGACCCCGACCTCGTAGTAGCCGCGCTCGGCGAAGAGCCGCGAGGCCGCCCCCAGGATCGCCTCGCGCCGCTCGCCGCTCTTCTTGTACGCCATCCCCGGGCCCTCCCTCAGGACGCTGCAATTTCGACGCGTGTTAAATTTTACTTGACAGGCCCTACGGGCCGACCTATAGTCGCTCAATAATTCCGACGAGCGTCGAAAATAACGGCGACGGATCGAGTATCCGCCGCCCCCAGCCACCTGTCAATCGCGGGCGCCTCGCGGGCGCCGGCGCCGCCGGAGGGGCGGCGCGGAGGGCAAAGGGCATGGACGGGCGAAAGGCCGCGTTGGGCGCCATCGAGTCGAGGCGCGATCGCCTGGGCGGGCTCGCCGACCGCGTCTGGGGCTTCGCGGAGGCGGGCTTCGAGGAGCGCCGCTCCGCCGCGGCCCTGGGCGAGGCCCTCGAGGCCGAGGGCTTCGAGCTCAGCTGGGGCTCGGGCGGCATCGGCACCGCCTTCGCCGCGAGCTGGGGCTCGGGAGGGCCCGTCGTCGCCCTCCTGGGCGAGTACGACGCCCTGCCCGGGCTCTCCCAGGCCGCCGCCGCCTGCGAGAAGGCCGAGCTCGCCCCCGGGGCCAACGGCCACGGCTGCGGCCACAACCTCCTGGGCGTCGGCTCCCTCGGGGCAGCGATCGCGGCCAAGGAATTCCTCCGCGCGAGCGGCCTGCCCGGCACCGTCCGCTACTACGGCTGCCCCGGCGAGGAGCGCGGCTCGGGCAAGACCTTCA
>Ga0116154_10001359_pt1 | contig 21148 bp, 18 predicted proteins | sample AD_UKC030_MetaG_FD_89898 | JGI IMG/M metagenome (GOLD analysis project Ga0116154, IMG submission 89898) | Active sludge microbial communities of municipal wastewater-treating anaerobic digesters from USA - AD_UKC030_MetaG | ecosystem: Engineered > Bioreactor > Anaerobic > Digestate | place: USA...
ACCCTCAATTGCAGCAAGTCAGAACTCAAATCGCCGACACAACTCGCATCAAGGACCAGATGGCTCTGGAAAATCCTGCCCTGGTTGCGCTCAGCATGATGGCCAGAAACGAAGAGCGAAGCCAGGGAACGACTCTGGATCCGGCCAGCGAAAGGGCCCGCGTTCAGGCGCTGATGGCCAAGGTGGCCTTCCTCAATGATCAATTGAAACGAATCCGGGCGGAGGCCAGGGCAATCGATGATGCCGAGGCCACAATTCGTCAATTGGAACGAAAGTATAATGTGGACCAATCCAGCTACAATTATTTCGTCGCCAAACTGGAACAGGCGCGCATGGACGAAAGCCTGGGCTCCGGAAGAACCGCCAACATCAGTGTGGTCCAGGAGGCAAGCGGCCTGGGCAAGGATACTCAACAGCTTTTCAAAATGTTAGGCATTGCTCTGGCGGGCGGCGTCCTGGCTGGAATTGCTCTGGCGTTCCTCCTTGAAATCTGGCTGGATCCCCGTATCAAGCGGCCCGTCGATTTGGAGAAACGCCTCAACCTGCCTCTCTACATGACCATTCCCCGTGTCTCCATGAATGGTCACGGCAAGCTGAATGTCACTCCAACCCACAAACAACTTCCCGCGCCTTCCTTTGCTGGTCACCGTGAAGCCGGGAATGCCTCTCAACAGACTCAAGACAGAAAAGAAGTGTCCGGAATCAGGAATAACACCCCAGAGAACGCAGTTCCAAACTCCGAGACTGGCGATTCGCAATTTGCCGTGACGATTCCCACGTCTCACAATGCCCCAGCGCTCTGGTCGTCGTCCCACCCCCTCCGCGCCCACTTTGAGGCCTTGCGAGACCGCGTGGTCATGCATTTCGAGGGGGATCTCCATAAGCCCAAACTTCTGGCAGTGACCAGCGGCCACAAAGGAGCAGGCGTCACCACGATTGCCACAGCGCTGGCATCCACCCTTTCCGAAACGGGAGACGGCAACGTCCTGCTCGTCGATATGAATCTGTCCCAAGGCGCGGCGCATCCCTTCTATCAGGGACAACCGGGATGCGGATTGGCGGATGCCTTGGATAAGGATACTCGACAGACCGCTTTTGTTCGGGACAATCTCTACGCCGCGCGAGGACCGGATGCTGGCGGGCAATCGAGCGGCCTGGCCCCTCGGAAATTCCAGAACATGATTCCGAAACTTATGGCCAGTGATTACGATTATATCATTTTTGACCTGCCCCCCATGATGCAAGCCAGCGTCACGCCTCGTCTGGCCCACCTGATGGACATGGTCCTCTTCGTAGCAGAGGCCGACAAAACCAATCGCGACACCATCAAACGCGCCGCAGCCTCCCTGGCGGGCGGCAAACCGACGGTTACGACCGTGCTGAATAAAAGCCAGCGTGTCCTTCCCAAGTGGATGGAAGGTGATTAGCGGTTTTAACCTCGCGGAGGCTCATACTGATGGAGTCAAGCGCAATGCTCTTTTATGGGAAATGTTAACGACTCACTGAAGAGAAGCTTGTTTGCCGTTCAGAAATGGGTTGAGGATCGTTCCTACAAAGGTTATGATCCGGGTGATGGTTTAACTTCTTTCCTAAGGCCGTTGACATTCGGCAATGTTTTCGCTGAGCGAATCCTGCAGCAGCTCATTTGGAAGTGTCCAATCAACGTCCGTCCTCTTGTTGGCGTTGTTCCCCTGGAATCCACAAAAGGCCGTGGCTTTATGGCCTGGGGGTATCTTCTCCTCTACAAAGTTCTAGGCAGCGCGGAGTATAAGGAAAAGGCCTATGCTTGTTTGGATTGGCTCGATCGAAACCGTGAATTGGACCAGACGGGCCATAGCTGGGGCAACCATTTTGATTTTACCACACGGGGGGGACGCATGAAGGCGCACACCCCGACCATTGTATGGTCCGGTTTAATTGGACAGGCCTTTCTTGAGGCCTATGAACACACCCATGATTGTCAGTTCCTGGAAATAGCCAAGAGCATTTGCCGATGGATCCTCACCTTGCCACAGGAAAAAACCTCCACCGGCATCTGCTTGAGCTACACCGGTGTGAAGCAGAGCTCAATTCACAACTCCAATCTTCTGGGAGCCGGCATGTTGGCCCGAACATGGAAACACACCAAGAACCCAGAATACCTCGATGTGGCCCGTCAAGCGGTCATTTACAGCTGCACTCGCCAAAGGCCTGACGGTTCCTGGTGGTATGGGGAGGATCCCATGCACCATTGGATAGACAATTTCCACACCGGTTACAACCTCGATAGTCTTAAGCGTTATATCCAATGCACGGAGGACACGGATTTTCGCCCCTCACTCGATAAGGGCTACGCCTACTTCAAGAAGGTGTTCTTCGAAGACACAGGAAAACCCCGGTATTATCACAACCGGACCTATCCTGTGGACATCCAATGCGCTGCGCAGGCCATCGACACATTCGCATTGTTCAGTGATTATGACTCCGAAGCGATTTCCTGGGCTCAAAAGATTGCCGAATGGACCATTCATCACATGCAGGACGGCAGCGGGTGCTTCTATTACCGTCAATATCCCATGATTTTGGCTCGCACACCATACTTCCACTGGGGACAGGCAACCATGTTCAAGGCCTTAGCCCATCTTCTGTTCCAGTTGGAAAGCGCCCCCAAGCCTCAAGCCCACTCCTCGTTGGCCTTTGCGCCATGAATAAAGATTCTCTCGCAGCCTCAGACCTGAAAGAACCACGTGGGCGAGTGACCCTGCTTGATGGGAGATCACTCACATACGTGCTGGTAACCCCAGCGCGCAATGAAAAGGCCTACCTTGAGAATACGATTCAGAGTGTCATCTCTCAGACCGTGCGGCCGGGAAAATGGGTAATTGTGAGTGACGGTTCCACAGATGGAACCGATGAGATCGTCAAGCGTTACATGGCACAGTATTCATGGATTGAATTGCTCCGCATGCCCGAACACCGGGACCGCCAATTCGCCGCCAAGGCCCATGCCTTTAATGCGGGTCATGACAGGATACGAGAATCCGGATTGGACTATCAGGTGATCGGAAATCTTGACGCCGACATCACATTCGATCACGAATACTTTGAGTTTTTGCTGTCAAAGTTCGCCGCCGCACCCCGGCTGGGTGTCGCAGGAACACCGTTTGTTGAGAATCCAAACGAGTTGAGCACACACACTTACGCTCATCGCTTTGCGCAGTTGGAACATGTTTCCGGCGCCTGCCAGTTGTTTCGCCGCGAATGTTTCGAGCAGGTCGGCGGCTACGTCCCGATCAAAGGGGGCGCCATTGACTGGATTGCTGTGACCACGGCGCGGATGAAGGGTTGGGAAACTCGCACATTCCCGGAAAAAGTATCCCTTCATCATCGTAAATTAGGCACTGGAACCCACGGCGCGCTCGGAACACGGTTCCATTATGGATGCAAAGCCTATTACGTCGGGGGGCACCCACTTTGGGAGTTGCTGCGAGGATTCTTTCAGATGCGCGAGCGTCCGTGGATTCTGGGAGGATTATGGTTTCAGTTAGGATACCTTTGGAGCGCACTGACCCGGATGCCTCGGCCAGTGTCCCCTGAGCTCAGAACCTTTCACCGTGAGGAACAAATGACGCGATTGCGACAGTTGCTTCCCTGGCATCTGCACCGTGCAAGTGTGCCCTCCGCAAAATAGGACTGCTGTGGCAGTTTCCTTCTGAAATTAGAGGATGCTGATCGTAAATGCTGATGATTGGGGTGGCTGGCCAACAGCGACTGACGCCGCGCTGGCCTGTTATGAAAAGGGCCGCATCACTTCGGTGAGCGCAATGGTCTTCATGAACGACTCCAAGCGTGCGGCCGACTTGTCAAAACAGTGCGGTTTTAATGTCGGATTGCACCTGAATTTTACCCAGGAGTTTACTGGTGATTTGAGCAAATACCCATTTTTGCATCAATACCACCGCCGCATTGCACGGTTCCTGCGGTCCAGTAAATACACACTGCTCGTCTACCATCCCTTTCTTCGGCGGCAGTTCCGTTATCTCTTTGAAGCGCAGTTCGAGGAGTTCATCAGGCTATACGGCAAGCCACCATCGCATTTTGACGGCCATCAACACATGCACCTTTGTACTAATATGCTCTTAGACGGGATTCTTCCAGAAGGAGCAAAGGTGCGCCGAAGTTTTTCATTCTCGCCCAGCGAGAAGGGCGCAGTCAACCGTGCATACCGTCGTTGGGTCGACCGTCGTCTTGAGGCCCGCCATCGCCTGTCTGATTGCTTTTATTGCCTCGGCGACTGCCTCCGGCGCAACCACCTCGAAGTGGTGTTCCAGCTCGCCCTTACTGCGAACGTCGAATTGATGACGCATCCCGAGCGTAAACGCGAGTGTTCGTTTCTGCTCAGTAATCGCTTTCACGTTTTATTGGCAAGGATTAGCAATACCACTTACGCGCCACCCTGATGAGCACTCGTCGAACGGGATAATCTCCCGCCAGAGCTATGTTTCGTGCGCGGTATGCGAATAATTTATGGTCTAGCGCAAGTCCAATGCACCCGGCGACATCGACTATTGCGCCGTTCGATTTGCCCTCGGACGATTAACAATCATGATCTCAGTTCCTCATATCAACATTTGCATTTGCACCCTTCAGAGGCCTGCTTTGCTCAGGCGTCTCCTTCAGGATCTTGCCACCCAGCAAACTCGAGATCAATTCACATTCTCGGCGATCGTAGCAGACAACGATCCCGCGGAGTCGGCCCGGTCGATCGTGGAGAATTTCGCCGCATCTTCTTCTCTACGAATTGAGTATGTCGTCGAGCCACGTCGTAGCATTTCCCATGCTCGTAATAAGAGTCTCGAACCAGCTAAGGGACGATATGTGGCCTTTATTGATGATGATGAGTTCCCGGCTTCCGACTGGCTGTTGAACCTCTATCTTGCGGCGAGGAAACATCAAGCAACAGGAGTTTTCGGGCCGGTCAGACCGCATTACGATGCGGGGACACCAGAGTGGGTGAAGAAGGCGGGTTTCTACGAAAGACCCGAGCACTCGACTGGATTCATCATACCATGGCAGGAATGTCGGACGGGAAATGTCCTAGTTGACCGGAGCGCTCTCGAACGCCTTGATCCAGTCTTCCGGTCTGAGTTCGGAAGTGGAGCCAGCGATCAGGATTTATTCAGGAGGTTGATGGAGATCGGGCACCATTTCATTTGGTGTAATGATGCAATCGCTTACGAGGTCGTACCGCTGGGGCGTTGCAGACGCATCTTCCTTATTAAGCGAGCTTTACTTCGAGGGAGTATATCCCTCCGTCACCCCAAAGGACGCCTGCTGAATACTTTAAAAGCGCTGGTCGCCTTACCGCTATATACACTTGCCCTTCCTTTCCTCCAACTCGGTGGACATCATTTATTCATGAAATATCTCGTCAAACTTTGCGACCACGCTGGTCGTTTGTTTGCGCTGTTCGGGTTCCTGCCCGTCCGCATCAGGGAGATGCAATAACACGATGCCTCGGCAGTTTGCGCTTTTCCTTTGCGCTTGCTTCATCGTCTGGCTCTTTCGCTCAGACATGAAGTGGCGAACACTGAGTTCCCACGCCTTGTTGATTCCTGGTTTTTGGCTTGCCATTATCGGATCAAGACCATTAACTCTATGGTTCTATGATCTCGGGCCTGAAGGGATTAGTGGTGATACATCGATCAACCTCTACGTTCAGGGTGGTCTTATGCTGGCTGCCCTCATTGTCTTGTCTCGGCGTGAATTGAATTGGTCACTTGTTATTCTCAATAACAAGACCCTATTCTCTATCTATGCATATTTTCTTCTAAGCGCTCTTTGGTCATTCGATCCAGCACTATCTGCAAAGCGACTCATCCGAGATTTTGGCACAGTCCTCATGGTTCTTGTCATTCTCACCGAAACGAGTCCCTTCAATGCTGCTACTTTACTCTTTGTCCGATGTTCCTATCTGATCCTCCCTTTTTCTGTTTTGCTTATTAAGTATTATCCCGATCTAGGCGTAATGTACCTGCCCTACGGAGGCACTCTGCTAGTTGGTGTTACAACGCACAAAAACCAGCTTGGCATGGATGTGCTTATTTTTGGCCTTATGATAATTGTGGATCTCATCGCCAGGCGACGATCCACGCAGATTTCCTTTTGGAACACGGAACTTATAGAGCGTTATGCGATAATGTTCATGGGCACGTGGCTCCTCATCGTTAGCAATAGCATCACGGCGTTGTTATGCTTTTTGATTGGCCTAACAGTATTTTTTAGCTGCAAACTTCTTTTGCGTTTTCAAAACCCCTGGCATGCCATTACAGTCTGTCTAACTTTTCTTGCTGTTTTATTTATTATTGATTCAACCTTTGATATCTCAGGAACTCTCATTAGTGCTTTAGGAAGGAACAGAACTCTTACTGGCAGAACCAATATCTGGGCCTTGCTTAAGGAAAGACAGATTAATCCTTTGATTGGTTGCGGCTTTTCTGGGTTCTGGGATTCGCCTATGGGACAATCCGTCTGCTTAGACAACAATTGGCATATCAACCAAGCCCATAATGGTTATCTCGAAACATATTTGAATGGTGGTTTCGTTGGCGTAGCTCTATTGGTGGTATTCATTTTGACAGGATTTAAAAAGGTCATTAGCGACCTTTTTGCGAGAGACCTTTTCGCACAAACCAAATTCATGTTTTTTGTTATCTCTGTAATCTATAACTGGTCTGAATCAGGATTTTTTAGCATCGGAAAGCCAATATGGTTTATTCTGCTTCTGATCATGATTGATTACCCTCCATTGAACACCCTGAAGACAGTGACTGCGGACAATTTGACTGATACGTTGAATGAAGCTGACGCCACGCGATGATATATGCTTCAGATTGCCTCAGATCCAGTTTGAATAATGAGGTATAACCTTCCAAAACGTCCCAGCACTCGTCGAATTATCGACAAGTAAACAATCATTTCTCCCGTATGGCCCTGCCGCTCGTAATCGCGGCTTAACCATCGCCATCGTCCGAACCATTTGAAGTTTCGGTCGACCACCCAACGTCTCGGCAGAACCTTGAAGGTCTACAGTGCGTTGCGTTTGAATACTTCGATGGCGCAACGCCAACAATCCAGAGCCTACTGGATCAACGGTGTGCCTTCGGTAAGCATGCGAAACAGCGAAAATCGGCAAAATCCAACGAAGTCAGGGCTATGGGCGGTTTGACCAGGGGATGTCTGAACAACCAGGGGCCCGGTCAGCCCGTATCGGAAGCCTCCTCCGCCTGGGCAAAATTCCAGGGCAACCAACGGTTGACGTTCTTCAAGACTTCCTGCCCGTGGCGTTGCATGGCCATGAGGTAGCCGAAGGGATTGACTCGATTGAGCTGACAGGTGTGGATCAGGCTCATGTAGAGGTCGCCCACCCGGGCACCGTTGAGCGTCTTGTAGGACATCGAATTCCTCCGGTGCAGAACGGCCATCTTGAGCGCACGTTCTGAAAGATTGTTATCCAGGGGCGCGCCGGCGACCTCCAGGAAACGGGTCAGCGGCTCCCAGCGCTTGAGCATATACTTGATGGCCTCTCCCAATCCTGAGTTGGGTTCGACCTTCCGTTGTTGGAATTGCTCGTTCATCCAAGCGTGCAGCGTGTCCATGACCGGCCGGCTGTGTTCCTGATGAAGCGCCAGACGGTCGGCGTCGGAAAGCTTCTGCTCCTTGGCTTGGGCGTCCACGCGGTAGACGTCCCGCAAGCTCTTCACGACGAAGCGGCACTCTTCGGGGAAGTCCTCCACCACCTCCACAAAGCCCCGGCGGCCATGGAGGAGGCAATTACAGAGAATGGTTTCGAATTCCTTGGAGTGGTTGCGGGAGAGGCCGTCGCACATCTGCAGCGGCTGGTCCAACCCGGCGGCCCGCCGCTGAAGCAGTTGGTCCAGATTCTCGCCGGCGTGTTTGTCGCCGGTGAAAAAGAGCGCCACCGGATGCGGGCCGACCTGGGACACAATGTTGGTCGTGAAGATGCCGGTCCGTTTCTTTCCCTGCGGCGGCGCTGGGGCCTGGCGCAGTTGCTGGCGCAGGCTGTTCACCCGCATGGTGGTGTCATCGTGATGGAGCAGCCGCCCTTGAGCTCCGATGCCGATCAAGGCGTCATAGATCAGCGCCGGCGTGGCCGAAGCCGCCTCGATCAGTTCCCATTGCGTGGAGGCCGGCAAGGGAACCCCGAAATGCGTTTGCCACTTGTCCATCCGATACATGGGCTGGCCGGCGCCATAGCGCATGATCGCCAGCATAGTGCCAACGCTGGGATCATACTTGCTGGTGCCAGCTTCCGGCGGGGCGGCCGCCGTGAACACTGCGCCGCACAGGGCGCAACGCAGCCGCTCCAGTTCATAGAGGGTGGCCTGGAAGAGAGGCTGCGCCACGATGCGAATCAGGCGGGCCGGAGTTTTCAGCAGATAAAGTTTGGCCCGCAGACATTGGGGGCAGAGTTGACCGACTTTGAGGGTGGGATGGGGAATGGGCAACCGCTGGGCACCTGGGTAATCTTTGGATCCCTTGCGGCCGTGACCTTTGCGCTTGGCTTTGGGTTCGACGGGGGCGTGATCGGAAGCGGGATCGGTCCCCGGCTGGGGCGGAAACACCTTGGCGGTCGTCTCGGTCGAATGCCCGAAGAGCATCCGCTTAAGTCGGGCGATGGAAAGGGTCTTCTGCTCGAACGCCGCCATGATCCACTGCAGCGTCTGCAGGAGACCATCGAGCAGTTGGTAAGTGGCTGCCGGAACGAGGGGACGCACCTCGGCCAGCAACTGTTCCAGTTGCGCTTCGGTCAGCGTGGTGACCTCGGGCCGTGGCGCTTTAGCCATGGCAGCCAAGGTGCCGTCGGAACTGCTTTGACAGCGGATAGACCCACAGCTCTTTGCGCGGTTGGTAACACTGATGGGTGCGGGCGTTGTGACCGCGGCCGCTGGTCAGTCCCAGGCAGGTCCAGTTGGCGGCACGGTAGCAGATCCCGTGGAAACGCGCCGGGTCAATGAACGTTTCCAACAGATGAATCGGATGGGCATAGAGTGTTTGCCAGTCCTCCGAGATCCTTCGCGCCATCCGCCCCAACAGATGGCTGGCCAACCCCGGCACGCGCAGCCAAGGCATAATCAGGAATCGGGTATTGTAGGCGATGAGGTGCAGATGCCCTCGGCGCACCTCGGCCGGCCAGCCGATGAACCGGTCCCGCGCCGCCAGGTGACGCGGCGCCGACGACCAGGCCATCGCCGCGATGGGATCGCTCCCGGCGAACACCACATACTTCAAATGTTCGCCAACGGGCTGGGTGTAACGCAGGTAGTAGTGCGCGTGCATCAACTGACCAAAGAGAGTCTCTTCGGCCGTGCGGCGCACCTGGCGGATCTCCAGCGAGCCCAGCTCGCGCAGGCGGCATTGCCGCGGCTGTTCCCACAGCGGCAGGGTGGGCGCGGGGGCTGGACGCTCCAACACGTTGTTGGGCGGGGACATCCGTTTGGCCGGCAACTCGACCCAACCGGCCCGGTGCAACTGCAGCGACAAACTACGGCACACCATGTCGCGCAACGCGCCGTTGGGCTGGACCCAGTTCCACGCTCGGCACAGCTCGGCCGAAAGCCGACGGCGGCTCCACCGGGGGTTCTCGGCGATCAGACGCTGGATGAACGCGGTGTCTTCCGAGCGAATTTCGCGGCCACGATAGCGCAGTAGAATAAGCTACATGCCCCGAAGTGTAAGGGGCAAAAGGTGGAACGTAAGCCGATTCGCCGTTTTTCTTTTACCCCGCCAACGGCACCGCTCGCCACATCGGAGCCGCGTTGGCCTGTGCCGGATCGCCGTTCCACAGCAGCAAATGCAATTGATGCGGATCCAGGCGAAGTGAGGCGCTGGAGTTGGCTTTGGGCCACCCGGTGAAGCGCCCCTGCGAAAGCCGCTTCTGCAAAATCCAAAAACCCTGGCCGTCGTAGGTCAGACACTTGATGGCGTGCCGACGACGCGAACAAAAGACGAAGAGCGCACCGGCTTGAGGGTCGCTGCTCAGTGCCTGTCGGCAGAGCGCTGCCAAGCCATCAATGCCTTTACGGAAGTCGACCGGCTCGACGGCCAGCAGAATCCGCATCTGCGGCGTGATTTGGATCATCCGCGCCTCCAGAACGCCTGGGCCATTCCCATAACGGTCGCGTGATCGCAAGGCAGATCGACGGTCATTTTTGCCCCCGCCGGATCGGTCAGTTCGATGCGGCACACGGCTGCGGCTTGGGGCAACCAATCACGGGGGCGCAGCTCGACAAAGGACGGCGGTGCCATGGACACCGAGTCAGCCGGTGCCTGAGGCACCTGGCGCTTCAATTTGTTGTAGTCCAATCGCAGGGTTCGGGCCACCGGCCCCACACCGTGAGTGCTGGCCAGAGTCGCGGCGGATGTCCAGAGGGCTTCAGGAAGTCGAGTGGCTCCAGATTGGGACTGGCGCCATCGGTCTAACTGGTGACGGAGTTGGTTGAGGTCAGTCGTCGAGAATTTCGTTCGTGGCATAGGTTGGCTCGCTTCAGTTGTCTGCCACGAACCTTAGCCGCCCAGGCTTTACCCTTCACGCACTGTTGCCGAAGCGACACGATAAATCAGATGTGTATCACATCCCGAGTTTTTGTGGAATTGCGGTACAGATTACATGTTACCGTTAGAGTATTGCTTATCCTAATTTTCAGACACGCTCTCAGAATATTTCGTGCATCATAGCGTTTGCGACATGGTTTGCATCATCCACAATGCATACATGAAGTGTCCATATTATGGACACGCACAATTGTAAGGACCAGCAATACCGTTCTTATAGTCCATCTACCTTAGTGACCCAATTGAATTTATCCTTATAGGTTTTCCTCGCTATTCTCGTGCCATCTTAAGTGTGCTTTTTCGAATGATATATCGTCTCCTTGTTGGTTAAGTTCCTGGCAATACGTAATATTCGCATAGTGAATCTGCTTTTGAACCAGCATCCACCAACAACACTATCATTTAACGGAATTCCTCAAAAACGAGTTTTCGGTGTTTTGTGCAATTCACAACCAACTCATTCACTTTTTACGCAAAGGAATGGTATGAAAGGTGCATTCTTCAACTCTTGCATGAAAGTCATTGCATCTTGCTTAAAGAGCGGATTTCCCTTGGCTAAGCCGGGGCCGCATTACTTCCTTTTGATGTTCATACTTTGTCTTTGTTTCATCCTGTCCGAAAACGCAATCTCCGATATTATTTCCCCCAACCGTTGCGTGGACTGGAAGGCTTATCCGCCGGGCGTATTTGGCGGAATTATGACCAACCGGCCTATCTTCTGCGATGTGACCACCAATGCCCCAGGTGGTGTCAATGCCAGAGGTGATGGGATTACGGATGATTGGCCGATAATCCAATACTGTATTAACCAATGCCCATCTAACCATGTTGTCTACTTGCCTAAGGGAACGTTTCTTATAACAAAAGGACTTACACTCAAATCGGGCGTGACACTACGCGGAGCAGGACCGGAGAATACCATTATCATGATGACAAATTGGCCCGCAATCAACCCAGCGGGGGTCTTCATCTGGGCCGGAATGAATCAAACTGACACTATAAACAGCAAGTCCACTAACAGCATCATTGTTCTCGATGGGGCAATGCAGTATTCTACTAACCTAGTACTAGCCAGCACGAGCGGACTCGTGCCGGGCGGACTCGCCTTGATAGACCAAGAAAACGATCCACAATACGTTGGTCCCAGCACCGAAATAGGTTATACATACCTGGGGCGTCTATCCGGTACTCGAACCATGGGCCAGATTGTGGAACTTCTTTCCGTCACAACGTCAAATGTGACTTTTAGTCCACCACTGGCCTACTGGTATACTAACAACGCGCAACTCACGCCTCTCAAAACGGTCCGCCGATACATAGGGCTAGAGGATTTTGGCTTAAGTAACGCAATTCCTGATAATCCATCCTACCTGTGGTTGATAGCCTTTGGACAAACAGCGGATTCCTGGATTAAAAATGTGCACACCTTCAAGACCAAGCGCTACCATATAAGTCTAGCAGGTTGTTTTCGTTGCACTGTTCGCGAGTGCCAAATGGAAGGGTCTTATGTTTATCTACCGTCCAACGCTTACGGATTGAGCCTCCGCGACTATTCCACTGCCTGCCTCGTTGAGAACAATTTAACCAGTTCAGCCAGCCCTGGACTTGGGCCAGGCTTCGCGATGGAGTGCGCCGGCCCTTGGAATGTAGTAGGCTACAATTACGTACATCACGTTTACAGCGAATACAACGGCATGATGTGGGCTTTCAGCGCCAACCATGGGGCATTCTCCCACATGAATCTGTTCGAGGGAAATGTCGGCAATGGCATCTGCGCTGACCTCACCCACGCCGGAAGCGGTTGGCAAACCATTTTCCGAAACCATTTTCGAGGCTGGGAGCCCAATCCCAGCCCGCTGGGCAGCAATACCAACGACTATCAGAGAGCGATTAACATTTGTGGTTCCAACTACTTCTATAATGTGGTGGGGAACGTCCTGGGTGATCCTCAGCTAATCAATCCAATCTGGGAGAACAAATGGACGTACGAGGCAAGAACGAACAACTCCAGCAACAGTCGCCCTTTTATTTGGAGGGTGGGTCTTATTCGCACCGGCGAAAGCCGCGATCCCAGTCCCAACAACTGGGACCAACGCACTGTGGATACCTTGTTGCGTCATGGCAATTATGACTATTGCTCGAACAATGTAGCGTGGGATCCGACGATTCTGGACACCAATCTCCCTCCTAGCCTTTATCTCAAAGTCAAACCTGATTGGTTTGGAGATCTACCCTGGCCACCCATCGGACCCGATGTGGAAGGCTTGACGAACATAATTCCGGCCCAGGTTCGCTTCCTAAAAACGATTATGTTCTCCCCAACTAAAGTCCAGGGATTTCAGATAATCCCCCCCTCACTCTAGCGAAGCTGCGTATCAAAAGCCGCGTTTCCATTAGGTTGACAGAGGAGATATTTCCTCAAGTAATCATACCATAGAGCCAGCCCCAAAGAACGCATGTTTCACGGAGACAATGAGCTAGAAATGACTTGTCCTGCGTATAAACCCTGATTTTTCGCGATCTGCGAATCATATTCGATAGTCATAAGTTCGAGGCTTCTTAAATGGTCCGTGGTTTCTGCCTCGCCTCCGATGGGGGAACCTGCTTGCGCACCAGATGCAATTCGCCCCGATCCAACAGTTCCGATTGCACCTCTTCTCCGGCTCCCAACCCAATGGCCGCCGTCAAGGGCAATGGAAAATAGACATACAACCGGTCCTGTTGGCCCCGGGACCGAATCGCCTGCACTTTGCAGTGGTTTGTGGGGCTTAACCGGCTGGACATTGTCCGGGTGCCCAGCAAAAGCACACTTCAGTGGTGTTCGGACTGGGCGGCACAGCCCAAGGTCCGGGCTCAATTGAACCGGTTGCTCCAAGCCGCCCTTCAAGGCCAGTCGTCCTGGAACAGGAGAAGGATCTGGATCTGGACACAATCGTATTTGACTGTGGATTTTAGGAACAAGCTTTTCTTGAGCGAAAGCCCGGACGGATTTTTTTGGATTTTCATTTGGCCCGGGAGGGGGCACCCTCCGATGCCCACCAACTGCTAGACAGCTTGATTCGGATCGATCAAGCGCTGCCAGTGGAAATCGGGCGGGTGGTGACGGACCGGGGTTGCGACAGTGCCGACATTCGGGCGATTATGGATGCGCTGAACATTTAGAACGGGATCTGTCCCAAATCGCCTCGGGGATTGAAGGATCTGCTGCGAAAGGTGGAGTTTGTGCGATGGCAGAGACGTCGGGCGCAGACCGAAGGGCGGATCGGGATTTTGAAGAATCAGTTCTTGGGGCGGTCGCGGCGGGCCAAAGGAATTGAGCATCGGGAATTGGCGGTGAGTTGGGCAGGCTTGGCGCACAACCTGTGGGTTCTGGCCCGGATGCCGAATGGCGAGGCGGTGGAACAATCGGCATAAAAAGCGGCTGGGATCGATGAATACTCCAAGGTTGGAATAAGGGTGTGCATTAACTAAACCTTTTTCATGAGCCTTATACACGAAGGCCTTAATGTACTCCATTGCTTTTATGCTCGCCTTGACATCAGTCGGCTAGAGTGACAGTTGCGGGATTGGTTTATGTCAATTCTCCCAGTCTGGTTCTGCGCCTTTATGGCGGCGCATCAAAACATGCTCTGATGGTTCGCATACTACAATCGCTAGCACGAAAGTCGCGGAAATCTTCTTTCCTGAATAATGTGCTCATTGTCATGTCGGGTACAGCCATCGCGCAAGTTTTCAGTTTTGTACTTTCACCAGTGATTAGCCGTCTTTTCTCTCCGGAAGATTTTGGCGTTTTTGGCTCGTTTATCGCGCTGCTGACAGTAATCACCGCCGCTGTTACTCTTGAGTATTCGCAAGCCATTATGCTTCCCAAGGAAAACGTTGAGGCGATGAATTTGTTTCTGGTATCCTGTGTTGCCACGCTTGTGACGGGTTTCTTCTGTATAGTGGCTGTTCTCTTCATTCCCTCCTTGATCCAGGAATTGATCCGATCTCCTAATCAATGGTTTCTTTGGTTACTCATTCTCGCAACACTTTTTGGCGGATTGAATCAGACTCTTCAGGCGTGGTGCGTTAGGGTGAAGGCTTTTAGGCGGACTTCTGCTTCTCAAGTTATACGAAGTTTCTCAGCTAACGGTCTTCAGATTGGCTTTGGCTATACAGGTTGTGGCTCCACTGGATTGATCGTAGGGAACGTTCTGGCAGATTTATTTTCAAGTCTCAGCCTCTTACGCACTGTCGTGCCAGATTTGTTATCTTATTGGTCCGATGTTCAGTGGAAGCGCATGCGTCAATTGGCCACAGAGTACCGGGACTTTCCCTTGTATTCGGCTTCACAAAACACAGTCAATGCTCTTTCTCTCGGTTTGCCAGTGATTCTTTTGACGCACTTTTACGGTATAGCCGTGGCAGGAGCTTATGCTTTTGGTATCCGAATCATGGTTGTGCCTGTTTCTCTAGTACATCGCTCTCTGCGACAAGTCCTTTTTCAGAAAGCCTCGGAAATCCAACATCGCGGGAACCCGTTATTGCCACTCTTTCTAAAGTGCACCATTGGCTTATTGATTATTGGAATTCTGCCTAGCTTGTTGCTTTTATTCTTTGCGCCTTCTATCTTCATCTTTCTTTTTGGCGCCCAGTGGAATACCGCAGGGGAGTTTGCCCGTTTTCTATCTCCTTGGATTCTTGCCTCGCTATGTAACCTGCCTTCTGTTATTTTTGCTCGATTAATCAGAATTCAGCGCAGTGTTTTTCTTTATGAGTTGGTTGTGCTGTGTGCCAGATTTTCAGTATTGGTTTTAGGTGGTTTTTTTCTTAATGCTCTTCATGCAATTGTTCTTTTTTCTTTGGTTGGTACCGTTATGAACATTTTCTTCATACTGTTTGTCCTGCGAGCCATTCGGAATAAAGAAATATTTTCGAACCGCTCGTCCGCTCATACAGCCACCGTCTTTATCTGATTAGTTACTGCGATTTGGTTGGGACGAGACGGAAGGGATCAAGCAACTAGGCGTTTTTCGGGGCTTGGCGCGCAGTCCCAATCAATTGCTCCCCAATATTTTTGCCTCTTCAGACGTTATCTGGGGAATAAACACTAAACAAAACGACGCCCATTCCAACAAAAGTTCCTGCTGGCGGGCGAGCGGCGGCGCGGGATGGTCTGAGCTCCAGCTCGCCACGCCGCCGGTCGCTACGCGTAACGAACTCGCCCGCTGGCAGGGCTGATTCCCAAGTGAATTCACCATTTTGCTCAAAAAACCCAATAAATAATCCCAGGGAAATCCCGGAACAACCAGTTTTTTAAAGTGCTTTCTCTCAGACAACATTTTTTTCAATTCGATTTTGCTCGCATTTTGAAGAGGGCTTTATACCGGTCCGGTTTAAGGTGGTTTGATCGTTCTCTTCTCTTTCTCCGATTAAATCTTGATACGATGCCCTACTCACGGTCTTGCCCCTATTGTTTTCGTCTGCCCTCTTTAATGGATGTTGTTGACAATCCTGATTATTGGGATGGTTGGTGCACGCGAAATGCTGCCGTGAAGCGACTCCGGCAAGGCTGTACATTGTTCGTTGTACAACATGATGGAATAAACGCCTGTTTTGGTTGGTCTGAATGCAAATACGTTCATATCTCATGGTTTGACTTGCGCTTTTCCATTCCAAATAATGTGGTCTACAATACTTTTTTATACACCGTTCCAGAAATGCGAGGTAAAGGTATTGGATCACAGTTATGGTATGATATGGCATCCTATTGGAAAAACAAAAAATATCAGTACATTTTTGTAGTAATCGATCCTAATAATTCTGCTTCATTATCCTTACACAAAAGGCTAGGTTATCAATTGTATCAAACAGTACATTATCGTCGTCGATTTTTTTTGCGCTGTTACCATACTGTGTCGGCTCGAACCGGTGAGCAACTACGCCATCTTTCTCTATTTCATATGCCTAAACACATCTGGAATACTTTTTGGTCTCTCTTTTTTCCAATGATATTTGTTTGCGTTACTTTATAGTATTTTACTTTTTATTTGATATTCGCTTTATTTCTTTTACTATTCTTTTGCCATACTTTTTTTCCTAATGTTTTAGAATTCGGCCTCTATGCTTTTTTATTCTTTTAAGAACCTTGTTAAGCGAAGTCCTTTTCTGAAAGACTTATACTACAGACAATGGCTGCTTTTTAGAAGACTATTGTACGCTCTTTCGCCTGAACTTCTTGCTAAGTATCGTTACTACACGATGAGAGGCCGAACTCTCAATCTTAAAAACCCAACTTGCTTTACAGAGAAACTTCTTTGGTTGATGCTTTACTGGGACAACCCTCTGAAGACCACATGTGCAGATAAGTACGCTGTTCGTTCCTATGTAAAACAACTTGGTTTAGAACACATGCTTCCAACCATGCTCGCAGTATATGAGAATGCGACGGACATTAATTTTGACGTGCTACCAGACCGTTTTGTGCTAAAGTGCACTCATGGCTCTAAAATGAATTATATTTGCAGATCAAAGTCCACTCTGGACAAAGCCAATGTAATAAGCGTTTTGAACTCTTTTTTAAAAAAGGATATTAGCATGGTGTCAGGAGAAAAGCACTATTCTCTCATACCACCGCGCATTATATGTGAGGCTTTCTTAAACACATCATCCAATGCACTTCCAATTGATTATAAATTGTACTGCTTTTCAGGAAAAGCACACTGCACGTTAGTATGCATTGGAAGAAATGACGACGGACACGGGGCATCATATTATTATTATAATCGAGAGTGGACGTGCGCGCTGCCCTATAACATACATAGTATCAATAACGATGATATTATTCCAAAACCGTATTCCTACGACGATATTCTTCACGCGGCAGAATTGCTTTCAAAACCATTCCCGTTTGTTAGAATTGACTTCTATGACATTGATGGTCTGGCTGTATTTGGCGAAATGACCTTCACACCTGATGGATGCATTGACACTGAACTTACCGATATCGCAGAGAAGGAGTTGGGCGAAATGCTACTTTTACCTAGAGCCAATGCCTGTTAGATCTCATTACATGTTATAAGTAACAAAGACTTTTATTAATATATATACATCTATTAGCTTATGCCTCTTCAGACATTATCTGGGGAATGAACACTAAACAAAACTACGCCCATTCCAACAAAAGCCCCTGCTGGCGGGCGATCGGCGGCGCGGGATGGTCTGAGCTCCAGTTCGCGGCACCGCCGGTCGCTTTGCGTAACGAACTCGCCCGCTGGCAGGGGCGATTCCCAAGTGAATCCACCATGTTGCTCAAAAATCTCCAATAAAAAATCCCAGGGACATCCCTGAAGAACCTTTTTTATGAGCTATTTCATTATGGGCAATACGCAGGATAGTGTTTTGCAGACTAAGTGGAAAAACGATTTCGTGGAAGTCGTTCCACCCGTATTGCGCACTTCCGAACTTAATATTCGTCAATCATATTCCTTTCTAACAAGCTATGGAAACACAAAAGTGATCGATGACATCATAATCACAAATGAGGCAACCAACTCCTGGTTAGCACTTCTCGGAACTCCGCTTGCAGTGTCGATGGACAATGCAGAAAAACGAAAGTTAATTCAGAGAGTTTTTTCCGAGCCGAGAAGTGTTCTTACGAGCGACCTCGATGGTTGTTTTGCGTTGGTTGCTTATGATGGTCAATCTAATGCACTGCTGGCTGCAACGGACTTCAATAATACCACGCCAATATATTATGGAACGAACAATAATGGACTTTTTCTCTCAAGCCATGAACTGCCCCTCGCCCGATTATTGCAGGCAAGGATAAATCCATTGGGATTTAGCCTTTCAATCCATTTGAAGAATACTTGGGGCTCAATGACTCGCTTTGAGAATGTTCACAGGATGCTTCCTTGCCAGTGCATCCAATTTCGACAAAACAAAAAAATTAGTGACGAGATCTACTGGCGACCAACTGATGAAACACCGATGCGGTCGGGTTTCGATGACATCATTGAGGAATGGCTTGCCATACTGAAACTCTCAGTCAGGAAGTACTATGAGGCTGGAAAAAACAAAAATACCATATGCGATTTCACAGGGGGAGAGGACTCACGACTGCTACTGTCCACATGCCATGCTCTTAATATTCCTTTTCAGGCCCAGGTAACCGGTTTGGAGGATGAAGTGGATGTTGTTGTGACAAGGAGGGCGGCAAGTTGCACCGGGATTCCGCTCATTGTTCGACCGAAGTACTTTGTTAGCAAAGAACAACTCAAGACCAATGCCTCATATATTAACTTAATGCAGGATGGATGTGAAGAATTCTTTAGATCCTGCACAGACTATGCCACCGACGCCTCTAATCCTGTTATAAATCACACGCATATAAAGTATTGCGGAGTCCCTGGTGGAGAGGCTTTCAGAGGTTCATACTACCTTAGAGGAAGAGCTTTATTCCCTGAAAGCACTCGTGGTTTTGACTACAAGTTTTTTATTCGAATGAAATACCTTCTTGACTTTCACTCAGGTCTTTTATTAGTACCTGACAATGAGTGTAAGAACGTCGTTTATGAATTCGCCAAAGAAGCCCTTCAAGATGTTTCTGATTTCCCTATCGGTACCAAAATCGACCATTTGCTGAGGGTGTTTCAAACCTGTTTTACCGGTCTCGTATACAAAAATCCCCGCTACCTTCCGTTTTCCTCAAATCCCATGACCCGTTCTATTTACTGGCTGCCACCGCGCTTCAAAAAGGGAAGTAGATTAACTAGAGCATGCACTGAGATTTTGTTTCCCGAACTAGCGTTAATGAAAACTGAAAAGGGAGTTCCGACAATACGAAAGACGCTACTTAGAACTCATTTGTTTATGGCTGAAAAGGTAGCCTTGGCACAATTTCTGTTTCGTGGTACTGTCAGTAGGTTTTTTAAAATAACGGATTCTAATAAATGGTATTATAAATGGGCGTTGAACGCGCCTGTAATACAAACGTTGCTTACGGAATCTCCTTATGCTGGATGGTTTTCATCGGCATCTTCCATGAGAACAGGTCATTTGTACAATGGAAAGGCTTTGGAGTCGCTGCTCTCTGGCGCGAGGTCCTATAACAGCAGGTATGTTCCCATTCTTGGTAGAATCATCAGCCAGGAGTTATCGTGCCGGTGGGTTTACCGTGATTTGTAGTTTTGTTGCACACCTATTTTCCTGCCCCAGCTATCTTGTTAGATAATAAATTTTAGAGCCAGTCTCAAAGGCCGCAAGTGTGACGGAGACAATGATCTACAAAAGACTTGATCTGATCATAAACCCTGAATTTGCGCGATTCGCGTCAAATTCGATGGTTATAACCTTTTTAGGTCGCCACCCAGAGCGTTTAGCTTCTTCAGAAATGTGTAATTTCGACAATGATCATAAAAGGAGATAACCACTGATTAACGATTATCATAAAGGATGATTTTTGATGATTTTGGAGCCAAATGACCGTATCTTGGTAACTGGCTATGGAGGTTTTATAGGCCGACGTGTAGTGGCTTGTTTGATTGAACGCGGGTTCAGGAATGTCGTTGGTTTAATGAGGCCCTCCACAAGTGTTTCTCCAGCGAATTCCTCTACCAAAAGTCGTAACATATCCTGCCTTAACGTGCTTCATGGCAACCTTCTATCTCGAGACGATTGCCTCAGAATCACGAAGGACGCGCGGCTTGTATATCACCTTGCCGCTGGCCGAGGTGAAAAGTCATTTCCGGACGCGTTTCTAAACTCAGTCGTCACCACTCGGAACCTTTTGGATGCTTGTCTTTATAATAAAAGCATAAAGCGGTTTGTCAATGTTAGTTCTTTTGCCGTTTATGACAATCGGAATATGATACACAAGCAGCGCTTAGAGGAGACCTGCCCGGTTGAGCCACAACCTGCACGACGAGGTCAAGCTTACTGCTACGCAAAAGTTCGCCAGGACCAGCTTGTTCTTGAATATTCTAGGAATAGCAGCATGCCATGTGTGATTGTCCGCCCCGGTTGGGTATATGGTCCAGGCAACGAAGCTATCCACAGCAGGGTTGGAATAAGCACTTTCGGTCTCTTTCTTCATATGGGCGGCGGCAACATACTTCCATTGAGTTATGTCGACAATTGTGCTGAAGCCATCGTCTTGGCCGGACTGGTCAATGGGATCGAGGGCGAGGTATTTAATGTCGTTGACAACGATCTTCCTACCAGCCGTCAATTTCTTCGCGCCTACAAACGGTTCGTCAGGAGATTTCCCTCGGTGTATCTGCCTCATAGCCTTAGCTATCTGTTTTGTTGGCTCTGGGAAAAGTATTCGGCATGGTCTGAAGGACAGTTGCCGCCTGTGTATGGCCTTGGGACCTGGCACGCAAACTGGAAGAAGACCTCTTATAGCAATGACAAGATTAAGAACCGTCTGGGATGGACTCAGCGGGTTCCAACCAATGAAGGATTGAACAGGTATTTTGCCGCCTGCCGGGAAAAGCTGAACCATGCTTAAGATTGCCATTGTCGGATGCGGGAAGATCGCTGATGACCA
>Ga0116154_10001363_pt1 | contig 21119 bp, 16 predicted proteins | sample AD_UKC030_MetaG_FD_89898 | JGI IMG/M metagenome (GOLD analysis project Ga0116154, IMG submission 89898) | Active sludge microbial communities of municipal wastewater-treating anaerobic digesters from USA - AD_UKC030_MetaG | ecosystem: Engineered > Bioreactor > Anaerobic > Digestate | place: USA...
GGCGGATAGCTCAGTCGGGAGAGCGCCACGCTTACACCGTGGATGTCACAGGTTCAAGTCCTGTTCCGCCTACCATATGGCTTGAAATGCGGGGTCGTAGTTAAGCTTGGTTATAACGCCGGCCTGTCACGTCGGAGGGCGTGGGTTCAAGTCCCATCGGCCCCGCCATAAAAAAAGAGGGTAAAGGAGTAACTTTACCCTCTTTTTTTATGACTTTGCCACGGATACCCGGTAAAATCCTCGATATTTTTATGAATGATGATAATTGGCGAGAAGCGTTTTTTTGATCGTTCTTGATTCCGGAATAGGGGGAACTTGCAGATTATAAACGATTTCGAGTAGATTCATAATAAGATAAAAAGTCGCCCCCCAAAGAATATGTTCTTGCGTACCGTTCCGCTCTCGGAAAAGTAAACACGGAAATTCTTCACCCTGTTCACCACGCTCGGGCATTTCGACAGCAAGGCGAAAATAACTCCCTTCGTCAAAGAATAACCTCAGGGGGATATTGATGATTCTTTCGACTTCGTCGTTTAATCGATATTTCGATTGCTTCTGAATGAAACAAACGGAAGGAAATATCACACGGCGGAACATTTTTAAGGTATAGGTCGGCAATGGGCCCAGGTAGATCAGGCGGCAGGGATTCATCCTAATTTCTTCCCAGGCCTCGCGCAGGGCGCTGGCAAGAAAAAGTTTGATGATCCGCCGGACCTTGCTTTCATAATGATTAAGAAAAAGGTGTTTGTTGCGGCGCATGATGGGTATGAAGCCCCAAGAAATGAAACATTCCAGTAAATTATCTTTCATTGGGCTGAGCATGCCACCGGGAAAACTCAAGTCGCCTGGCTGTGAAACTTTTAACGATCGCTTGATCAACTGGATATAAAACTGACCGGCATCATAAAAAATCGGTATGCACACGCCGGCAGACAAGTAATTGATCTTATCTTTGTTCTGATCTTGGATAAACGTTAATTTCTCATGGAAATCGAGATGCCGGTTTCCCAAGGACCGGGTCAGTGTGGCAATAAAAGATGAGCTGATGTCATTCATATAAAGTGCTTTCAAAAGAAAAAGCTTGACTCGAGAGTCAAGCTTCAATCTTGGTGGCGGTGCAGGGAATTGAACCCCGGACACTACGGATATGAGCCGTATGCTCTAACCGGCTGAGCTACACCGCCATTGTATTCCTTTAATGCTGCACGTCTTCAATTTCGGTGCTTGCGGCGGATTTGCTTCTTATATGCTTTTTATTGTGATGTCAACCCTTATTCTGTGGCCAGATCGTAGGCCGCAATCACGCTTGTTTTCTGAAGACTTCCCCCGCTGGACATGACCAGCGCTAAAACAACTTCTTTCTGGCCGTCATTGTCGATGTCTTTGAATTGATAATCGCAAACATAGCCATTGATTTTTCGTGTCCGCCAATTTTCCACAAAGCCCAGACCATCCCATTCCAGGTTATAGATTTCCGCGGCGGTAAAAAGCTTCACATTTGCAAAATAACGGCCCGAGGAAGAAAGGTTTTTAACGATGATCAATTCTTTCTTGCCGTCTTTGTTGGTGTCATAAGTGAAGGTTCTTAAATTAACATAGTAGAATTTCTTGACGACGCCGTCTGATGTTTGCCGGTCTGTGAGATCAAAGACATTGTTCGTGCCGCCGAAGATTTCATCGCTTCGGTACAAGTATTCCGGACTCCCCCCGAAGGCATTGACCTTGGTTAAGGATTTGTCTGTCCTGGAATAGATGGAAATATAGTCGCCATCGTCGATGGCCAGAACTTTATCGGAACCGCTTTCCGTGAAATTAATGATGGAAACACTGTAAACGGAGAGCCCTTCGGGAATCTGCATTTTCTTGCCCGTTTGGTACGCGCCGTTTTTCCATGTCATTTCATAGATGGGAGAGGAGAAGGGATCCGTCATGCCAAGAGATTGCGCCATTAAGACCGGAACGCCATCCGGCATTTCGATAACGCGCATGAAGTAACTCAGATTAGACGCAATCACCTCGTATTTGTCTTTTTTGAATTCAAGGACAAAAGAATTCAGGTAATTACGATTCAACCGGGTTACGAGTATTTCTGGAATCCCGTTTTCATTGATATCCGCAACATCGACGGCAAGATACTTTTCGTAGGTTTTACCTTCGATTTTCTTTAGAAGATTAAAATCACGACCTTTTTTCTGATAGATCATGACATTGTAGTTGTCGATCACCACCACTTCGTTGATGCCGTCATTGTTTACATCGCCTATATCCATTCCTTTGAATTGCATGGGTATTTTCTGACTCATCCAGAAACCCTGGCGATCAAGCGGTTGGGGCGCGTTAATAAACTCGGTATTGATGGCCGAGGTCAGGGTGCCTTGAGGCGAGGTTCTCATGGTCTTGATGATATGCGATTCGCGATTGCCGTTTCCCGACGGAGCAGCAGCCCCTGAAGCCACGGGCCCGTGCGATGAAGACTGGAGTGAGGTGTCCGGTTCAGAACCCAGTACATGATAATTGATCTTTTGAGCGAATTCGTTGATTTTGGGGATCATTTCATCAAGGCTCTGACATTGATAAAAAAGCGACAGTGCAGGTTTACCCGTCGATTTCATATCAAAAAGCTTGCCGTCAACACTGAGAACACTGCCGATTTTGGTCAAACTGCCCGAGACGACATAATCGGCTTTCAATCGGGCGCCGATGTCGTAAATATTGGCGGAAGCAAGGTCTTTGTTGTCCTTAATGATACCGGAAACCGCGTCTTTTTCCACGACCTGGATTTTATCCTGGTAGGATATTCTGGAAGACAACATATCCCAGACGCCATAACGCATATAATCGATATCCTCAGCGCTGTGTGTGGAAAAGGGCAGGACGGCGATCACGTATTTATCCTTGGCCAAGGAACAGGCCGGCTGAATCAAAAGGGAAAAAAGCATCAGGATCAAAAAGACCTTGAAATGATTTTTCATCGATAATCTCCTCTGCCATTTTGATAAGTTGTGTTTCCTTAACACTTTCACCATGACGATTCAAGCCCTTCTTTCTATGAGAGGATGCTACAAAAAAATTATACACGACGAGAAATGAGAGGATGCCCTCAAGGCAATATTATGATATGGGTTAATGTCGTTTTTCCTTTCCGATAAGCAGGAACGGCGAAAGATCGATAAAAACTGCTGTCCTGGAAAAAGGTAATAGACCATGATCGCACTGATACAGCGTGTGGATGAAGCCCATGTCTATATTGATGAAGAATTGAAAACCCGTATACAAAGGGGATTGCTTGTTTTTTTGGGGATAGCGCGGGGAGACTGCGAAAAGGATGCCGATTATCTCCTGGAGAAGGTCCTTAATCTCCGGATATTCGAAGATTTGAAGGGGAAAATGAATCTTTCTGTGATGGACGTGGCCGGAGAGCTCCTCGTCGTGTCCCAGTTCACATTACTTGCGGACTGCAGAAAGGGCAGGCGGCCTTCTTTTACCGGAGCTGAAGAACCCGGTCAGGCAAAGAAACTGTACGAGTATTTTCTGGATCGGGGAAGGCAGACTTATGGAAAGATATCATGCGGTGAATTTCAAGCCATGATGAAGATTCAGCTGATCAATGATGGACCGGTGACGATTTCCATCAGCAGTCGAGTGTAAAATCGGGGCAGGCACTTGGAAGGCATAAAAAAAGAGATTAAAGACCTTTGCGATATCCGGATCGATAAAGACGGTGTTTGGTATTACCGCGGTGCGGAAATGTATCGTCACGATATTGTCCAGTATCTTTATGCACACATGAAAAATACGGCGGATGGCGAATATTACATTGAAATGTCCGAATATGACCGCTGTAAAATCGATGTCGAAGACACAGCCTTCGTCGTAAAATCCGCCGAACGTATTCATGCGGATAACGGTCAGAAAGAGGCGATTCGCATTCATCTTTCCGACGGGTCTTCGGAGGAGTTACGGCTTGACAGTTTGTCCATATCCAGGGAAAATGTTTTGTATTGTCGGATCAAGCAAAATTCATTTAAGGCGCGTTTTTCCAGGAAAAGCTACTATCAAATCATCAATGATGTGGAATATGATGATCAGCTAGGGAAATATTTCCTGAAAATCAACGGTGACCGATTCTTTATCGAAGAGAACGACCATTAATCAATTCATCCGGAGGTTAGGAGCGTTGGAAGAGAAGATCAGAGAGGCGTTAACATTTGACGATGTGCTTCTGGTACCCAGTGAATCCTCGATATTACCCAAGGACGTGGATACATCCACATTTCTTACAAAAAATATCGCCCTGAATATACCCATTGTAAGCGCCGCCATGGATACCGTTACGGAGTCGCGGACCGCAATATGCCTGGCCCAGGAGGGCGGTATCGGCATTATTCATCGGAATATGAGTATTGACCGCCAAGTGCTGGAAGTCGATAAAGTCAAGAAATCCGAGAGCGGTATGATCATCTCTCCCATTACCATTGAACCTGACCAGAAGGTTAGTGAAGCCCTCGACCTGATGAACCGTTACCGGATTTCCGGTGTACCCGTGGTCAAGAAAAAGCGACTGGTGGGGATTTTAACCAACCGAGATCTTCGCTTTGAAACAAATCTGGAACAGCCCGTGTCCAATGTGATGACCAAGGAAAATCTGGTGACGGTTTCAGCCAGTATTTCCCTGGACGAATCCAAGCGCCTGTTACATCAGCACCGGATCGAAAAGCTCCTCGTGGTGGATGATGACTTTAATCTCAAGGGCCTCATTACCATCAAAGACATAGAAAAAATTAAGAAATTTCCTTTGGCATGCAAAGATACACTCGGACGGTTGCGGGTAGGCGCCGCTGTGGGTATTCTTGATCGTGAAGAGAGGGTATCCGCCTTACTGGCGGCCGGTGCGGATGCAATCGTGATCGATACGTCTCATGGCCACTCCTCAGCAGTCCTGGATGCCATCCGGGACACGAAGAAAAATTTTCCCCAATGTGAATTGATCGCCGGTAACGTCGCAACATCCGAAGGGGCAAAGGCCCTGATCGAAGCGGGAGTCGACGCCATCAAGGTCGGGGTGGGTCCCGGTTCCATCTGCACCACCAGAATCATTGCCGGTGTCGGTGTCCCACAGATCACAGCCATAACGGACGCCTGCAAAATAGCCGGTAAATACGAAATTCCCGTTATCGCCGACGGCGGAATCAAATATTCGGGGGACATCGTCAAGGCATTGGCCGCAGGCGCTCATACCGTCATGATCGGAAGCCTTTTCGCCGGGACAGAGGAAAGTCCGGGTGAAACGATCCTGTATCAGGGCCGCAGCTATAAAGTATACCGGGGCATGGGCTCTCTTGAGGCGATGAAACTTGGCAGCCAGGACCGGTATTATCAGGATGATATTGAAAGTACGATCAAACTGGTGCCGGAAGGGATTGAGGGTAGGGTACCTTTTCGTGGTTCGTTATCCGCCAGCATTTTCCAGCTTATAGGCGGGCTGAAAGCCGGCATGGGCTATGTCGGATGCAAACTGATCAAAGATTTGAGAAGCAAGGGAAAATTCGTCCGCATCACTTCAGCCGGTTTGCGGGAAAGTCACGTGCACGATGTCATCATCACGAAAGAGGCTCCGAATTATTGGATGGATTAAGCGTGTAGTCTTATCGATCCAATATTCTTGAGATATAATAATGTCCGCGAATAATTTTGTTCACCTGCATGTTCACACCCAGTACAGTCTTTTAGACGGTGCCATCCGCATCGGCGATTTGTTTGCCAAAGCCAAAGAATACGGCATGTCGGCCATCGCGATTACGGATCACGGCAACATGTACGGCGCAATCGATTTTTATCAGCAGGCGCAGAAAAACGGTATCAAACCCATCATTGGTTGCGAACTCTACGTTGCCCCCCAAAGCAGGTTTGAAAAAACCGCCGGCTACAGCGGGGACAACGCCAACCATTTGGTTGTGCTGGCCAAGAACCTTACAGGCTATCAGAACCTTATAAAACTCACCAGTATCGGCTATTTAGAAGGATTCTATTATCGGCCCCGTATTGACAAAGAAGTTCTGCGTCAGAACCATGAAGGTTTGATCGGTCTAAGTGCCTGTTTACATGGTGAAATCTCCAGTAAACTCCTGAAGGGAAGACGGCAGGAGGCTGAAGAGGCGGCGAAGCAATACCAGGATATCTTCGGGCCGGAGGATTTCTATATCGAAATTATGGAAAACGGCTTGGCAGAGCAGGATGTTGTCAATCGCCAGTTGATAGAAATCGGTAAAAAACTCAATATTAACCTCGTCGCCACCAACGATTGCCATTATCTGACGAAAGAAAATGCGGAAGCGCACGAAATTCTCCTTTGTATTCAGACCGGTAAAACGATCAATGACAGCGACCGTATGAAATTCAGTACGAACCAGTTGTATCTGAAATCCCCGGGAGAAATGGCGCAAAGCTTCGATCAATTACCGGAAGCCATTGAAAATACAAACAGAATTGCGGAACGCTGCAATGTTACACTGGAACTGGGAAAATTCTTTTTGCCCAACTTCGAAATCAAAGACTCGGAAGAGACCCTCGACGAACGGCTGACCAAAGAGGCGGAAAGGGGTCTGGCAAATTTGTTTCCGCTCATTTTGAAGCAGACAAAAAACGAATCGGAACACGACGCATTACGATCGCAGTATCAGGAAAGGCTCTATCATGAATTAAACATTATCAAAAACATGGGTTTTGCGGGATATTTTCTGATCGTCTCGGACTTTGTCCGCTATGCAAAAGAACATGACATCCCGGTCGGGCCGGGGAGGGGGTCTGCCGCCGGCAGTCTTGTCGCCTATGCCCTGGAGATTACAAATATTGATCCCATCAAGTACTGTTTGTTTTTCGAGCGTTTTCTGAATCCGGACCGTATCAGCATGCCCGATATCGATATCGATTTCTGTCCCGAAGGCCGGGACGACATCATTAGATACGTTAAAAACAAGTATGGCTCTGATAAAGTCGCTCAGATCATCACTTTTGGGAAAATGCAGGCCAGGGCCGTCATTCGCGACGTCGGAAGAGTAATCGGCATGCCTTACGGCGAAGTCGACCGCATTGCGAAACTCATTCCCGAAATCCTGAACATGACGCTGGAAGGTGCTTTGAAGTCGGAGCCACGCCTGACGGAAGAGATGAATAAATCTCCGGAGGTCAGGCGGTTAATTGATTTGGCCAAGGCTCTGGAAGGTCTCAACCGCCATGCTTCGACACATGCGGCCGGTGTGGTCGTCTCCGATGTGCCTCTCGTAGAAAGAGTCCCCCTTTACAAAAATCCTAAGGATAACGAGGACATCGTTACGCAGTTTTCAATGAACGACCTGCAAACGGTGGGCTTAACAAAGTTCGATTTTCTGGGCTTAAAAACCCTGACGGTCATCAATGATGTGATCCAGGCGATCAAGGAGGATTACCAGATCGATCTTGATGTCAACGCCCTGTCGCTGGATGATCCATTGACCTACCAGTTATTGAGCAAGGGCGATACCGACGGTATTTTCCAATTGGAAAGTTCCGGCATGAAGGACATCCTGGTGAACATCAAGCCGGATTGCATTGAAGACGTGATCGCCTTGATCGCCCTGTATCGTCCGGGGCCGATGAGCATGGTGCCTGATTTTATCTCCCGGAAACAGGGTAAAACAAAAATTATTTATGAAATTCCGCAGTTAAAAGAGATTCTGGAGGAGACCTACGGCGTCATCCTGTATCAGGAGCAGGTCATGCAGATCGCCGTAAGCGTCGGTGGTTATTCCATGTCCGAAGCGGACACGCTTCGCAAAGTGATGAGTAAGAAAAAAGCCTCGGACATGGAAAAGGAAAAACCGAAATTTCTCGCCGGCGCCGTCCGAAAAAATATTCCGGAAGCCAAGGCACAGAAGATCTGGGAAAAGATGGAAACCTTCGCCGAGTATGGGTTTAATAAATCCCACAGCACGGCCTATGCAATGGTATCCTATCAAACTGCATATCTAAAAGCCCATTATCCGGCTTATTTCATGGCCGCTCTGCTGACCAGTGAAAAAGACAACCGGGATAAAATCATTAAATACATAAATGATTGCAAGGAAATGGACATTAGCGTTCTCCCTCCCGACATCAATCAGTCCAGAAAAATATTCCGAGCCAAGGAAAAAAGCATTCGCTTTGGTCTGGCGGCGGTCAAGAATGTAGGGGAGGGGGCTATCGAATCAATTATCGAAGCCAGGACAGCACAGGGAGACTTTAATTCATACAAAGATTTTTGCTGTCGGATTGATACACGGAAGGTTAACAAACGCGTCATTGAAAGTCTCATAAAATGCGGCGGTTTTGACTCGATTGAGGGAAACCGGATTCAGCTTTTGTCGACCTACGAAGATGTCCTGAGTGAATCTCAAAAAAGAAACAAAGATATATCCAACGGTCAGGCCAGCTTGTTCGATTTCCTGGGTGGGGGGGGCATTCCCGATATGGGCGAGGAATCAGCAAATCGTAACCATCCGATCATCATTGATTCGGTCCGCAATTCCTCAAATAATGGAAATAATGAAGAGGATCAGCAGGTCCTTCTTGCCTATGAGAAAGAAACGTTGGGTTTTTATATTACAGGACATCCCCTGGCTAAATATCTCGATAAATTATCTAATCACAGCAGCCATATTTCCTTTTCTTCGGATCTGGGCACAATCAAGGATAAGAGAGATCTCCTGATTTGCGGCATTGTGGTCAATATCAAGGAAATGAAAACCAGGAAAAAAGACACGATGGCCTATGTCCAGATGGAAGACATGAAGGGCACATTTACCGCGATCTGTTTTTCCGATGCCTATATGAAATCCTACAGCCTGGTACATAGTGATAAGCCTTTAATTATAAAGGGATATGCCGATCCCCAGGACGAAGAAATCAAAGTGATAGCGAACGAAATCCTTGATCTGGATGACTTTTTAAGGGGTTACACAAAAGAAAGCACGATCCATATTTATCTTCAACAGGAATCTCATAACAGTCGGGACATAAATATGTTGAAGGATATACTCTTCGCTTATCCGGGTCCCCATGATGCATTCCTCCATTTGTTGAATCATGAAACGGATACGGTTATTTCCCTTGGCGGCAAATATCGGATTTGCCAGGAATTAGAAGACAATATTAACCGTATGATTACAGATATATGTGTTAAATATATCAATTAATGGATGAAGTAAGGACATATCGCAATACAATCTCGACCGGTCATTTAAAATGTTATGAGGTAAAGGTTCGTGAAACCGATTTATTGGTCTGTACGGATATAAATATATACGATATTACTTTAGATATAGTTCTTAAATATCGGATTTATATTGAGAATTACATAACAGAAAATCCTCTTTTCCTTACCTCTTTGGTTCCGGTTGCCTGCGATATTCTTGCCCCCGCCATCATCAAAGACATGATTAGTGAAACGCAAAAAGTCGGCGTAGGGCCGATGGCCTCGGTTGCAGGGGCCATTTCACAGTATGTCGGTTCACAACTCCTTGATTATAGTAACAATGTGATCATTGAGAACGGTGGCGACAACTTTATTAAAACGGACCATGATGTTCATATTTCAGTCTATGCAGGATCATCGCCTCTGAGTGAAAAAATTATCCTGAAGCTCAACTCGAGCAAAATGCCGGCCGGCATCTGCACATCCTCGGGAACGATTGGTCATTCAATAAGTTTTGGCAGGGCTGATGCGGTTTGTGTTTTGTCGGATTCGGCTGTTCTGGCTGACGCTGCGGCCACGGCGATTGGCAATCGGGTAAAAAACAAAAATGATATTCAAAAAGCTCTGGACTGGGGAATGGCCGTTGATGGTGTGCGCGGCGTCGTCATTATTGTCGGAGACGCAATAGGTCTTTCAGGCGATATTGAATTGGCCTGAACTCATTGGTTGACATAATATATCTTATGAGACATAAGAACTTATAATCCTGTCTCAGACAAATCCTTGATAATTTTCAACTGGCTGTCATTTAGCTTTTTGGGAACGTTAATGCTGATTTTAACGTATTGATCACCCGCAAGTGTATTTTTCGTTGCGGGAACGCCAAACCCCTTCAAACGTATTTTCGTATTGCTTTGCGTACCTGCCGGCACTTTTATTCTCTTGACTGACCCGTCGACGGTTGGAATATCGATGGAGGTCCCCAGAACAGCCTGGGTAAAGTTTATCGACTTTTCGATGTAAATATCATTACCATCCCGGGCGAAGATGGGATGCGGCAAGATCGTGATTTCCAGGTACAAATCTCCAGCAGAACCACCATTGACCCCGGGTGTTCCTTTCCCCATCAGTCGGAGCTTCTTTCCGGAATTGATGCCTTTGGGGATCTTTACGTTCACTTCCTCAACACGGTCCTGTTTCTGCAGGGCAATCTTCTTTTCCGCACCAAACACGGATTCTTCCAGTGTTATCGATATGTTGTAGTATAGATCCTCACCCTTTTGCGGCATGTGACTGTAGCCACGCTGACCGCCTCCGAAAAAGCCGCCGAAAGGATCTCCCTGGGTTTGCGAATATCCCTGTCGTCTTTGGCTCCCCCCGCCGAAACCAAATCCCAGATCCCTTAAAATTTCATTCAGATCGAAGCCTCGGAAAATGTCTTCCTGAGAGAACCGCTGCTTAAAGGAATCGGCGGACCCAAACTGATCGTATTCTTTTCTTTTTTCCGGATCGCTTAGTACAGCGTATGCTTCATTGATTTTCTTGAACTTTTCTTCCGCTTCCTTATTGCCGGGGTTCTTATCCGGGTGGAGTTTTAAGGCAAGCTTTCGATAGGCTTTCTTGATTTCATCGGCTGAGGCATCTTTACCGATACCTAGAATCTTATAATAATCTTCTGCCATTATCCCACCTTGGTCTATTTTGATATTTTGTTGGTTCTTCGTTCTGTACAAGGAGAAACTTTTTTTACATAGTTAACAACAAAAGAGAAAATGTCAATGATAGGCCGGAAAAAAATACCCCCCCAAAGGCTTCAACTAAAAAATTATATATAATAACAGGCAAATGAAATGTATTTATAAAGTAATATATTAATAGTATAAACTTGGATCGATACATTAACCAATTGTCAAATCTGTTGTGTTGATGTAGATATTCCGACAGGAAAAGATCGGCTGTCCGAAAAGAAGAAAGGAAATTATCAATGGATCAAAATCAATCCCCCTCCCCTTCTGATTTCATCAGAGATATTATTGATAAAGATTTGGAGGACGGTAAGAACCGGGGACGCATTGCGACACGATTTCCACCCGAACCCAACGGCTATCCCCACATCGGCCACGCCAAGTCCGTCTGCCTGAATTTCGGCATCGCCCGACAATATGGGGGAACTTGCAATCTGCGCATGGACGACACCGACCCCGCCGGTGAGGACATGGAATATGTCGATTCGATCATTAAGGATATCAGATGGTTGGGATTTGACTGGGAGGATCGTCTTTATTTTGCTTCAGATTATTATGAACAGATCTATGGATACGCCCTCCAAATGATCAAAACCGGCAAGGCGTATGTGTGCGATTTAACGGCGGAAGAGATGCGGCAATATCGCGGCACATTGACGGAACCGGGCAAGGAAAGTCCCTACCGGAACCGCTCCGTGGAGGAGAACCTGGCCCTGTTCGAGAAGATGAGGGCCGGGGAATTCGAGGAAGGAACGCATGTCCTGCGCGCCAAAATAGATATGGCTTCAAAAAATATCACCATGCGCGATCCCGTCATGTATCGCATCAAAAAAGAAGGGCATTACCGGACGGGCGATAAATGGTGCATTTACCCCATGTACGACTTTGCCCATTGTCTTTCCGATTATATTGAAAAGATCACTCATTCCATCTGCACCCTCGAATTCGAGAACAACAGGCCCCTTTACGACTGGTTCTTGGAACAGTTGGTAGAAGGCGACCGCCCCAGGCAGATCGAATTTGCACGCTTGAATTTGACCTATACGGTCTTAAGCAAAAGAAAACTGATTGAACTCGTCGAACAGGGCCTGGTATCCGGCTGGGATGATCCCCGGATGCCGACCCTTTCAGGGATGCGCAGACGCGGATTTACTCCGGCCGCCATTCGCGATTTCTGCGAGCGGATCGGTGTGGCCAAAAACAACAGCATGATCGATGTGGCGCTCCTGGAAAACTGCGTCCGGGACGATTTAAACGAAAAAGCGCCGCGCGTCATGGCCGTTATGCGCCCCCTGCGCGTGGTAATCGATAATTACCCCGCGGATCAGATGGAAGAATTCGATTGTCCATTTCATCCGAAAAATCTGGACATGGGGTCGCGGAAAGTGCCCTTCGGCCGGGTCCTGTACATCGAACAGGATGATTTCATGGAAAATCCGCCCAAAAAGTTTTTCAGGCTTAGTGCAGGTAAGGAAGTGCGCCTGCGTTACGGCTATTTCATCAAATGCGTCGGCTGTGACAAGAATCCGGAAACCGGAAGGGTCGAAACCGTTCATTGCACCTATGATCCCGAAACAAGAAGCGGTTTTGCCCCGGACGGCCGCAAGGTCGATGCGACCATCCACTGGGTTTCGGCGGCCCATGCGCTTCCCAGCGAAGCCAGGCTGTATGACCGCCTCTTCTGTATGCCCGATCCCCTGGCGGAAGACGCCGAATATAAAACTTTCCTGAACCCGAATTCCTTGGAAGTCGTGACGACGTGTATGATCGAACCGAGCCTGCGGAACGTCAAAGCGGAACAGCATTTTCAGTTCGAACGCCTGGGGTATTTTATCGTCGATACCGTCGATTCATCTCAAAAATCCATCGTATTCAACCGGACGGTCACGCTCCGAGATTCATGGGCCAAAAGTATGGTAAAAAAATAGTTCACATATCGATCATTTATGAAATAAAAAAAAGGATTAGCTTCACACGAAACTAATCCTTTTTTATATTGGCTGGGGGAAAGGGATTCGAACCCCTATTCACGGAGTCAGAGTCCGTTGTCCTACCATTGAACGATCCCCCAATTATCCGAGCTTAAAAGGCATTGATCTGACTTGACACCTTTATAAAAACGGGTTTTTCATTACCACTAAGCGATTTCATAAGCAACAAAAAAATGCAGTCTCCTGCATGGGAAGACGATGGATCAGATAACAGTCCATACATTATATATAAGGATAATGGATGGACGAATCTATGATCCAAAACCCCCTGCCCTATCCTAGCTAAGAAAAAAATCAGACGCCGGCCTTCTTGAAAGCGTCATTTACAATGGCGACAGCCTCCTGTTCAATCACTTTGCGATGCTCTTCGCCCCGGAAACTTTCCGCGTAAATTTTATAAATATCCTCGGTGCCGGAGGGACGCGCCGCAAACCAGCCGTTTTCGGTAACAACTTTCAAGCCGCCGATATCGGCGTCATTACCAGGCGCACGGATCAGCACGGCCGTGATCTCTTCTCCCGCCATGTCTTTCGCTTCGATCATCTGTGGCGAGAGTTTGCCCATAATCTCCTTCTGTGCCGGGGTGGCAGGTGCATCAATGCGAACGTAGGAAGGACTGCCAAACCGTTCCGCCAGATTTTGGTAAATCATCGCCGGGTCTTTACCTGTCCTGGCCATGATTTCACAAGCAAGAAGATCCATGATGATGCCGTCTTTATCGGTGGACCAGACCGTGCTGTCTTTCCGCAAAAAGGAAGCCCCCGCGCTTTCCTCGCCGCCAAAACCACAGGTGCCGGTAAGGAGACCATCAACAAACCACTTGAATCCGACCGGTACTTCTAAAAGAGGACGACCGAGATCTACCGCAATGCGGTCGATCATGGAAGTCGAAACCAGGGTTTTACCGATCGCGGCATTTTTATTCCAACCCGACCGATTCTGAAAAAGATAATGGATGGCCACGGCGAGGTAATGATTAGGATTCATAAGCCCTCCGTTTCGCGTAACAATGCCGTGGCGGTCTACGTCCGTATCGTTTCCGCAGGCGATATCGAAACGGTCTTTCATGCCGATCAGACTTTCCATGGCGTAGGGTGAAGAGCAGTCCATACGGATTTTTCCATCTTTATCCAGCGTCATGAAGGAGAATGTCGGATCGACCATCCGGTTTACAACCGTCAGATGAATCCCGTACCGGTCCGCTATCGGGTCCCAGAAGTCGACGGCGGCCCCGCCCAGGGGATCGATGCCGATCTTCAGGCCTGCTTTGGCGATTGCGTCCGTATCAATGACGTTAGAAAGATCGTTAACATAAGGACTTACATAATTATATTCATTAAATAGATGAGATTTTAAGGCTTTCTCCAGGGGAATTCTTCGGATATGATTGCTGCCTTTCGTGATAAAATCGTTGGCCATTTTTTCGATGATTTTCGTCGTGCCGGTGTCGGCCGGTCCCCCATGGGGCGGGTTGTACTTGAATCCTCCGTCTTCCGGCGGATTATGGGAGGGCGTGATGACAACGCCGTCGGCCAGGCCCGTTTTTCTTCCCCGGTTATAGGTCAAAATGGCGTGGGAAATGACCGGTGTCGGGGTATAGCGTAAGCCATGCTGAACCATTAAGGTTACGCCGTTGGCGATAAAGACCTCGATTGCGGTGGCCAAGGCCGGTTCGGACAGGGCGTGCGTATCCATCCCCATAAACAGCGGCCCGTCAATTCCCTTTTCTTTCCGATGTTCGCAGATGGCCTGGCAGATGGCCAGAATATGCATTTCGTTAAAGCTGTTTTTGAATGAAGAACCGCGGTGTCCGGACGTGCCGAAGGCAACCCGCTGTGCCGGATCGGCAGGATCGGGTTTATTGGTGTAATAGGCGGAAATCAGTCGCGGTATGTTGGCCAGAAGTTCTCTCGGCGCCGGCTTTCCGGCCAGGGCATGAATGCTCATGGTTCTTTCCTCTTTTCGCACGTGTTTCTTATATTCACCACGATAGTCATTTTCTATAAATAATGGATATCAATGGGAGAATCCGTTACGCGTTCCAGACCATTTTTCCTCACAATGAAATCGACTTCGATGCCGATGGCCCCTTCTCCAGGAAAGATAAATTTCGGCTCATAAGCGAAGACCATCCCCTCCTGCAGGACCGTATGATGCCTGGCTGTAATGACCGGCCATTCATTGATTTCCAGACCAAGCCCATGACCGATAAAGCTGACTTTCCCCTTTCCGTATCCCATGAAGTGCTCTTCAAGATGTGCGCGCCTGGCCAGTCGCAGGGCGCGCCCATAAATTTCCGTCGCATCCACCCCTACCCGTCCGAATGCAGCCGCGTCATCGATGATCTCCCTGGCTGTATCATAGCCTTTTTTAAATATTTCCTTCAAGGTACCGATCACATAGACGCGGGTTTCGTCCGTGATATAACCGTTATAGCCGCCGCCGTAATCGATCAGAATGGGCATGTCCTGCTGCAAAACCTGAATCGAGGGACCCTGGGCAATGGCGTGGGTCACGCCGAATCCGGAAATCGGCACATCGCATCCGGAAAAAATCGTTCCCGAATAGCCGTGAGTAATGTAGATATTCAGCATCTCCTGGTTAAGCCCGCGCATACGAAGAAAGCCCTGATGTCCGAGCATTCGTCCTTCCGCTTCCAGCAAGGCGGCAATATCCACCTCCTTGGCATTGGCACGGACAATTTCCCCGGCCTTGGCAAAAACCTGTGAGACGATTCGGCCGGAATGCCGAATCTGATCGATTTCAAAAGCACTTTTGACCATTCTCAATTGTCTGACAGTCGGAGAGATATCAACGATGTTGTCCATGCCTAGCAGTGTTTTCCATTTCTCAAAAACCAGAACGGGTAGCACATCCAGTTCCATACCGCATATCTTTCGCTTATTTAGCTTTTCATGAAGGATCTCCCGGGCGTCCCGGTTATTCCGGATGGGCGTCATTTTCAGGGGCGTTTCGATGGACGCCCGTTCCATATTTTTTTCGACCATATAGACTGGCTCACCGTCCGCGGGAATAAAGAGAACACCCCTTTGGATACTTCCGGTAAAATAAAAAAGCCCCACATTATGCAGAATTATGGAAAAAGAAATGCCCTGCCTGGCCATTTCCGCTTGCAGATGACGGATGCGGTTTTCGATGTCTTTACGGGGAGTCAGGTCACAAGTGTTTAATTTATTGTACATGTGTCGTTCCAAGGGTGGTTTTTTCAATGAAAATCCGATTCCATTGAAAGCACTTATAGCAGAAAAGGTGGAAATTTGGGAGCATGGGGATGTGATTAAATAAGCAATCGCTCAATAATCCTTCACGGCTCAAAAATGACTTTCGTACCGACAGGCACCAGGCGGGCCAAGGCCATTCCCTCTTCGTTGTACATACGGACGCAACCTCCGGTGACACGTTTGCCGATCTTGCTTTTGTCGTTGTTGCCATGGATGCGGTAAAAACAGCCCCTCGCCGTGCAATGGGAGAGATGAATCTTGAACGCACCCATGAAATTCAGGGGATGTTTCGGCGGAACAACGGCCGGCAGGTCGATGCCTTTTTCCTTGAATGTCGCTCGGGTAACCGGCGGCGGATACCAGGGCGGGTTGAACTCGATTTTCGTAATCCGCCCTGCTCCCATCGGCTGGGGGTCGAGTCCCTTGAAGGCCGTCGCGACATCATATTCCTTGAGCAGTTTTATTGTATCTTCACCGTTCTTCTCGTAAAGATGCAGTTTTCTGTCGGCGACGCGGATAACAATTTGATAGCTGGACTTGGGGGATGAATTTCCGATCTTCTCCTCTGAACAGGCTGCATCTTTGATATTCGGTAAAAACAGAAACAAAGCGGCAATAAAGAAAAAAAGAATGCAGGGGTGCAATTTACTGCCGTTTAAGAAGTCCCGCACTCGAGAAGAGATTGAAAAAAATCTTTGCACCGTATTCATGATCTTTTTCTTTTCTCCTGAAAAAGTTGGCAGACCATGCCGGAATGGGTGTACATCTCTTTTGCAGGCACGGCTTTCGACTTAAAACCGGCCGCTCTGCAACCATACGGGAATTCGCGATCATGGGTTATCCAGAAATGAACACAGGCAAAACAGTCCTTTTCACAGGCGTCATCCCGCTTATCCGTTTGGCTTTCATGTGAAAAATTTGAATTCATTTTTATTGTAAATCCCCATTAATATATAATCTTATTCAATAATTAAGCCATTCTACCGCCATTCTGCAAGACCGGTCATATAATTTTAATGATGGGATGACAGACGAGCCGGATACACAGCCATAAAAAAAGGCATTCCGTATCCTGACGAAATGCCTTTTATTTTCTGGTGAGCCCTGTCGGGATCGAACCGACAACCTACTGATTAAGAGTCAGTTGCTCTACCTGCTGAGCTAAGGGCCCACGAATATTCCGTGTCAATATATGGCGCGCCCGGTACGACTTGAACGTACGACCAACAGATTCGAAGTCTGCGACTCTATCCAACTGAGCTACGGGCGCTTTTCTTTGCTTCAATGAAAGAACGAATTCTGGGGTGAGTGAAGGGACTTGAACCCTCAACCTCCGGGGCCACAACCCGGCACTCTAACCATTTGAGCTACACCCACCATATTGATCTGGTACGCCAGCAGGGATTCGAACCCGGGACCTACGGATTAGAAGTCCGTTGCTCTATCCAGCTGAGCTACTGGCGCATGTCCGTAATCATTCTCATCAAAATGGCAGCGTTTAATAGCTTCTTTAATATTTTTTGTCAAGTTATAAATCGGAAATCGCAACTATTTGACATAACCCGCAATTCCGTCAAATACATACCCCTTTTTGGTCATGCCCTCCCCTTTCGCATCCATCGAAAAGAAGTGCTGGCGGGTCTTGGGATTGTACCACCGGTAGAGTTCCCGCGTGTTGCTCAAGCGTGATGTGGCAATATTACCGACGGTGCCCTCATAAACATATCCCAGCAGGGTGTTTCCCTTATTATAATCATAGGAAAAGAATTGATTAATGATATTTGGATTATACCAGCGATGAAGGGGTACGGTACCAAGTGTTCCCGGCTGAAAGAGGCTGAAGGCGAGTCCCTGTTTAACAAATCCCTTGGAAGTCAGGCGCATTTCTTCCGTAGGGTGACTGGAAATGTAAAGATAATAACCGCCTTTGTAATAGCGGTAAATATCGATGTGCTGGGTCGGCAATTCCGAGATAACTTCGTATGATACGGGGACGTCGCAGTTGCCATTATTGGATGCGATGCGGATCATGTTGGCGTAAATGCCGGGATTGGTTTGCACAGGGTTCAGGGTGATGTTGATGTAATCCGTTTCCTTCAATGTAAAACCGGTTTGGGGAAAAATGGTGATCCAGTCGTGCTTCCCTTCGAGAACATCCTGTCTTTTAATCCTTACCCCTTCGATGGCAATTCCGTTTCCGTTTAAGGCCAGGGTGAGAACATGGTTTCCTTCAATCAAATTGTCGGAGACGGGAATTTCATAGAATTCATAATCCTCGTCCAGATCGCTGAATTCATAGGATTTAACCAGACCGTTGTCGATATATGCAGAAAACTGCCCGGAACTGTTTAGCTTTTTCACAAAAAGCGACAGGGCTCCGCCATAAAATTGCAGTTTCAGGATACTCTTGCCGTTTATTGAAGGAAACCCCTGATATTCACGCCACGCACCCCATATCTGCATTTGCTTTTCCAGGCGAAGCGGAACGGCGTAAGTTCCCTTACCGGACAACTCATCATTGGCAAAACTGACAAAGCGGTCGAGGCCGAAGCCGGACGATCCTTCCGTGGCGGCGGTAACTCCGGTCTGCCATTTTACATTTTCCGGGCTTTTGTTGGTCAAGCGGATCCGCTTGGTGGCCGGCTCGCCCATTTTAATCGTACCGAAATCCAGGCGCGATGGATTGACCGCAATGGACGTATCTTCCATATTCGGCACAATATTGAATTTGATAAACAGGGTTCTTGAAATGCCGGTTTTACTCTGTATCTTGATGGTATCGCGGTAATGTCCGGCGGGAAGATCCCGGACGCATATGAGCCGGCTTGATCGGTTTTCCACGATCAATTGCACCGGCAAATTGGACGAGATATTGGCTTCCGGCACATCATCGTCCTTTTTTATGACGCTGATCCGCAAATTCACCTCTTCTTCATTACCGGCTGATATGCCCGGCAATTCCGTTTTCTCGAGGGGAAACCACTCCTCAGGTGGGAAAATGGTCCAATCGAGTGCATCACTGCCGATATTCTTGACGGTGAAAGAGGCTTCTTTCTCCTGGCCCATGGACAGGGTGCCGAAATCAATTTCCCGATGCGATATGATCAAAGACGGTACCAATTTGGGCGTTCTGGACTGCCCGATGACAGGTGAGGCTTTATGATTTGTCCCGTTTTCGGCGGCGTATAAAGTCGGCGCCAGGATAAAAGGAGATACAGTCAACATGACCCACACCAGGACGAAAAAAAGAAAATGTTTCTTGTATCTTTGATGCATGGCGTTCCTCATTACGTTTCACTGTCGGATGTCTATATCAAAGCTTACTTGAAATCAACGGATTTCACAGTGAAAAAACTTGACCTCCCGGAAAAGACAAGTTATTTAGCTCCATCCGGCAAGGACGGCTTTACGGGGGGGAGTCGCATGGATCAGGAGCAGAAGAAATACTGGCTGGCCTTGAATACGATCAGCGGTTTGGGGGTTAATGGTCTGAAGGCGCTGATTGACGTTTTTGGTACACCCCGCCGGATATTTGACGCATCCTTTGCAGAACTGTGTGCAGTACCGGGAATCGGCAAAACCATTGCCCGGCGGATTCTTCGCTTTGACGATTGGGGCGGACAGGACAAAGCGCTTGCTTTTTACGAAAAAGAGAAGATATTCCTGCTGAGCTGGCAGGACAGCCTTTATCCGCCGATGCTGTCGCAGATATACGACCCACCCGCCCTCTTGTACGCCCGGGGAACCTTGCAGGAACACGAAGCATGTATCGGCGTCGTGGGTTCCCGCGTGGCCAGCACTTACGGGGTTTTCGTGACGGAGCGGCTTTGTCGTGAATTGGCCATGCAGGGCATCACCGTGGTAAGCGGTATGGCCCGGGGGATTGACTCGGCGGCACACCGGGGCGCCCTGGCGGGGAAAGGCCGCACCATCGCGGTTCTGGGCAATGGACTGGACACCATTTACCCGCCGGAAAATCTGTCGCTATGCCGGTGTATTGTGGAGCATGGTGCATTGATAACGGAATATCCGTTCAACACGCCGCCGCAGCCGAGGCATTTTCCGGCGCGTAACCGAATTATCAGCGGTATATCCCTGGGGGTGGTCGTTGTGGAGGCGGGTGAAAAAAGCGGATCCCTGATCACGGCGAAATTTGCCCTGGAACAGAACCGTGAGGTCTTCGCCATACCGGGCGCCATAGATGCCCCGGGATCGAAGGGGACGCATAAGCTTCTGAAGGAAGGGGCAAAACTCGTTGAGACGGTGGATGACATTCTCGATGAAATTTCATCTCACCTCGACCAAATAAACGACTCCCTGTCGATTCCATCGATTCGGGCGGATGGGTCGCAAAAGGAACGCCCATCTGCTTATCAAGAGCCTGACTTGCATGGAGATGAAAAGACCCTCTGGCAGCAGTTGCGCAATGCCCCCAAAGAGGTTGATGAACTGATTGCATTGACCGGGTGGCCTTGCCAGAAGCTTCAGTCCATCTTGACCATGTTGGAAATGAAGGGCCATATACAAAAGATGCCCGGATCGAAATATAAAATGAAGGAGTAACCATGTCCTCATCTCTGATTGTTGTCGAATCGCCCGCCAAGGTAAAAACCATCAAGAAGTTCCTGGGCACGGATTACCAGGTCATGGCGTCCGTCGGTCATGTCAAGGACCTGCCGAAAAGCACCCTGGGTATTGATATTGCGAAGGATTTTACTCCCACCTATCAGATCATGGAAGACAAGAAAAAGGTGCTTTCCGAAATCAAAAAGGCATCCGAAAAGTCAGCCAACATTTATCTCGCCCCCGACCCGGATCGTGAGGGCGAGGCCATTGCCTGGCATATCGCGGAAGAAGTCGGCCTGGGGAAAAGGCCGATTTACCGCGTATTATTTAATGATTTGACAAAAAACACGGTCATTACCGCCCTCGA
>Ga0116154_10001367_pt1 | contig 21075 bp, 14 predicted proteins | sample AD_UKC030_MetaG_FD_89898 | JGI IMG/M metagenome (GOLD analysis project Ga0116154, IMG submission 89898) | Active sludge microbial communities of municipal wastewater-treating anaerobic digesters from USA - AD_UKC030_MetaG | ecosystem: Engineered > Bioreactor > Anaerobic > Digestate | place: USA...
CCTCTCGACCCTCCCCCGATCGGATCTCCCCCGGACCGGCACGCCCGGGATTGGTGCCAGGCGTGAAATCGTGTATTTCTGAAGAAACACACGATTTCACGCCTGGCACCGAAGGGGGTGGCACCGCAGGGGGGGAGACCGCAGTCGTCTCGGTCGCGCCGGGAACCGTGCCGGCGGGCTCGGTCGCCGGCCGGGGCACCTTTCGAAGACCGGAGGAATCCGCAGGTTCCGAGGCCGGGCGCACGGCCGGCGCGCGGAAGGCGTCGGCGACGACCGATGTCACGTACGCCTCGATTCCGCGCAGAAAGGAGGCGAGGTCGCCGTCGCCCTTCTGTAGGCGGGCGAGCTCGGCCTCCCAGCGCCCCGTCAGGGCAGGGCTCTTCACCGATTCCGGGACGAGGCCGACGAGGCGAATCCCCTTCTCCGTCGCCACGAGGGCCTTCCCGTCTCGCTCCGCGTAGCCGCGCGCGAGCAGGTTCTCGAGGACCTCGGCGCGCGTCGCCGGCGTCCCGAGGCCGTTCTCCTTCATCGCCTCGGCGAGCTCCTTCTCGTCGAGCGTCCGGCCGGCGGACTCCATCGCCGTCAGGAGCGATGCATCGGTGAACCGCTTCGGCGGGCGGGTCCGCTTCTCGACGCTCGCCGCGTCGACGACCCTCTTCGCCTGCCCCTCCGCGAGGCCCGCCGGGAGGTCGCCCTCCTCGTCGTCCTCGTTCCTCCTCCGCCGCGGCGCATCGGGCTCGGCCGCCTTCCACCCTTCTTCGACGACCATCGTCCCGGCGGACCGGAATCGATCGACGGTTCGCCCGGCGAGCGCCCCGGCGGCCGGGCCCTCCGCGCCCCCGTTCCCCGACACTTCCGTCACGACGGTCGTCGTCGCGGCGACGTGGTCGTCGTGCCACGCGCCGAGGAGGCGGCGGACGACGATCTCGTACAGGGCCTTCTCGTCTCCCGCCAGGCCGCGCGGAACGCTCGTCGTCGGGACGATGGCGTGGTGGTCGCTCACCTTCGCGTCGTCGACGAAGCGTGCGCCGAGCGGCCGCTCGCCCGCCCCCTTCGCGTAGAGCCGCCCCCATTCCGGCTCGAGCGCCCCGAGGAGCGCCGGGAGCGTCGCCGCGACGTCCTTGGAAAGATGGCGGCTGTCGGTCCTCGGGTAGGTGATCGCCTTCCGCTCTTCGTAGAGACGCTGCGCCACGTCCAGCGTCTTCTTCGCGCTCCAGCCGAGGAGGCGGTTCGCGTGACGCTGCAGCTCCGTCAGGTCGAAGAGGGCCGGCGGCGGAGTGCGCCGCGTCTTCGACTCGACCGACGCGACCCGCGCCCCCCCATCCCTCACGCGCGCGACGATCGCCGCCGCGGCGGACCCGTCCCTCGGGAGGCGGCGCCCGCCGTCCTCCTTCATCGCCGGGTCGAACCAGACGCCGCAGTAGCGCCCCGTCTCCCCCTCGAACGTGGCGACGACCTCCCGGTAGTCCTCGGGGACGAACGCCCGGATCGCGAGCTCGCGCTCCACGAGGAGCGCGAGGGTGGGCGTCTGGACGCGCCCCACCGTCAGCGGCTCGCCGTGCGCGAGCGTGAAGGCCCGCGAGAAGTTCATCCCCACGAGCCAGTCGGCCCGGCTCCGTCCGCGCGCGGCGTCGGCGAGCCGGTCGTAATCCCGTGCCGGCTTCAGCCTCGCGAGCCCGTCGCGGATCGCCTCGGGCGTGAGCGACGAGATCCACAGCCGCCTCACCGGCTTCGTGCAGCGCGCCGACTCGTAGAGCTGGCGGAAGATGAGCTCCCCCTCCCGTCCGGCGTCCGTGGCGCAGACGACCTCCGACACGTCCGGGTCGGAGAGGACCCGGCGCACCGCCGCGAACTGATCCGCCGCGCGGTCGAGGACGACGAGCGGCCACGTCGAGGGGATCATCGGGAGACGGTCGCGCCTCCAGGCCTGCCATTCGGGGTTCATCCGGCCCGGCTCGGCGAGCCCGACGAGGTGGCCGACGGCCCAGGTCACGACCCACCCGTCGCCGACGAGGCAGCCGTCCCCGCGCCGGTTCGCCCCGACGACGGCCGCGAGGTCCCTCCCCACGCTCGGCTTCTCCGCGACGATCGCTACGGTCCGGCCGTCTCGCCCCGGAGCCCCTCCGCCCGGCGGCCCCGGCTCTCGCCGGACGCGCCCTCTCTCGACCAACACCGGCCTCCCTCGGCCCTCTGCCAGGCCGCCGGAGGACGATAGAGCATCCGAAGGGCGCGCCGAGGGGTCCGAGCCGGAGGGCGCTACCGTCCCGCCAGGAATCCGCCACCGGCGAGGAGACGTTCGAACCCCTCGGCCGGCGCCGGAGGCGCGAAGAGGAATCCCTGCCCGAGGTCGCAGCCCATCTCCCGGAGGCTCCGCGCCGTGGCGGCGTCCTCCACCCCCTCGGCGACGACCCCGAGGTCGAGGCTGTGGGCAAGCTGGACCGTCGAGCGGACGACGGCGAGATCCTTGCCGCCCGCCGCCATCCCGGCGACGAAGGACCGGTCGATCTTCAGGACGTCGACGGGGAGCCGTGTGAGGTAGGCGAGGGAAGAGTACCCCGTGCCGAAGTCGTCGATCGCGAGCCGGGCCCCCGAGTCGTGCAGCCGGCCGAGCATCTTCAGCGCCGTCTCCGGGTCGGACATGACGGCCGACTCCGTCAGCTCGAACTCCACGAGCCCCGGGTCGACGCCCACCGACCTCACGATCTCCTCCAGCTTCTCCGGACAGCTCCGGTCGACGAGGTTCCTCGCGGAGAGGTTCACGGCCATCGTCAGCTTCGGCAGCTGACGGTTCCAGCGGGAGAGCTGCTCGAGCGCCCGCCGGACGACCCACGAGGTGAGGGCGACCATGCCGTCGGTCGCCTCGGCGAACGGCACGAACTGGCTCGAGCCGAGGAGCCCGAGCCGCGGGTGCCGCCACCGGACGAGCGCCTCGAATCCCTCGATGAAGTCGTACTGGAGCGCCACTTTCGGCTGGAAATGGAGGACGAGCTGCCCCTCCCGAATGGCCCTCCCGAGGTCCGAGAGGATGGACAGCCGCTCGGGCGTGTGCTCGTCGAGGTCGGGCTCGTAGCAGGCGACGCCGCCGGAACCCTTCTTCGCGACGTGCAGCGCCACGTCGGCGCAGCGGAGGAGTCCGTGGCTCACGCGGGCGTGGGCGGGGTAGTGCGCGACCCCGGCGCTCGCGCCGAGCTCGAGCCCCATCCCCGCGACCCGGAACGGCTCGCCGAGCCAGGCGAGGACCTTCCGGGCGGCCGCCTCGCCATCCTCCCGGCGCTCCGCCCCCGGCACGACGATCGCGAACTCGTCGCCCCCGAGCCGGAAGACCTCCATGCCGTCGGCGCACCTCTCCGCGAGGCGCGCGCCGACCTGGACGAGGAGCTCGTCGCCGAAGTTGTGCCCGAGCGTGTCGTTGATCTCGCGGAACCAGTCGAGGTCGAGGAGGACGAGCGCCGCCCGGCCGCCTCCGGCCGTTTCGGCCAGCGTCCCGAAGCGCCGGTGGAACCCGGCCCGGTTCGGGAGGCCAGTGAGCGCGTCCCGGAAGGCCCGCTCCTCGAGCTCGCTCCGGTGTCCCGCGTTCGCGACCGCCAGCGAGACCGCACGCGCGACACCTTCGAACGTCTCGGCCTCCTCGGGCCGGAGCGGCCGTCCCTCGGGGAAGATCACGTTCACCGTCCCGAGAGGCCGCCCCCCGTGCGCGAGCGGGATGCAGAGCCCGGAGGCGACGTGGCGCCGGGCGAGCGCGTCCAGGACCGGATGCACCTCGCGCCCCTCGATGCGGACCTCGCCGAGCGAGACGATCCGCCGCTCCCGGACGGCCCGCCCGCTCGCGCTCCCCTCGAGCGGGAGCCGGGCGCCGAGGACGAGCTCCTCGTCGGTGAAGCCGCGCCCCGCCACGAGCCGGAGCGGACCGTCGGGCCCGTCGAGCAGGTAGATCGCCACGAGCGGCGGTGCGCTTCCGCCGCGCAGCGCTTCGGCCGTCTCCGCAGCGATGCCCTCCGGGTCGAGCCGACGCTGGAGACGGAAGGTCAGGTCGTTCACGAGGCGAAGGGCCTCGTTGCGGGCCTCGAGCTCCGCCTTGGCCGCCCGGAGCTCGCTCACGAGCGACGCGACGTCGGCGGGCGACTCCGTCCCGGGCGTCCCGTCCGTCGGTTCGCGAACGTCGGTGGCCGGTTCGTCCATCGCGCCCTCTCCCGCGGGCCCGTGCGGCCTGCCCGGGCCGCGCGGCCCCGCGTCTCCCGCGCTTCGCCGTCGACTTATCGATCATATCCCCCGTCGAAGGCGGTGCCCGACCCCTCCCCGGGAGGGCCGACGGAACGAGGACGAGGCGGACGGAGGGGCGGGCGGACGCGTGGCGGGCGCCTCGGCGCCCGTCGCCGCGCCCGCGCCGGTGTCACTCCTCGAGGTGGAGGTCCACGATCATCGGCGGCTTCAGCGCGCTGATGAGCGGCGTGAAGAGCCCGATGAGGAAGAGGACGAACGCGCCCCCGGCCAGCGCCGCGAGGCCCAGCATCAGAGGGACCTTCGCGAGGCGCGCTCCGTCGCGCTCGTTGAGGCTCGCCACGATCTCCGTGGCGGCGAGCGGCGCATCGCCCTCCTTCCTCTTCAGGATCACCTTCTGCGCCTCGATCGCCTTCAGGATCGGCTCTCCCGCGACGTAGACCACGACGCGGGAGGCGGACTCGGCGAGCGGCGGCGCGAACGCCGGATCGACGAAGTGGCCGTCGGCCGGGACCTGCGAGAAGTGGTAGACGCCGTAGCCGGCCGCCCCGCAGACGAGCAGACCGATCAGGATCGCGAACAGGCGAAAGTGGTTCTGTTTCATTTCGCTGCCTCTCCGGAGGTCCGGCTCGGCGGAAGGAAGGAGGGCCGCTCCCCCGGGGGCCGCGGCGAGCCGGCGAGGCCGGAAGCCGAGGGGGGATGCGGAGGCGCCGGAGGAGGAGAAGGCCGGTTCCGGCGGCGAGCCGATCATAGTCCTCCGATCGGCTCCCCGCTCCCGATCCCTCGTTCGGGGCGCGGGTCGATCGGGCCCGAGATCTCCGATCGACGCCCGAGCCCGGGCGCCCGCTCAGAACCGGAGGGAGACGCCCCCGACACCGTAGGCGAGCCAGGCGAAGCTGTAGACCTCGTCTCCGTCGACGCCCCCCTCGAGCGTCCGTGCCCCGAGGAAGAGGTCCACGTCCGGCGAGACGTTCGCCTCGAGCCGGGCCGCGACGTCCACCGCGCGTCCCTGGCGCGCAGCGGCGCCGTCGGCCTCGAGGTCGAGAGCGAGACGCGGGGATACCTGCCAGCGGACGCCCCCGTAGAGGAGCGGCACGAAACCCGTGTTCGTCTTGGCCCTCGAGAAGTCTCCCTGCGTCAGCTCGATCCGCGCGTCGCGGATCTTGGCTGTCAGCCCGGCTCGGAACGTCACCGGTCCCGACGAGCGGAAACGCCAGACGTAGGAGAGCCGCCACGAGTCGAACACCCAGGTCGCGTCGAGCGGCTCCCCCGCGGCGAAGGTCGCTCCGTCGAAATCGATCGGGGTCTCGGGCGTGAGGTTCGCCTTCGCGCGGAAGGGGGCGGCGACGAGCCGCACCGAGCTCCGCTCGCCGAGGTCGGCCCACAGGGTCGCCCGGGCGGCGAGGAAGGGGCCGCGGTCGGCGTCGTCGATCGAGAGGCGCGTCCCGCCCGCTCCGGGGACGGCGAAGTCGTTCCGGAGCTGCCAGGCGGCTCCCGTCTCGAGGTCGAGCCGGAACCCCTCCGCCGCGGCGGGGCGGTCGGCCAGACCCAGGGCCGCGATGAGGACGGGGGCGAATCCGAGGAGGCGTCTCGTCACGCCCCGATTCCGCGACCGCGGCTTGTCCGGATTTCCCCGCGCGCCCCGGTCTCAGGGGAGCGGGACGTCCTTCAGGGCGAACCGGTAACGGCGGAGCGTGCCCGGCGTCTTCAGCCGGACCCGGAGCCCCCATTCCGGCCCGGGGGTCTCGGCCCGCGCCGAAACGACGACGAGCCCGCCCCTCTCCTCGCGGTCGGTCGCCCAGGCCGTCCCCTCGGGATCGACGAAGTAGAAGCCCTCGACGCGTCCGTTCGGGTCGGCGACGCGCAGGACGAGGTCGTCCGGATCGGCCGGAAGCGCCTCGGCCTCCTGAGCCGTCGCGATCGCGATTGCGACGGCGTGCTCGGCGAGCGAGGGAGACGCCAGGGTCGACCCGGCCCGGGAACGGAAACGGGGGACGGTGACGACGGCGCCGGGATCGGCATCGGGCACGTAGAGCTCGATCGACCCAGAGACCTCCCGGAGCGACGACGCGGCCCGGGACGCGAGCTTCAACGGGACCGAGAGGACGACCGGCGCCGCCGCGTCGTCCCCGCGCGGGGGCTCGTGCGCCGCGTCCTCGGCGCCCGCCGGGACGAGGCTCGTCCCGAGGTCGTCGAAGGCGGTCTCGACGACGACGCGCGCCGTCTCGACGTCGCCCCTCTTCGTCCCCACGAGGGCGACCTCGATCGTCGTCCCGGCCGGTCCGGCGGCCCCGCCCCGCACCCGGTCCTCGCGGATGCCGAGGAAGCTCAGCTCGAGCGGAGGCGCCGGGACCGGCGTCGGCCGCGGGAGAGCGGTCGGCGTCGGCCTCGCGACGAGGCCCCGCACGCGTTCGGGAAGTCCGCACCCGGCCGCGAGGAGCGCGGGGAAGAGGGCGAGGGCGGCGCCCGCGGCTCGCCTCCTCACGGCAGGGCGACCTCCACGAGCTCGAACGGAACGGCCACCACGGAGCGCTTCGTGAGAAGGCCGAGGACCAGCGTCGCGTCGGCGGGTGGCGGCTCCGCGAGGAGGAGCTCGAGCGACCCCTTCTCTCCCGCCGTCGTCACCTGGAGGCCCGAGGTCGAGAGCTCCGTCCCGTCGGCGCGAAGGACGCGAACGCTGCGGACCCTCTCGACGTCCGCGGAGCGGCCGCGCAGGGAGACGACCGTCGGAGAGCTCTCCCCGCGCCCCGCCAGCCGGAGCGTGAGGCCGGCGGAGCGCAGGCCGGGCGCCGCGAGGACGGCCCCCGGCCGCGCGAGGGCCCTCGGGACCGTCGCCTCGGCGCCCGGGTCCCGCGAGGGGATCCAGAGGTCGATCGTCCCGGAGACGGTGACCCAGGCCGCTCGGCGCGCGGGGCTCGCGAGGACGATCCAGAGGTCCGGGCCGCTCGGGCGCTCTTCCCACCGGGGCGGCTCGGGCTCCTCGGGGAGGACGTCGCGCCCCGTGGCGTCGACGGCGGTCGCAAGCCGGAGGCGGAACGCCTTCGCGTCGGCCAGGCCGTCGCCCTCGAGCTTCGGCTGGAGCGTGAGCCGCCCCTCGGCCTCGTTCGAGGCGGAGCGATGGCGCGATTCCGCCACGGCATCGACCACGAGCCGGAACGTCCCCTGCGCGTCGACGCGCGCGGCCGCGGCGGCGAGGGCCAGCGCCGCCGTCGCGAGGAGAACCGGGGAGACTGCGTCCTGTCGCTTCACGTCGAGCTCGTTCCGAACAGCCCGGCAAGTGTACGTCGAAGGGTCCTTCGGCCGCTCGCTGGGCGCCCGCTTCCCGGAACCCACGGAAGTCGGCGTCCCGAAAGGGCTCACGGAGGGCCCGGGTGCTCGGGAGGCCACTGGCCCTGCGCCGGGCCGCCCCGCGCGAGCGGGGCGGCCCCGGGGCTTCAAGGATTCACGTCGACGACCTTCCCGAAGAGCTCGAGCTGAGCGCGAGCCTCCTTCGCGTCGCCCACGACGACGACGGTCTGGCTGCTCGAGAGGAAGTGCTTCCTCCCCGCCGCGCGGACGCCGTCGGCCGTCACGGCGTTCACCTTCGTCACGAACTCGCCGAGCGACTCGGGCGGGAGGCCGTTGACCCAGTTGCGGGCGAGGGTTCCGGAGACGGCTTCCTGGACCTGGTTGCGGAGGAGATAGAGCCCCGCCTGGTAGCGCTTCGCGCCGGCGAGCTCGTCCGGCGTGGGCGTCGTCGCCGCCATCCGGTCGAGCTCGTAGAAGACCTCGAGAAGCGTCGCGGCCGTCACCTCGTTGCGGACGTCGGCCCGCATCTCGAGGAGGCTCCCGGCGCGGCGGGTCGCGAAGTCGCCCGACGGGGAGTAGGTGTACCCCTTCTCCTCGCGGATGTTCCTCACGAGGCGGCTCCCGAAGGCGTCGGCGTAGATCGTGTTCGCGACGAGGACGTCGTACCAGTCGGGGTCGCTCACATCCGGGCCGGGGCGCCCCGCGACGACGGTCGACTGGACGGAGCCGGGGCGGTCGACGAGGAAGATCTCGCGCCCGCGCGCCGGCGGCGACGGAGGCGTCGAAGGCACCGGCGAGCCCGTCGCGGCCCATCCGCCGAACGCCTTCGCGACGGCGGCCTTCGCCGCCGCCTCGTCGAGGTCGCCCGCGAGGACGAGGAGCGCCGCATCCGGGCGGAAGCGGCGCGCGTGCTCGGCCCGGAGGAGCGCCGGCGCGACCTTGCCGACCGTCTCACGCGTCGGCGAGACGACGTGGTACGGGTGAGAGCCGTAGACGGCCTTCGCGAAGGCCCTGGCCGCGAGGTACTCGGGCGTCGCCTCCTGCGCCTCGAGCTCCTGGAGGGCGTTCTCCTTCGCGAGGTCGACCTCGCCCGGCGGGAAGGCAGGGTTGCGGGCGACGTCGGCGAGGAGGTCGAGGAGGGCCGGGAGGCCTGAGGCGAGCGCGCTCCCGCGCAGGTAGAAGGCGTCGGCCGAGGCCGCGACGGAGAGGTCCCCGCCGACGGCCTGAAGCTCCTCGGCGATCCGCCGGGAGGAACGCCTTGCCGTTCCCTCCTTCATCGTCGCAGCGAGGAGGCCCGCGACGCCCTCCATGCCGGCCGGGTCGGCGGCCGTGCCACCGCGGACGGCGAGGACCGCCGAGACCTTCGGGAAGCCGGGGCGCTTCACGATCCAGGCGGTGAGGCCGTTCGGAAGCGTCGACTTCGCGATCGCCGGGACGGGGAGCGGCGCGTCGGCCCCGTAGGGAGGGAGCTCCTTGGGGAGCGGGGCCGGCTCGGCCGCGCGGGCGGCGGGGGCGAGGAGCGCGGCGGCGCCGAGGAGCGCCACTGCGGCGGCGAGGTTCGAGGTCTTCTTCACGGAGCGCTCCTCACTTTCCGGCTTCGGCCGGAGGCTCGGCCTTCTGCGGCGCGGGCCGGCGGTCGACGACGGTCCGGTTCCGAGCCGCGAGGTACGTGGAGGCGACGCGCGCGAGGTCGGCGCGCGTCACGGCGGAGAGCTTCCGCGGGATCTCGTTCACGCTCGCGGCGTCGCCCGTGAAGAGCTGCGCGAGGGAGAGCGCGACGGCGCGGTCCATCGGCATCTCGAGCTGCGCATAGAGGTCGGAGACCATCTTCGTCTTCGTCCTCTCCAGCTCGGCGACCCCGACGTCGCCGCGCGCCACCTTCGCGATCTCCCCGTCGATCGCCGCGACGACGGCCTTCGCCGTCGTGTCGGGCTTGTAGAGACCGAAGAGGGTCAGAAGCGTGGGCCCCTCGTAGGTCCACGGGTCGCCGAGCGGCCAGTTCACGCCCCCCTCGATCCCGAGGAGGAGCTCCTTCCCCTTCACGAGCCCCTGGTAGAGGCGCGACGCCTCGCCGCCGGCGAGGAGGTCGGCGAGGACGGCGACGGGAACGTCGTCCGGGGTGCCGCGGGAGGGGAGCTTCCACCCCACCGCCACGGCAGGGACGTTCGCGAGCGGGTCGGTCTGCTCGACGAGGCGCTCCTTCGAGTTGGGCTCCTCGTCGACGTCGGGTTTCGGAGGGGTGGCGCGCGCCGGGATCGACCCGAAGTACTTCTCCACCTTCGCGAACGCCTCCTCGGCCGCGACGTCGCCGACGATCGCGAGGACGGCGTTGTTCGGGCCGTAGAAGCTCTCGAAGAACGCCTTCACGTCGGCGGAGGACGCCGCGTCGAGGTCGGCGAAGGAGCCGTAGCCGTCGTGCGCGTTCTCCCACTTCGTGAAGGCGGCCCCGGCGACGTCGGTCCAGAAGAAGAGCCCGTAGGGGCGGTTCTTGACGTTGACGCGGATCTCCTCCTTGACGACGTCCTTCTGGTTCTGGAGATTCTTCTCGGAGAAGTCCAGCATCTTCATCCGGTCGGCCTCGAGCCAGAGGATCGCGTCGAGGGCCGATACCGGGGCGCTCACGATGTAGTTCGTGTAGTCGTACCGGGTGGAGCCGTTGTTGATGCCGCCGCCCCCCTCGATGACCCGGTCGTAGGTCCCCTTCGGGGCGTTCGGGGTCCCCTGGAACATCATGTGCTCGAAGAGGTGGGCGAAGCCGGTCCGACCCTTCGGCTCGAGGCGGAACCCGATCCGGTAGACGACGCAGAGGCCGAACGTCGGGGACGAACGGTCCTCCGAGACGACGACCGTCAGGCCGTTCGGCAGCTTCCTCACCGACGTCGGGACCTGCCAGCCGGCACCCTTCGGGGCCGCGGCGGCGGGAAGGGCGAAGGACAGGACCGCCACGGCGGCCCCGAAAGCGCGCATCCGTCCGGAACGGGTTCTCATCGTTCCTCCTTGCATGGGAAGCCCACGGCAGTCCGATACGCGCCCCGCGGCCCCGGGGTTCGGACGGGGGCCCGCCCCCCCCGGGAGGAGGGTGTGCGAGAATCCGCCCGCGCGGCGCGGCCGCGCGGTTCTTTGAGCGACTGGCAGCCCTGCGCTTCGGGCTGCCGGCATGAAGAGTGGCGGAGAGAGCACCGGCTCGACGACCCGCCCGCCAGACCGTAGTCCCTGCGGTGGCAACGCCGGCCCGACCCGCCTGGATCGGGAGCCATGCGCGATCGAAGCGTGACCTGCATCGTCGAAAGGACGCTCCTGAACGGATCCGGCACGTCCCAAGAACCGACATTTCGATGTTGCGACGGAGTTTCTCGACGGGGCGCGTCCGGACGCGCCCCGTCGCGGGAGCGCGCGCCCGACAGACGAATCGATACGAACGAAAGGAGATCCAAATGACCAGCGAAACCGACTTCCTCCTGACTTCCGAGTCCGTCACCGAGGGGCACCCCGACAAGGTCTGCGACCTGATTGCCGACGCGGTCCTCGACGCGAACATCGGCCCCGACGAGAACGCCCGCGTCGCGTGCGAGGTCCTCTGCAAGAAGGACAAGGTCGTCCTGGCCGGCGAGATCACCTCGAAGGCGGGCCTGAAGAAGGCCGACTACGAGGAGCTCGTCCGGGGCGTCATCGAGGGGATCGGGTACGTCGACCCGGCCGAGGCCTTCAACGCGAAGGGCGTCAAGGTCCTCAACTTCCTGACCCGCCAGTCGAAGGAGATCGGCGGCGCCGTGAAGAAGGCGACGGACGCGAAGAAGAAGGACCAGGGGGCCGGGGACCAGGGGATCATGTTCGGCTACGCGACGAAGGAGACGGACGAGCTGCTGCCGCTCCCGATCGTACTCGCGCACCGCCTCACGCGCGGCCTCGCGGAGGCCCGGCGCGACTTCGTGCCGTGGCTCAGGCCCGACGGCAAGTCGCAGGTGACCGTCCGCTACGAGGGGGGGCTGCCGAAGCAGGTCGAGTCGGTCCTCGTCTCGACGCAGCACAGCCCCGACGTGACGCGCGAGCAGATCGCCGCCTGGGTGGAGAAGGACCTCGCCCCGAAGGCCCTCGGCGAGTGGATGCGCGACGGCATCCGCTTCATCGCGAACCCCTCCGGCTCGTTCGTCCTCGGCGGGCCGACCGCCGACGCCGGCGTAACCGGCCGGAAGATCATCGTCGACAGCTACGGCGGCGCGGCCCGGCACGGCGGCGGCGCCTGGAGCGGCAAGGACCCCTCGAAGGTCGACCGGAGCGGCGCCTATTTCTGCCGGTGGGCCGCCCGGCAGGTCGTGAAGGCGGGCCTCGCCCGCCGCGCCGAGATCCAGGTCTCGTACGCGATCGGCGAGGCGAAGCCGATGTCGGTGACGGTGGAGACGTTCGGAACGGGCGACGCGAAGGCCGCTGCGGCCCTCGTCTCGTCGTTCGACTTCCGCCCTGCCGCGATCAGCGAGCGGCTGGGACTGCGGAAGCCGATCTACCGGAAGACGACGAACTACGGCCACTTCAAGCCGGGGCTCCCCTGGGAGGAGTGATCGCGTCCTGACGCGGAGGCCGCGGCGCCGCCCTCGGGCGGGCCGCGGCCTCCCGGGCCTTCCCCTGCGCGGGGCTCGGGGAGGCGGCGACCTCGCGTCCCCGGGCGCTACCATGCCCGCATGGCGGTGAAGGACAGGCCCCTCTTCCGGCGGATCCTCGAGTTCGACGACCTCCTCCGGCGGCGCCGCGTCGTGAACGCGACGAATCTCGCGACCCGCTGGAAGACCTCGACGAAGACCGTGCAGCGCTTCGTCGCGTTCATGCGCGACGAGATGGACGCGCCGATCGTCTTCGACAGGAAGAGCGGCTCGTTCCGCTACTCCGACCCCGCCTGGCACCTCCCCTGGATCCCCGTCGAAGGGCCCGGCCTCTTCGCGATCGGCGTCGCCGCCAAGGTGCTCCAGCTCTACGAGGGGACGCCCGTCGCCGAGGGGCTCCGCGAGGCGTTCGAGCGACTCTCCGACGTGATGCCGCCGGAGATCCGCGTCAGCCCCGGCGCGTTCGTCGAGCGGCTCTACATCCACCCGCAGCCGATCCGACTCGTCGACCCGGCCGTCTGGAACGCCGTGGCGACGGCGATCCGCGAGAAGACGGTCCTCGCCGTCCGCTACCAGAAGCCTTCCGGCGAGACGAGCGCGCGCCGGCTCGCGCCGTACGGCCTCGTCCTCGCGGCGGGCGACTGGCTCGTCGCCGCGCAGGACCGCGACGACGACCCCGGAGTCGTGAAGACGTTCTACGTCTCGCGCATCCGCGGCGCCGAGACGACCCCCGAGCCGTTCTCCGTCCCCCGAGACTTCGACCTGAAGCGCCACTTCGGCGAGACGATCGGGATCTTCGTCGGGAAGGAGCCGTTCCGCTTCCGGGTCCGCTTCGCGAAGGCGATGGCGGCGTGGGTCGCCGAGGTCCGCTGGCACCCGAAGCAGAAGCTGACGCCGCTCCCTTCCGGGGAGATCGAGCTCGAGCTTCCGGCCGGATCGCTCTTCGAGGCGCGCCGATTCGTCCTCTCGTTCGGGAGGGACGCCGTCGCCCTCTCGCCCCCCGAGCTCGTCGCGGCGCTCCGCGGCGAGACGGAGGAGATGGCCGCGGCGTACCGGGGCGCGAAGGGTTGAGGGCGCGCGCGCGAAAGCTGCCCGCCCGAGGCGACACTCCGGGACGAGGAGGCCTCCGATGACGTCGTCCGCTCGCTCCCGGGTCCCGCTGCGCGGTCTGCTCCTCGCCGGCGCGCTCCTCGTCTCCGGCGCGCTCGAGGGGTCCGAGCCGTGCGAGGCGTTCCGCTTCGCGCCCCCGCGCGACGTGATGCCGCTCGCGGCCGCCGCCACCGTCCGCGCCGCCGACGTCAACGGAGACGGCCTCGTCGACCTCATCGCTGTCGAAGGGGGCCGCGTTCACGGCGCCGTCCAGCGGCCCGACGGGACCTTCTCGCCCCTCGCGCCCCGCGACCTGGGCGCCCACGGCCTCCTCGTTGCCGACGTCGACGGAGACGGCACGACCGACCCGGTCGTCCTCGCCGACGACGGGCCCCGCCGGCTCTGGGTCTCGGCGGAGGGGCGGCTCGAGGCCGGGCCGCCCGCCGTGCCGCCCGTCGCGATCCCGACCCGTCCGATCGCCGTCGCCGACCTCGACGGCGACGGGCGCGAGGAGGTCCTCGTGAACGCGCGGCAGACGCTCGACGCCTGGCGGATGGGGAGCGACGGGGTCTTCCGCCGGGAGGTGGTCGCGCCGCTCGCTCTCGGAGCAGGGAGCGGCCTCTCCCTCGTCGCGGGAGACTTCGACGGGGACGGCGACGACGACGTCGTCGCGACGGCCGAGAACTACCCGACGTTCGCGCCGCGGGGGCCGCTCCTCTGGAACGACGGGCGCGGCGTCCTCGCGGCCGGCGCCCCGGTCGAGCTCCCCGAGGTCTGGAGCACGGCCGTCGCCGACTTCGACGGCGACGGCCGCGAGGAGTTCGTCTGGGCCGGCGTCGGCACGACGGCGATGTCCCACTACTGGATGGCCAGCCTCGCGTGGTGGGACGGCGCGAACGGCCTCGACGGAAAGCACCTCGACATCCTGAGCTCGCCGGCGTCGCTCCTCTCCGCCGACTTCGACCGCGACGGTCGGCCCGACCTCGTCGTCTCGGGCGGGTACGGGCGCCTCCACCGCGGGATGGGGCGCGACTTCGGGCCGGCCGTAGCGGTCTCCGGGCTCTCGCCGACCGCGGCGGTCGACGTCGACGGCGACGGCTACCCCGACCTCGTCGGCCGGAGCGCGAACGGCGTCGCGATCGCCCGGAACGTCTGCGGCACGTCGCTCCCCGACGTGAGCGTGCCGGTCGTCGTCTCGACGTCCGGGGCGAATGGAGTCCGTTACGAGACGGAGCTGACGCTCGACAACGCCTCTTCGACGGCCGTCGACCTCGACCTCACCTGGGTCCCGTCATTCGGCGGCGGCGCCGGATCGACGACGCTGCGCCTCGAGGCCGCCGCGCAGCTCTTCTTCCCGTCCGTCCTCGACGCCCTCGCCGACGCGGGCATCCCGGTGGCGCGCGAGGGAGACCGCGGCGGCTCGCTCGCGATCCGGGTCCGCCGCGGGAATCCTGCGAGCGTCACCGCGACGGCGCGCGTCGTCGCCGTCGGCGCGGGGCGCGGCGGCGTCGGCTTCGCCGAGCGCCCGCTCGGCGCAGGGCTCGCGCCGACGTCGATCGTCGGCTGGCTGCACGAGGCCGGCGGCGACCGGAGCAACCTTGCCGTCGTCAACCTCGGCGGCGAACGGGAGGGCGACGTCGTCCTGCGCGTGACGCTCGTCTCGGGCGAGTCGCCCTCGCGGAGCGTCGTCCTCCCGGAGGTCCGCCTCGCGCCGGGCACGTTCCACCAGTGGAACCGCGTCCTCGCCGGCGCCGGCTTCACCTCCGGCTGGGCCCTCGTCACGCGCGTTTCCGGGAAGGCGCCCTTCTTCGCCTGGGGCGTCGTGAACGACGAGGGGACGGGCGACGGCTCGTTCGTCGCGGGCTTCGAGTCCGATCTCCCGCGAGCGGCCTCGCTCGTCGTCCCGGCGATCGTGGAGTCGGGACGCTACGCGACCGACCTGATCCTGACGAACACGCGGAACGAGGCCGTCATCCTTTCCGGGCGGCTCGTCTCCGAGACGCTCTCGGCCTACGACCGCACGGCGCGCTTCCGCCTCGAGGTCCCCCCGTTCGGTCAGCTCTTCCTCTCCGACTTCGTCGAGCGACTCCGGGGCGAGGGCGTTGCCGGCCTCCCGCCCCGGGGCGGTGAGGTCGTCGGGGCGCTCTTCCTCGACGTCGAAGAGGGTTCTCCCGAAGGCCTCTTCGTCGGCGCGCGCGTCCGCGCCCCGAAGCCGGAGGGGCGATACGGGGTCTTCTACGAGGCGGCCCCCGCCGACCGGCCCGCCCGCCAGGAGGGCTGGTCCGCTGCCCTCCGTCACGACGGCTCCGTCCGGACGAACGTCGCGATCGTGAACCTCGAGGACGAGACGATCGTCTGCCGCCTCACGGTCCGCGACCCGGCCCGCGGTGGGGCCGCCGCCGGGGATTCGCGGACGCTGACGATCGGCCCGCACCGCTGGGTCCAGGTCGCCTCCGTCCTCGAGGCCCTCGGGACCGGGCTCGAGCGCGGGCGGGCCCGCGTGGAGCCGGTGGGACGGCCGGCCCGGTTCCTCGCCTACGGCGTCCTGAACGAGGGGGCACGCCCCGGCGAGGGGAGCGACGACGGGACCTACCTGCCGGGGCGGTGACGACTCTTCCGTCGGCCGTCGAGGGACGTCCACTCGGCGGGCACCCCGGCAACCCCGGGAGGAGCGCGCCGTACCATTCGGGCATGCCCGACAGGGAGCTCCGTCCGGCCGCGCCCCCCGCGTGGGGACTCCTCCTCGCGATCGCCGGGGCGAGGTTCGCGCTCCACGCGGCCCTCTCGAGCCGGTACGGCTACTTCCGCGACGAGCTCTACTTCCTCGACTGCGGACGGCACCTCGCCTGGGGCTACGTCGACGCGGCGCCGGCGATCGGGCTCTACGCGAGGGCCGCGCTCCTCCTCGGCGGCTCGCTCCCCGTCCTCCGGCTGCTCGCCGGGCTCGCCGGCGCGGGCGTCGTCCTCCTCACCGGCCTCCTCGCGTGGCGCCTCGGCGGGAGCCGCGCGGCGCAGGGGCTCGCCTCCGTCGCGGCGCTCGCGACGCCGATCTTCCTCGCCATCGCTTCCCTCTTCTCGATGAACGTCGTCGAGCCGCTCTTCTGGACGGGCTGCGCGATCGTCGTCGTCCGCCTCGCCGACGGCGCCTCCCCGCGGCTCTGGCTCCTGTTCGGCCTCCTCGCCGGGCTCGGCCTCCTCAACAAGCACTCCACGGCCTTCTTCGGCGTCGCCGTCTTCGCCGGGCTCCTCCTGACGCCGATGCGGAGGCACCTCGCGACGCCCTGGCCGTGGGCCGGCGCCGGCGTCGCGCTTCTCGTCTTCCTCCCGAACGTACTCTGGCAGGCCGCGAACGGCTTCCCGACGCTCGAGGACCTGCGCAACGTCGCCCGGACCGGGAAGAACGTCGTCCTCGGCCCGGGCGAGTTCGTCCTCACGCAAGTGCTCCAGCAGGGACCGCACCTCCTCCCGCTCTGGCTCGGCGGCGTCGCGTGGCTCCTCTTCGCGCGGAGCGGCCGCTACCGGGCGCTCGGCGCCGCGTTCGCCGTCTTCTTCGTCCTCATGTTCGCGATGAACGCGAAGGGGTACTACCTGACGCCGGTCTTCCCGATCGTGATCGCGGCGGGGGCCGTCGGCCTCGACGAGGCGCTCGAGCGATCGCGGCGCCTCGCGGGCCGGGCGGCGCCGCGCCGCGCGGCCGCGGCGTGGGCCGTCCTCCTCACGCTCCCCGCGGCTCCGATGGTCCTCCCGCTCCTGCCGCCCGAGCGGCTCGTCGCGTACATGGAGCGCCTCGGCTTCGCGCCGCCGAAGGCCGAGGTCGCGCACGAGGGGCCGCTCCCGCAGATGTTCGGAGACCAGCTCGGCTGGCCCGAGCTCGTCGCGGAGGTGGCGAAGGTCTGGAACGGACTCACACCCGCGGAGCGCGCGCGCGGCGCGATCTTCGCGAACAACTACGGCGAGGCCGGAGCGGTCAACCTCCTCGGGCCGGCGCACGGCCTGCCGCGCGCGATCTCCGCCCACCAGAACCACTTCTTCTGGGGGCCGCGCGACTTCCGCGGCGACGTCCTCGTCGTCCTCCAGGACGACCGCGAGAGCCTCGAGCGACTCTGCGCTTCGGTGGAAGAGGCCGGCCGGCACCACCACCCCTGGGGCATGGCCGAGGAGAACGGCCCGATCTGGGTCTGCCGAGGCCTGAAGACTCCGCTCCCCGAGCTCTGGCCCCGGCTGAAGCACTGGAACTGAGCGTCGGCCGCGCGGCCCGGGAGACCTGCTAATGTTCCGCCGCGCCGGGCGCGCGGAAAGGCAGCTTCCCGGCTTCGGACGACGCATGAGCAGCATCCTCGTCACCGGCGGCGCCGGATTCATCGGCTCCCACACGACGCTCGAGCTCCTGCGTGCGGGCCGGGACGTCGTCGTCCTCGACAGCCTCGTCAACTCCCGGCGCGAGGCCGTCGAGCGTGTCGCGGCGCTGGCGGGACGCGTCGTCCCGTTCGTCGAGGCCGACGTCCGCGACCGTGCCGCTCTCGACGCGCTCTTCGCGCGGTATCCGGTCCGGGCCGTGATCCACTTCGCCGGCCTGAAGGCCGTCGGGGAGTCGGTCGAGAAGCCGCTCGCCTACTGGGACGCGAACGTCGGCGGGAGCGTCGCGCTCCTCGAGGCGATGACGAAGGCCGGCGTGAAGACGCTCGTCTTCAGCTCCTCGGCGACGGTCTACGGCGACCCGGCTTCGGTTCCGATCCCGGAAGACGCGCCTCTCGGCATGCCGTCGAGCCCGTACGGCCGGACGAAGCTCGTCGTCGAGCAGCTCCTCTCGGACGTCGCCGCGTCCGACCCGGAGTGGAGGATCGCCCGGCTGCGGTACTTCAACCCGGTCGGCGCCGACGCGAGCGGGCGGATCGGCGAGGACCCGCGCGGCCTGCCGAACAACCTCATGCCCTACGTCGCACAGGTCGCGGTCGGCCGCCGCGAGGCGCTGTCGGTCTACGGAGACGACTACCCGACGCCGGACGGGACCGGCGTGCGCGACTACATCCACGTGACCGATCTCGCGCTCGGCCACCTCGCCGCCCTCGCGAAGCTCGAAGGAGCGCCGGGTCTCCGGACCTGGAACCTCGGCACGGGCCGCGGGTTCAGCGTCCTCGAGGTCGTCCGGGCGTTCGAGGAGGCCTCGGGTCGGAAGGTCCCGTACCGGGTCGTCCCGCGCCGGCCCGGCGACATCGGCCGCTGCTGGGCCGACCCGACGAGGGCAGAACGGGAGCTCGGTTGGAGAGCGACGCGGGGCCTCGCAGAGATGTGCGCCGACGCCTGGCGCTGGCAGTCGACGAACCCCGACGGCTACGGCGGGTCGGACGAGAAGGGCTGAGGAGGAGCGAATGATCCTCGTGACGGGCGGCGCCGGCTTCATCGGCGTGAACTTCGTCCTCGGGTGGCTCGCCGAAGGCGACGAACCGGTCGTGAACCTCGACAAGCTGACGTATGCGGGGAACCCCCGGAGCCTCGCGGCGATCGACGGCGACCCCCGCTACGTCTTCGTGAAGGGGGACATCGGCGAAAGGGCCCTCGTCGAGGCGCTCCTCTCCCGTCACCGCCCCCGCGCCGTCGTCAACTTCGCGGCCGAGTCGCACGTCGACCGCTCGATCCACGGGCCCGAGGAGTTCATCCTCACGAACGTCGTCGGCACGTTCCACCTCCTCGAAGCGGTCCGCGGCTACTGGAGCGCGCTTCCCGACGCCGAGAAGTCCGCGTTCCGCTTCCTCCACGTCTCGACCGACGAGGTCTACGGCTCGCTCGGCCCGGCGGACCCGCCCTTCACCGAGGAGAACCCGTACGCCCCGAACAGCCCCTACTCGGCGAGCAAGGCCTCTTCGGACCACCTCGTGCGGGCCTACCACCACACCTACGGCCTGCCGACGCTCACGACGAACTGCTCGAACAATTACGGCCCGTACCAGTTCCCCGAGAAGCTGATCCCGCTCATGATCCTGAACGCGCTCCGGGGCAAGCCGCTCCCGGTCTACGGCGACGGGATGAACGTCCGCGACTGGCTCTACGTCGGCGACCACTGCGCCGCGATCCGCGCCGTCCTCGCGAACGGCCGGCCGGGAGAGACCTACAACGTCGGCGGCTGGAACGAGATGCCGAACCTCGTCATCGTGAGGACGCTCTGCCGGCTCCTCGACGAGGCCCGGCCCGACCCGGCCGGCCCGCGCGAGCGGCTCGTCACCTACGTCAAGGACCGCCCCGGGCACGACCGTCGCTACGCGATCGACGCGCGGAAGATCCACCGCGAGCTCGGCTGGAAGCCGGCCGAGACGTTCGAGAGCGGCATTCGGAAGACCGTCTCCTGGTACCTCGAGAACCTCCCCTGGGTGGAGGAGGTCGCGAGCGGCGACTACCGCCGCTGGATCGAGGCGAACTACGGGGACCGGGGAGCGGGCGCGTAGCGGACCCGGCGCCCCGCAGAAACAGAAACGCCGGGACATGCCCGGCGAGTACCCTCACGTGGAATGAAATGGTGGAGCTGAACAGGATCGAACTGTCGACCTCCTGAATGCCATTCAGGCGCTCTCCCAACTGAGCTACAGCCCCACGCTTTCGAAAGAACGGGGAGGCGCGAACGCCTCCGCGGACCGGGGAAACTACCATCCTCCGCTCGCCCTGGTCAAGCGGCCGGACATCCCGGCCGTACTTCCCTATGATTCCGCCATGGAATCCCCGGCGCGCGACCCCGAGGCCCTCCGGAGGAGGGGGATCATCCACAAGCTGCTGGGCGGCCTGAACCTCCGCTTCCCGGGGCTCTTCGCCCTCCTGGCGGCCGTCTTCTTCGTCGACCTCGTCGTCCCCGACTTCATCCCGTTCGTCGACGAGATCATCCTCGCGCTCCTGACGATGCTCTTCGCGCTCTGGAAGGAGCGGAGACCGACGATCGTCACGAGGACGAACGGCGTCCCGCCGCTCCCGCCTCCCGCGCAGCCTCCGCTGCCGCCGGCGGCGGGCGAAGGGCGCTGAGGAGCTCGGAGGCGCCGCCGCGGCGCCTCCGAGCCCGCTTCCGGAGCCGCGCGGGCCTTCCGCGCCCGCGGGCTCGCCGGCTCACCGCATCGCGCCGAACGTGTCGCAGGCCTTGATGTCGCCCGACTCGAGGCCCTTCCGGAACCAGGCGACCCGCTGCTCGGAGGAGCCGTGCGTGAACGCGTCGGGCGTGACCCGCCGCCCCGCGGCCCGCTGCATCCGGTCGTCGCCGATCGCCGCGGCCGCGTTCAGCCCCTCCTCCACGTCGCCCCGCTCGAGGATTCCGCGCTGCGCGGTCTCGTGCCCCCAGACCCCGGCGAAGCAGTCGGCCTGGAGCTCCATGGCGACGGAGTAGGCGTTCTCGTTCCGCGGGTCTGCCGCCTGACGCTGCCGCACGGCCTGGTCGATGCCGATCAGGTGCTGCACGTGGTGGCCGAGCTCGTGCGCGATGACGTAGGCCTGCGCGAAGTCGCCGGGCGCTCCGAACCGGTCCTTCAGCTCCTGGTAGAAGCCGAGGTCGACGTAGACCTTCTGGTCGCCGGGGCAGTAGAACGGCCCGGTGGACGAGCCCGCGTAGCCGCAGGCCGAGTCGACGCCGTCGCGGAAGAGGACGAGCTTGGCCCGCGAATACTCCCCGCCCACCGCCGGCAGGATCTTCGTCCAGGTCGCCTGCGCGTCATCGAGGACGAAGGAGACGAACTCGACGAGCTCCTCCTCGCGCGGGTCGTCGATCGCGCCCCCCGCGGAGCCCGTTCCCGCCGAGACGTCGGCGGCGGGACCCATGCCGCCCGCGCCGACGAGGGAGAAGAGGTCCTTCTTGAAAACGAGGCTCAACACGGCGAGCAGCAGGAAGCCGCCGATGCCGAGCTTCATCCCCGGC
>Ga0116154_10001368_pt1 | contig 21065 bp, 14 predicted proteins | sample AD_UKC030_MetaG_FD_89898 | JGI IMG/M metagenome (GOLD analysis project Ga0116154, IMG submission 89898) | Active sludge microbial communities of municipal wastewater-treating anaerobic digesters from USA - AD_UKC030_MetaG | ecosystem: Engineered > Bioreactor > Anaerobic > Digestate | place: USA...
CAGAGTGAGTTCATACCGGAACCATGAAAATCGCAGTGATGGCTCCCCGCTTCAGGGCCCCTCGCGGGGCACAGCGGGGCAGATTACCGGATTTTTGTACGAGTACGGTAATTAAGGCCGCCGCGGGGCGCCCTTCGGGGCGGCGGGGTTCATCGCAAATAATTGAGAACGTGAAAAATCCTAAAGTCACATTTGTTTAACTGCGATTTTCATGGGAAATCATTCTGAAAACTGTGATGCTCCCGGGGACTTTGCCCCCCGGGTCACCCCATTGCGATAACAACGGATAACCTGCAACAGGATCTGTGTCATGTCAATGCACCCCATTCCCCAAGGGGGATTTGTGATGCATGATGGGGGCATCATCTACACGAGAAACCGGTTTTTGTAGTATCCCGAATTTATTTCACTCAGTTGCTACCAGGCAAAACCTTATCTGATGCCTTAAAAAAATGTATCGCAATACGAGGTTGACCCCCTCTCCCCCAAAGGGGGGGGCAGCTCAAGGGGTGCGCCCCCTTGACCCCCGATTTAGATGTAAGATTTCAAATTATGTTTTTGCCCAGCGAGGCCCCGACGAGGCGGCCGGGCGACCCCCAAAGGGGTGGGCTTGCTCATTTTCTTGATTGGTATGTGAAATCATTTCGTGATAGGACACGAGAAACCGGTTTTCAATAAAGCAGAATTTTTTTTGTGGTAATAATTATAGATATAAAGGAATTTGTTTTCTTTCTCTGACTTACGGATATCCTCATATTTCCCCACGGAATCCAGATGTATGCGGATGAGCAGAAACAATCCTGGAGTAACCCCAATGTTTTCCAATGATGTCATGAATGGAAAATTGAAAGCAACTTTCTGATAAATGGTAGATCTGGTAGATCTTTGGAATCAAAAGGATTCTAGTGTTCCCCAAACCACAGCGTGATTACAATGAGGCGTGCTCATTTATGCAGCGGTTGGATTGTGCACCCGTGTACCGGTCGCAACTCTCTGGACGTGCGTATCCTTTGCAAGGAGAAATCCCGAGAACTCATAAATTCATTCGATTTCTTCATCAGGAGAGGTTCCCCCTCCTTTAAACCGCCGTACTATCCATTTTGTGAATACGAGTAGCTGGTTGATGGAATAATAAATAAGGAACGTACATTTATCTTTGAATCTCTCTCGTGCGGTCATGTACAGAAGAGGCCTGAAACCAAATCTTTGGTTCCGGAACATGTCGGACTGAATATTCGATGCAATATTCTGAATCCGCTCATCAGAAATGAACCTTTTTTCAATCTCCGGTCCAAATCTGACACCCCCATACATATACGCAAGGAAGAGGCAGATGAGAACAATTCTTTTCAATCCCAGCGTTTCAGCACGAACGATCACATCCTCCAAGATCAAATCCGGATGATCCGATATAAGGTGTATCACATCGGCAAGCCAGGTCAGCCTCTGCCCTCCATGCTTGAACCCGTGAAAACACAGTACAAGAAGCATATCTTCAGGAGATGGCGTCTTCGTCTCCCGGTTAAGGATGCATACCGGGAGAGACCGGTCCCAAAGCTGGTCCATGGTAAGGGGAACAGCATACAGCTCCTCGATGATCTTCCAGTGGACTTCCAGGGTAATGTTCTGGTAAGAGAGACGGAGATCCTTTTGCTGGAAATATCGTAATCTCTCCTCAAGGCTATGCTGATCCGGCCCGGTCAGGATATGCCCATGATCCATCAGCACCTGGAAAGCTCTTTGTCGGTCCTCAGCATGGATCAGGATATCCAGGTCACCGTAGCTCCTCATCGATGGGTCCCTGTATGCCTGGACCGCAAGAGCCGGCCCCTTGAAGGGCATGGCCTCGATACCGGAACCGGCAAGGAGGTCGAGGACCGAAATGAGGTGCCGGGTCATCTGCAGGTTCCGGATGGAATTTTCGAGAAAAAGTGTCCGGATTGCCGAAAGTTCGTTGGGGGGTGCAAGGCTTCCCATTTCCCCTTTCATCCGCTTATACAGGAGCGGGACTATACCGTGCCGGACTGCATTCTCCCGCAGATAACCCCAGTCGATGCCCGTTCTCAGTATACCAGCTACATGCTCGTCAGATGCATGGTCAACCCGGATTGCCCAGAGCAGGACTTCCTGTTCAGGGGTCCATTGTGGATCTTGGGATGGTTTCATCGCAGGGTACCAGTGTCCTCATCCTTTGTCTCGTGTGCCGGGCCGAACCCTTGCATTCACAGATACAACGTTGTTTCCTTACAAGTTATGCGTTTGTTCATTGGGAGGACTGTTCCCTGTGCCTTTTTCCCGCTTCGGTTTATTCAGGTTTTTCCTGATATTGTTCAGCCTGCGTCCGGAACATCGTTGCGTATCGCCCGTTCAGCCTGAGGAGTTCCTCATGGCTCCCCTGCTCGATAATACGTCCCTTGTCCAGCAGGTAGATGCAGTCCGCCATCTTTGCTGTAGAGAAACGGTGGCTGATGATCACAGCACTCCGGCCTTTCAGGAGATTCCGGAAGCTGTTGAATAATTCCGCCTCGGCAAGAGGGTCAAGGGAACTGGTTGGCTCATCCAGGATAACGAGCCCGGCATTGCGAAAGAAGGCCCGGGCAAGGGCAATCTTCTGCCATTCCCCTTCACTCAGCTCCTGGCCACCGTAAAACCAGTGGCCGAGCTTCGTCCGGTATCCTTCCGGGAGGCGCCGGATGACGGGATCAATGCCTGATTGATGTGCGCATGCAGCGATACGGTCCGGGTCCTGCTCCTGTCCGATATCGCCGACCCAGATATTTTCAATGGCTGACAGGTAGTAATGGACATAATCCTGGAAGGTGACACTGATCGTCCTTCTCCAGGCAATGGGATCAATATCACGGAGATCGATGCCATTCACGGTGATCTTTCCACGGGCCGGATCATACAGGCGGCAGAGCAGCTTAATGAGCGTGCTTTTTCCGGAGCCGTTCTCCCCGACGAGAGCAATGACATCCCCGGGATTGATAACAAGATTCACCCCGGCAAGGGCATCCTTTGTTCCCCCATGGTACGAGAAATGAACGTTCTCGAAAGCGATTTGCTGCCCGCGAATTCCGGGTATGGGGACCGGGTGTTCTGGGGACAGGATAGCGGGTTTCAGGTCAAGGAACTGGTAAAAGTGGGTAAGAAAGAGATTATCCTCATACAGACCGGCAAGGGCAGCCAGGATAGCCTGGATATACCCGAGGCCCAGCTGGAACGCAAGGAAGTACATTACCAGGTCTCCGATAGTTATGGTGCCGGTGAGACCGGTATATGCTATGAGTGCGTAGGATCCAAAAAGGGCAATAATGCCAACTGTCTGTGCGAGGACATCCGCCCAGGTCCGCTTCCGGGCAAGGCCCAGCCGTCCCTCCCGAAGCTCATTCCGGAGATCCTGAAACCAGATCCGGAAGAGTCCCCCGAGGTCAAAGAGCCGGATCTCAGGGGCGTTGTAAGAGCTGGTCAGTACCCCATGGAAGTAGGAGGCCTGTCGTTCGGTCTCGGTCATAGCTATCTCGTAGCGGTACCGGGCACGGGCATAGTAATACCGTACCATAGCTGTCGGGACCGCTGCTGCAATCAGGATGAGTGCTATCAGCCAGCTGAATGAGAGGATGAGCACGGCAACGCCCATGAGGGAGATCCCGTTCTGTCCGATCCGGACAAGACCATTCACGATCCGGGTTGGCCGGTACGGGGACTCCTCCTGGGCGCGATGGAGGGTATCATAGTTCCCTGCATCCTCATAGTACGCAAGGTCAACTGCGATCGATTGTGCGTGCAGAATATCCGAGACCCCGTCTGTCACGGTCATGGACTGCGCCTCTGATGCCAGTTCTGAGAGGGAGCGGGCCAGCGCGAGAACCAGGGCGATAACGGCTGCAATCAGGATGTACAGCATCACATGAGGGAATGCGGCTGCGGGTTCGGGAGTTGCGAGTCCTGCAGTGACTGAATCCACAATGAGCTTTGTCAAATACAAGGTAGCGAGGGGGAGAATGCCCAGGAGTGCAACAAGAACCAGGTTGATGGCCGTCCACCCCGGGGCCATCGTCCAGACCAGCCGCAACGCACGGGGGAGTGTTCCAATGAGGTCCGCAATACTTATCGTGGAAAACAATGCCTTTCCCATGGTATAGAAAATTCTCCTTTGTTATTTACCCGACAGCGGGATGCCCTGTATAGTATAAACCGGCAATCATTTTAAATTGTTGAGGAGATGGGTATAACCCCGCTGCAGTATCCCATTAAGGAGAAAATAAGGGTATAGTCACATTTCAGCGACTAAGTTCTCTCTCTGATGGATGCCCCCCTTTTTGCCAGCCCTGCCCCCGTTGGGGGCTCATGGCGCCTGCGTTTCTTCTGTAGTACCGGGATGCCTGCTCCTGGTAATTCAACGTCATCGCAAACGGGGCGCCGTAGCGACGGGGCGAAGCCCCGGGAGCGTTATCCATTATCAGGAACACTTTTTTGATCTGAAATCTGGAACAATACGCTGGCTCTATTTTTCTCTCGTAAATTCCTGAATGAGTTGGTAGTAAAATGGCACTATACCCAAAATACTTACGGGTTCTTCTCGAGTATCAAGGGTATCGGTATTGGCCTTATTTTTTTTTTGACATTTTTCCGGGTTTATCCTTCCCAACCTGCTCCTGGTGACGACAGCGCAGCAGCATGCGAATGAGCACAACAAGGCTTTCGTCACCATGAATGGGGTATCTGATCATTATGGGGGTAACGATTTCATGTCCGCCAGAACCGCATCCGTTACCGCGTTGAGGTGCTGAAAGCCTTCAGGATAGTACAGGTGTCTCACCGGCACCTGCGTAACCATGCGGGAGAAAAAATCCATACGCCGGGGCTGCAGCCCGAGGGCTTCAACAACCCCTGCCGTAAAGGAGTTCTGAACCAATGCAAAGAAGGCATCCTTTTTAGAGACCGGCGTGATAGTGATACCCTGATCAGGTCCCTGCCGGTGGGGCATATAGATAACTTTCAGGGGTTGTTTCTCCGAACAGAACCTGCCAAAATCCCGGTGACCAACGGGAACGACCCTCTTGAAATACATCGGGTGGACCAGTGCAAGATCCTCATAGGTTCCAAGAAAATGCTCTGCCATGTCCGGCCACATCCTCATGGCAGGAAAACCGGGCCGCGCCAGGAAACGGTTATCCTGATTCTCAACCGGAACAATATCATCGGAGAGTATCTGATGCCCGTACTTTGCAAAGGCTGCAGCAAGGCCACTTTTTCCCCCTTTGCTTGTCGCAAGGAACGCAATTGCACAATCGTCAACCACTGCAGCCGACGCATGAAGCGTCCGTATATCCCTGAGTTCCAGCCAGAGAGAGAAGATCTCTCCGAGAAGCAGAATTTCTAACATGTAATGAAACGCTGGATCCCGGCAATAGGCATTGATTGCATCCGAAGAGAGCGTGATATCAGCAAATTTCGGATAATGGACCAGATGACCGGTTGCAGTTCTCCAGATTGAAACCACGCTCTCCCCGCTCTCAGTCGTATTTTCGCTTGCAAAGATTGGAGCTTCCAGCCCGTCTGCCGGAAAAAGCGGTGAACTGGTGCAGGTGAAGGAGAGATCGGGAGTTCCGGATACTTGGGGGAGCGGGGTTGCAAACGGGTAATCGCTCGCCAAGGTTACGCCGAAGAGACGATAGAGTTTTTCGGCCTTTTCAGCGGTCCGGGAATCACTCCTGTTCACCATATCCATCTTCGTGAAATATAGCCGTCAATTCCTCTTAAGGTTTGGCAGGACACCAATGGAAGAGACGCGGCACCGGTATCTCTGGTTCCAACAAAAAAACGGCTCCGTGCGGTGGGGTTTGTTCAGACCGAAGACCTATGGATCCGGAGAAGATCCTGGCTAAAACACCTGAACGTCCTGCTGCAGCAGATCCCCATGGTGATCGTATCAAAGGGGACCTCTCTCATGTCGTGATTCCGGAAAGAACTGTTCACTACGGATCAGGACCGATGAAATGGATTGGGGGAAAATCCCCCCCACAACTGGTACTGATAACCTTATTCCCGCTGTTCCAGCCGGGTGAAGCGATCCAGCCTCTCGCCACCGATAACCACCCTCCCCCCGGCCTCCAGCCATGCATGAGCCGCAAACCCCGCCTCATCATCACGGGTAACACCGATTTCCAGTTTTGAGACAATACCCTCCCGGCCGAGCAATGTCTGGAGGGTCAGAGCCTGGGTAAGACAGGTTGCAGAGGGGACGAACGCACTGGTTGCACGGACTGCAAACGGGATCGTTTCAAGGGGAGAGGATACGCTTTCCTGCGGGTCTGACGGGATGTGGGGGGGAAAGAATCTCTCGAGGCTCCTCTGCAGGGTTTTATATGGCAGGAGCCAGAGACCCAGGCGGACAAGGATCAGGAGAACAAACACTTTCAAAAAGATCTGCCGCTCCTTTTTTGGCAGATCAAGGAATTTACGAAGGGTGCGGGTCATCAATAGCAATCAGTCCTTCCTTTTTCAGCTCGGCAAGGAGGGAGAGCAGGTCTTCTTCACACGTCTTTTTGTCGATTGCAAACTCTTCGAGCAGGGTGTCCCTGACCTCCCCGACCCTGATCGGCTTCTGGATAAGGGACCATATCCGGTTCCCGCACGGGTTCAGAGAATAATAGACCCCTTTTTTCAGGGATAGGATGACTGCTTCATCATCGAGACCACAGGACATCTGCTCTTGGGTAACCGAGATTATGGAATCAATCGTAATGCCACGCATGACCAAACCTTCAGGTACTACTGTATTGAGTATTTTTTTACTTAACCTTGCCTGAGAGGGAACCCCGTTCCGGTCCACGATCCAAAGATCCGGGGTATCCGATAAATATCCAAAAATATGCTGCTCCAGCCTCCATGAGTGAAGGGGTGAGAGCAATCAAACAGGCTGAGAGATTGTAGTCCTGGGAGGTATCGTTTTCATAAAAAGGGATGGGGTACTTTCCTGGCTCATGTGGAAGGACTATGTATACAGCGTCTCCAGAAGATCTCTTTTGACCTTTTTTACCACCAAACCCTGATGGATCGTTTCGACAGACTCTGATTATCCATTTTTCCGTCATTTGATGAACATGAATTTGTCAGACCCAAGAAAATTCAGCAGATGGTGACTGTAAAAAACAGGTGGAAACCCGTTAACACGTATCATCAATATTGCGGATTTTTTAAGGAAAAACTCGATTGAGCCAGGGGAAAAAATCCTGGTTGAATATTTTTTTTTCAAACATTGGTTTTTGGAAAATGAACCATCCCGGCGTTGGAAAGTAAAATGAGAAATTCAATCATCGGGACAAATCAGGCAGGATCACGATGCAGGATATTTTCTGCGGGTCCGGAAGTATTTTTGAGAAGGATGGAGAGGTCAATTTTCATTCATGCTGCCGGCCAAATCAAGGAAGAATATATCTTCAGGCAACTATCTTTCCCGATAGAATTTTCATCAGAGTTCAAAATTCTGATATAGCGATAATGCGTGATCGATCTTTGCAGAATAATGGTGCTTTGGAGATATGTCTCAATAATCGGAGAATTTGCCCATAATATCAATAACTTGATGTTATATTGTTTGCTGAGTTCTGTTGCGTACGAAATTAATGATTGGAAGACTTGGAGGTTATCGTTCTCAATGCAAATATCCATCAGGTGCAGCTTTTTGCTACTATATGGTGCAGCATGGGGAATGTCAAACACCGCGTATCCTGCAAGCGAATTATCACCGGAACGCCTGCACTGGATCACAATCCGTTGACTGCTGACCCTCTTGGAAAAATAGAGCCAGTTCAGGGTCTGGGTATCGTAAAATATCTCGAGCTCACCCTTGTGGTGAAGAGAGCGGCGTAAAGACAAAAATGAGTCATCGCATGAAGTACAGATAGAGGATGTATACATTGCATCCGGCGCATTTTCCCCTTGTCCCAGGGGTTTTTGTAAGATCCCGGATCGAATCAGGAGACCGAATCTCCTGATAAGTTCTGATACACCCGGAAACCCAGGGATTAAATTGACAAACAAAATGAATGCAACAGAGTAGACGTTTATGCGTTTTTTATCAATAATGTAGATGTAATCTTTTTGAAATGGCGGCAGTTTGAATTCCTTGAAATTATATCGGGATAGAAAGTCATTAAAACGTATTTTACCTGCTTTGAACAAAAATGCTGAAATATTTTTTTGATTGATGAACTTATTGAACATGCTGACACTGTAAATTCCCCTGATTGCAGGATCCAGATACCAGTTGTTCGCTGCAACTGCGAGTTTTACTTCTCCTTGAACAAGGATATGGAGGGGGATATTCCCCAAAAATCCAACAATGGTATTGTCTTTTTCAAGCAGCCAGCCCCGGGGGATCTCATGGGTGTATGCAGGGTTTTTGGACCACCAGTAATCAAATAATACCAACCAGTTTTTTTGAGTGACAGCGGGAAAACCACGGGGTAAAAATTCGGAGAGGGGAATAAGATCCTCATCGTTCAACAAGCGAATTTTTATCATGCGGTTCACAACAAGTGTTGATTTGAATTTGCTCAATTATCCGTTTATAACCAAATATTTTCCTGTTGAATTATGAACCTTTACATTTTTATTTTTGGAGGGGTATGGGATTTTCTGACTGTACGGATCATGATAAGATTGTCGTTATTATGGAGGATGATCCAGGGGCGCGGGAAAAAATACGGTAATAAACGGGGAATGCCCCCAACACCACTATGTCCTCTTTATCTTCCGGAGATACCACACCGCAACTCCCGCACCTGCAGCGATGAGGATGACTGCCGCAGGGATCGGTACAATTCCCATACCACCGGATTCCTCTTCGAGTGCAACTGAATATTCCGTTATCTCACCCTCACCGATAGCAAAGGGAGCCGTTTTCTGCCGGTAGCCCTCCTTTTCGAGACGGATGATATACGAGCCCGTCTTCAATCCCGGAATGATGACCGGGCTCGATCCAAGATGGACATCATTGACAAACACCTGTGCACCCGACGGGCGGGAAACTACCGAGAGTGTTCCGGTGCCATTGGATGTCACCACAGGAGGAAGAGGTTCTTGAGTTGCTGTCCGTAAGGCTGATACCGCGGGTGCGGGTGTCGCAGCCTGCGTGACGGTGGCAGCTTGCTCTGGGACGGTTGTGGTGTAGGGGATCGTATTCATTGGAATTACGTCCTGCGAGGCAGAACCGGCGACCACTATCGACTTTGTCATCTCTGTATTCTGGGGATCCGGATTGCTGCATCCCTTGAACACCTCCTGCCGGATCACGTAGCTGCCCCCGTTCCGTATGACAAATGTTGGATCCTTTTCAATACTTTCCTTGTAGAGCCGGGTCCTACCGGCATCCCACAGCGTATAGTGATATGCAGTCACAGAATCGTCGACATGGAGGGATGTGTCCCTGATGGACAGCGCCACGGGAGCCGTGTACAGCCCTTCGCCCACCGGTGGGACAATCATGAATCCAGCGGTCTGGTTGAGACAGTAGACAGACATATTTTTTGTTGTTGCAGCTGACCTGCCGCACCCGGTCTTTACCAACAGCGTCACCTCGAACGGCTTATCTGCTGCCTGGTAACGTGCCGAACTCGAGGCAAAGGAATGCAACGGGTTCATTTCCTCGCTGACAGACCCGTCACTGAATCTCCAGAGATATGATTCAATCGGGTCCGATACCCCGCCCGTTCCAATCCTTCCGCCCTTTGAGGTGCTGTAGAAATTCACCATGATCGGGGCTGTTTCGGACGGGACCACAGAATATTCAAAATCCGCAACCGGGGAGACATTAACCTGACTGCAATCCACCTTTGCCGCTGCTGCCGGAAGGAAGATGATCAGGAGAATACCTGTCCATATCAAGAGCTGTCCGGTTTTATACTCTGTCATGGTATTTCTGTTTCAGATGTTCTCCGGGTTTTATTAAACGCGTCGATCCGGTTCCGGGACCGAAAACTTCCGTCGGCCGGTGAAGGAACAGGCCATTCACGGGATGGTTCATTGCCCGAAAAAGGAGGAGCGCAAGATCAGAACAAAAGTGGTTAACTTTTTCCATGCAGGATCCGGTAAAAATTTTTACCCGTATCGCGTTAGAAAATTTTTCAGCGACCCCATGACCCCTGCCCGGAATTTTTCAATCAGACCCTGATTAAAAATTTTTCAGCAGACCTTGATGAAAAAAAGTTAAATACCTGTTCAACATACGACGTAAAATTCCCTTAATTTTTCCGCGGGATCTGCAAGAGAGCGGGTGGTGAGACCCTGGTTAAAATTTTTCCGGCAGACTCTGATTAAAATTTTTCCGGCAGACCTTGATTGAAATTTTTTTGCCGGACTTTGATTGAAAATTTTTCAGCAGACCTTGAGTGCAAAAAGTTAACCGGATGTTTTTTATGCAGAATGGTCGCCAGATTTGCCACGGATCAATGCCGGAGTGTCATTGACACAGATCCTTTCAACTGCGCCTTGTGCAAAACCGGTGCAATTCGGGAGAGGTCGGCTCTGATGGGGCCTGCCAGTCCAGCTTTACCCTGATGCAAGGGTGCCAGGAGGGGGTGTGCCCATCCGGGCTCATTTTCGCCTCCGTTTCCCCCCTTTTTCCTACCCGGTGACACAGTTTCGCAGAATAACGACACAGTTATTTTCAGATTCGTCCAGAATGACTCCTGATTGCCTTAAAAGGGGATAAATCAGGGCCGGAAAAAGCTCTATTTAGCATTGATACAGCAGCCTATCCCTGCTATACACGGGCTATCACCCATTGCCGGGATCCTGTAAAAATCACCCTGTGAAAAGCCGCCCGTATTCGCGTTCTGGTACCGGGGGCACCGGTGAAACGTGCTGCAGGACGTTGCAGATGGGGCCGGATCATGTTCCTTATCGCAGTTTTCACGTCGGTGGAAAAAGTGCACCCTTCGTGCCAGAAAGGAGGCGGCCGGGATTCTCCGACAGAGAAATGATCGGTTGAGACGGTATGATCTACTGGATAGTCTGGCGAGTACAGCATCTGGGGAGTCTCAAAACAGGCCTTCTTTTCATCTGGCCATGCTGTACCCCAGTTTTCCCTCAGTTTCGCCACGGGAAAGCAAATAAAGGGATTTTTATAGCGCCACGGATAATGTTTCGTTTGCCCTAATTCCTGCGTATAGGGCGTTTTCCCGAAAGAGTGTGCAAAAATGCAATGGTTTTGCACGTAATACCGGAAAGGGGGTGTACGGAAGGGCAATCCGGGGGCGTAGCGGGGCCGGATTCGGGGGTGTGGGGATGAGGTTGGGGGGGTCGGATCTTGGTTACATTTTCTGCTTGCTTCCCCACACTATCCCGAACCCCTTATAAACATAGTGGTCAAATATCTTACCCATCAACGGTTTGATCGTTGATCCAGCCGGCGGGAGCGGCATTTGCGTGGCGTGACCGGCGGCTACGGGAAAAGTGCATAGAATATGGATAGCATAGCATACGAACACCATACCATAGAAGACCATACGAGGATATCATATGATTTTAGTCCCAGATACGAGCGTCCTCATCGACGGGCGCATAACCTCAATGATAAAAGCCGGTGAATATAAGGGTGCAACAATAATCGTCCCGGAAGCAGTGATTGCAGAACTCGAGGCCCAGGCCAACAATGGGCGCGAGATCGGGTTTTCAGGCCTGAACGAACTGCAGCAACTGTGCAAAATGGCCGAAGAGAAAACGATTGAACTCAAGTTCTCCGGTATCCGGCCATCGCTCGAACAGGTGAAACTCGCCAGCGGTGGCGAGATCGACGCGATGATCCGGAATATCGCCATCGAGAATGCTGCACGGTTCATCACCAGTGACTCCGTGCAGGCCGAGGTGGCACGGGCAAAGGGGCTCGATGTCATCTACTTAAAACCGCAGGTAACCGATTTTGTCCCGCTCGGGATCGACCAGTTCTTTGACGAGCACACCATCGCAGTGTACCTCAAGGAACGGGTCAGCCCCGTAGCCAAGAAGGGGACCATCAATGACATGAAACTCGTGAAGATCCGCGATGCGCCCACGAGCGAATACGAGCTCCGCGCCCTTGCGCAGGAGATCCTCGAACGGGCCAAGCGCGACCCTGACGGTTTCATCGAGGTCGAGAAGCGGGGTATCACCGTCGTCCAGATCGGGTCCATGCGGATCGCAATCGCGAGACGCCCGTTCTCAGACGGCATGGAGATCACTGCTGTCCGCCCGATCGTTGACGTGACTTTAAAGGACTATTCCAAGTCCGATATCATAACAAAGAGAATAACCAGCGAGAAGCGGGGCATGATCATTGTCGGCGCCCCCGGCTCCGGCAAGACCACGCTCGCCCAGAACGTGGCCACGTACCTCTCCGATAACGGCTTCGTGGTCAAGACCATGGAAGCTCCCCGCGAGCTGCAGGTGCCGGACAACATCACCCAGTATGCAGCGCTTGACGGCAGCATGACCAACACCGCAGACGTCCTCCTCCTTGTCCGGCCGGACTTCGTCATCTTCGACGAGCTCCGGAAGAACGAGGACTTCAATGTCTTTGCCGACATGCGCCTCGCGGGTATCGGCATGGTCGGCGTCATCCACGCAAATGGCGTGCAGGATGCGATCCAGCGCTTCAGCGACCGCGTGGACTTCTCGGTCCTCCCGCAGATCATCAACACGGTCATCTTCGTGAAGCAGGGCATTATTACGAAAATCTATGATATAGGGTTCACCGTCAAGGTACCCGGCGGCATGGCGGGCGAGATCCATATCCGGCCGGTCACCACCGTCACCGATCACGAGACCGGAGAACTCATCCTGGACGTGTTCCGGTATGACGGGGAGACCATCGTCATCCCTGTTGCGACAGCAACGGAGGCCCCGTCCCAGAAACCCGTGCCGGTGCAGCACATCAGCCTCCCGCTCGCAACCCCCCAGCCCGTGAGGGCACCGCAGAACGAGACAGCGAAGAAGGAGAGCGACGAGCGGCCCGGCTGGAAACTCATGGAGAAGGAGATCCAGCGGGAGATCGGGCGGTATACCGATGGTTTTGTTGACGTCCAGATGACGAGCGACACGAAAGCCGTGGTATATATCGACGACAAAGACGTCCCGGCCGCCATTGGCAAGGGTGGCAAGAACGTCTCGGCCATTGTCAACAAGATCGGGATCGGGATCGATATCAAACCCCGCTCCGAGTTCGACCGGCAGCAGGCACAAGGCCAGAAGAGTGACGAGGAGTTCAACCTTGGCGGAGGGATCAGGATCCAGACCGACAAGAAGCAGCTCACGATCGTTGCTCCCGAGCAGAGCGGCAGGATCGTGGATGTCTTTGCCGGAAAGGAATACCTCTTTACGGCTACCGTGAACGAGACCGGGGAGATCCACCTGGCCAAGAACTCGAGCATTGCCCAGGAGATGATCCGCCGGTATACGAACAACGAGGTCATCAGGCTGAGGCCGGTATAACAAAGGTGAAAATGTGAGCGAATTCGATCTTCGGAAATTCGAGGAAGAAGCACACGAGCGGTGGACCCATGCCTTTGAGCCCGATCCCTCGGATACAGAGAAATTTTACCTGAACGTGGCATTCCCGTACCCGAGTGGCGCCATGCATGTCGGGCACGGGAGGACATACATCGTGCCGGACGTTGTCGCACGGTTCTGGCGGATGAAGGGAAAGCAGGTGCTCTTCCCCATGGCGTTCCACGTCACGGGGGCACCGGTAGTCGGGATCTCGAAACGGATCGCAAGACAGGACGAGAAGACCATCCGGCTCTACCGCGACCTGTACCGCGTACCGCAGAACGTGCTCGACAGTTTCACCGACCCGCTGACAATCGTCCGCCACTTCGCGGCCGAGTACCAGCGGGTGATGACCGACTGCGGCCTCTCCATCGACTGGCGTCGCCGCTTCATCACGGTCGACCCGACCTACAGCAGGTTCATCGAATGGCAATGGAAGCACCTCTACGAGGCCGGCCACGTGATCAAGGGAGCCCACCCGGTGCGGTACTGCACTGTTGATGACAACCCCGTGGGCGACCACGATCTCCTCGAGGGTGACAAAGCTGAAGTGATCAGGTTCACGATGGTCATGTTCCGGTACGGCGACGCGTTCATCCCGACCGCAACCCTCCGGCCCGAGACCATCCACGGGGTCACCAACCTCTGGGCGAACCCGAACGTCACCTACGTCCGGGCGATTGTGGACGGTAAAGCCTGGATCGTGTCGAAGGAAGCAGCCGAGAAGCTCGCCCTCCAGGACCATTCCGTCGAGATCAAAGAAGATGTACCCGGAAAAAGCCTCATTGACAAGAACGTCAGCCACCCGCTTTGCGGTGAGGTGCCCATCCTCCCCGCTGATTTTGTCGATCCCGACATGGCAAGCGGCCTCGTCATGAGCGTTCCCGCCCATGCCCCGTTCGACTACATCGCCCTCCGCGACCTCCAGCAGGCCGGAAAGTATACCACGATCAAGCCCATCCCGCTGATCACGGTCGAGGGCTACGGCGAGATCCCGGCGCAGGATGCGGTCGAGAAGGCCGGCATCAGGAACCAGATGGACAGCCGGATGGACACCCTCACGCAGGAGATCTACTCTGCCGAGTTTTCGAAAGGAAAACTCTTTGCAAAGTACGGCGGCAAACCCGTTCGCGTAGCCCGCGACGAGGTTGCAGTGCTCATGACAGAGAAGTACGACTCGGTCGTGATGTACGAGTTCGACGTCCGTCCGGTCGTCTGCCGGTGCGGGAACCGCGTGAAGGTCAAGATCCTCCACGACCAGTGGTTCCTGAAATACAGCGATCCCGAATGGAAGCAGCAGGTCTCTGACCACTTAAAGGATATGGCACTCGTGCCCCCTGAGGTCCGGGTTGAATTTGACCGCACGGTCGGATGGCTCAAGGACTGGGCCTGCACGCGCAGGGTCGGCCTCGGCACCCGCTTCCCTTGGGACAAAACGCAGCTGATCGAACCGCTCTCGGACTCGACGGTGTATATGGCATATTACACCATAGCCCATAAGATCCGGGATATCGACCCGAAACTCCTCACGCCCGAGGTCTTCGATTACATCTTCCTGGGGAAGAAATCCGATGAACTTCCCGAGAAGAAGAAGCTCGACGCCATGCGGCAGGAGTTCCTGTACTGGTACCCGTATGACTTCCGGTTCTCGGCAAAGGACCTCATCTCAAACCACCTCACCTTCCAGCTCTTCCATCATGTCACGGTCTTTGAAAGGCAGAACGATAAGCTCCCGAAGGGCATGGTCGTTTTCGGCATGGGCCTGCTGAATGGCGCCAAGATGTCCTCATCGAAAGGCAATGTCTTCCTGCTCGAAGATGCCGTAAAAGAGTTCGGAGCCGACACGGTCCGGATGTTCCTGATGGGAAGCGCCGAGCCATGGCAGGACTTTGACTGGAGGAACGAGCTCGTGCTCTCGACAAGGAAGCAGATAGAGCGGTTCTACAACAATGTGATGGAGACCAAGGATGCTTCCGGTGAGCCTCACGACATCGACCGCTGGCTCGCGAGCAGGCTCCAGGCCCACATCGCACGGACAACAACGGCGCTCGATAACTTCCAGACGCGGCAGGCGTTGCAGGAGGCCTATTTCGGGATCGAGAGCGACCTGAAATGGTACCGCCGCCGGCTCCCGGAAGACTGCGATGGCAGCAGGGAACTCCATGCCCTCTACTCGGTCTGGGTCCGGCTCCTTGCCCCGTTTATACCGTTCACCACAGAACACCTCTGGAAGGAACTGGCAGGGGAAGGGCTCGTCTCATTTGCCCCATGGCCGGTCGCCAATCCAAAACTTGTCAATGCAAAGGCGGAACTCGCAGAAGAACTCCTCGCCCGCACGGTCGAGGACATCGAGTCCATCCTCAAGCTGATCCAGCTCAAGCCGAAGGCGATCACCATCGCCCTTGCACCAGACTGGAAGGAGGAAATCTTCCGGACGGTTGCCTCAGCGGCGGACAAGAACACGGTCGTGAAGGAGATCATGAAAGACCCGGCAATGCGCAAACGCGGGAAAGCCGCTACGGATGCCGCACGGCAGATCACCACGCTGATCCACCGCCTCCCTCCCCACGTGATCGAGCCCCTTGTGAGGGAACCCATCAGCGAGCAGGATATCTTCGAAACAGCAAAAACCTTCCTCGAGCAGGAGTTCGGGGTACCGGTCCATATCACCGGTGCCGGGGAGAGCGATCTTGCCAAGGCCGCGACAGCCCTGCCGTTCAAGCCGGCGATTATTATTGAGTAACTGCTTTATAGAAATCATCTGCCCTTTGCTCAGGGGTACAGAGGAGGGGGACCCCCGCTCCCCCACAGGTGGAGACATCCCAAGGGGGCGAGCCCCCCTGATCCCCAATCCAGACAAAATTTTTCACACGATTCCTGGAAATAGTCATGTTCCACGGGGCGAGCCCCGATGAGGCGGTGAGCGCCCGCGGTCCCATCGCACCTAAATACCTGTTCTATTTTTTTCGTCATCCTGCATTCTGCATAGGGGAACGGTGGCTGAATTTCGGGGACTTTTTACCGGAACGGAATCGAAACAAAGGAGGATATTACACCGATAAAACCCCTTCATGATAACATTGTATTAGGCATTTTTTCCTTCCGGATCTCACACCAGGACCTACGGGGAGACTCACCAGGTATTCTTCATTTGGCCCGGACAATACAGAAAAGCATAAAATTGTCCCGATTGTATTGATCGCTATGAAATTTTATGCAGTCATATTCCTTATCTGCCTGCTGCTTGCAGGTACTGCCTCGGCAAAACAGGCTGCTGACATCGGGAGTAGTGCCGCTGTCGCGAATCCTGCTGTCAACCCGGGTATCTTTACCCTGACGAAATATACCGATTGTTCGGATGTTTCTGCAACTGTTGGAACTCCAACAGACAAAGGAGACCTTGACGTCGACAGCACCCCGGATGGTGCTTCTGTCAGTATCGATGGTTCCCCGTGGACCTATCTCCACTGTACCGGTTGGCCGACACCGACCTGTTCCCATACACCCATCCAAACGCCATATAAAGGTAATATTCCCACGGGCAGCCATTCGATCACCATTGCCTATGACGGGTATAAGAGTTATACCGGGACCATCAACATCTGTTCGCAGAAAGTGACCTCCGTGCATCCGACCCTGGTTGCCATAACAACCACGACCCCGACAACAACCGTCACCACCACGGCAACAACCACAGCAGTAACTACGACGGCGGTTGCAACAACCTCAACCACGACTGGAGTCGCAACCTCGGCTGTACCAACATCAGCTGCAACAACATCAGCAGCGGGCGAAGCAACAACCGCAACCGTTCCGGCAACGTCTCCGGTTTCCGGTACAGCGGTTCCGGCGGGGAGCGGGTCCCTCTCCATGACCACGACACCGGGAGGCGCAGCGATCTTTATCGATGGGGTCCAGCGGGGCATCAGCCCGGCAACGATCCCAGGCCTATCGGAAGGGAGTCACACGGTACTTCTGAAACTGGACGGGTACCAGGACCTCTCCACGCCTCTGACGATCACTGCCGGGACGGTGAACGAGTTTTCAACGGGACTGACAAAATTGCCCGCTGGTGGCACGGTTGTACCAGGTACCACAGAAGCGGGGGCAACGGCAGTACCGGTAAAGACCCAGGCACCGGGGTTTGAAGCAGCAGGAGCATCGGTTGCAATCGGTTCCCTGGTCTTTTTCAGGAAACTGATCCCCTGATTTTTCCTGATCCTGCATCGGAGACCTGCAAAACAGGATACGGGGACTCATCCCCAACGATCAATGAAATATTAAAATGGCTGGGATGGTACATCTGAGTATGAACATGAGGATTCCTCTTCTGGTCTGCCTGCTCTGCATGTCTGCAGGAGCAGCCATGGCCGCGAGCGAGTATATCGGCGGTGACATCCAGCTCGGGGGCTCGGGTATCAGGATTACCCAGGCTTCGCCAACAACCAGTCCGGCACCGACAGCCTCCGTTTCCTCCCTGCCGGCTCTGGACCCGACCGGCTCGCTCTCGGTCACCACGACACCGGCAGGAGCCACGGTCATTATTGACGGCGTCCAGAGGGGTGTCAGTCCGGCAACGATATCCGGCCTTGAACAGGGCGGGCATACCCTTATCCTGAAACTTGACGGGTATGCTGACATCATGGCCCCGGTGACGGTTACGGCCGGCCAGAAGCAGGCATATACAACCGTGCTCGTGCCGGTTTCCACCCCGCTGCCTGTTCTCCCGACAACGAAGAAGACACCGGGGTTTGCGGCTGTCTTCGGCATCGCTGCCCTGGGTGCACTGGTCCTGATACGGAGAAGCTCCCGCTGATTTTTACCATTTTTTTGTCCAAGAGAAACTCACAGGAACCGATCGGGTTCACTCACGAATCCTGAACATTAAGATCAATTTTTATCTCTTTTTCCTTTCCCGCAACCTGCTGTATGTGAATTTTCGTCCACAAACCAATTATACCGGCATAAGATAACCGGTTGCAGATACGAGCATGAGCACAGGATTACGGTTCCGGCTGCTTATCGTCAGCTGTATATTGACAGGATGTCTTATCGGGATCGCAGGTGCGGTAACCCTCGGGACTGACTGGAAGGAACGGGCACCGGAGGATGGATCGTTTCTCGGCGTCATGATCACGCCGGACGCGTCGCTTGTCTATGCCGGGGGAAACGAGCTATTCGTCCGTTCATGGGACCGGACGATACACTGGGGAGGCAGACCGGCCCGGGTGGCGGCCATGAGCGCTGACGGAAAACGAGTGGTCATTGCAATGGGAAACAAGGTCTCTGTTCTCGACAATCACGGCGTTGAGAACTGGTCACGGACCATGGACGGGTACATCAGGACCATCGCGATCTCTTCCAACGGGTCGTTTATCATCACGGCTGACAGTGAGGGGAACTATCTGTCGTGGGGAAAAGACGGTGAATTCATTGCACGACTGACAAACCAGACCGCAAATGCCATTGCCTGTACCCCCAGCGGTGACCTCATCGTTGCTGCAACCGACAACGGGTTGCGGTTCTATACCCGCAAACTGGACCTGGTCTGGTACGATAACCGGACTGAGAGCAGGGATACTTTTCTGGCCATTTCTGGGGACGGTTCCACGGTCATAACGGCGGGATATAACCAGGTTGCATCCTATGCCCGCGACGGAACGCTGAACTGGCGCAGGGAAGTGACCACAGATCCCATTATTGATATGCACTGTTCGTTTGACTGTTACACAATTATTGTCGTTGGCCAGGACAAGGACGTTATCGCCCTCGACCGGTTCGGCGTCAGCCACTGGAAATACAATGCCGGACAGTGGGTCAATGCCGTTGGCGTCTCCCGGGACGCATCGGTGATCGCTGCCGGCGGCATCGACCGGACCCTGTATGTCTTCGACCACAGTGGTAACCTTATCACAACGAAAAAGACCGAAGCCATTATCCAGCCGCGTTCCATTGCTGTCAGCAGCGACGGACGGAGGATTGTAGTCGCCGACCAGACATACCTCTACGGGTTCTCGATGATCGGCGACGCCGTTGCTCCTGAGGTATCAGCTACCTACACCCGGCCACCGCTCAACCCGGTGCCGACAACAAACCCTGCAACACAAACAGAAACAAATCCTGCAGCAACGGCGCCGATCACCATGATGCCGGGGATAACCACAACGACCGTTCCCGTAAAACCCACAACCTACTCCCCGATACCTCCTTTCCTGGTCATTCCTGCCCTTGGTGCAGCATTCCTGCTTGGCCGCCGGCTGTGATGACGGGAGGGGGATATCCTTTTTTTAGTGCCACCTCTGATGACCGTGATAACGCAGAGACGGGAGCGATCATATCGATACAAAGGATATCTGCACAGGAAAAAATGGTAACCATTGTTTTTTCAGCGGGAAATGTGCAATAAGGAAAAAGGGATTTCAGAAGAATTTGATACGGGCACCGCCAACCCTGAAGTAGCCAAACGGCATATGCACCTTGTCACCGTAGACCATTTTGAGCAGGTTTATGTACCGGTCGTCCTCAGCCATCATATACTCAAACTTCCCGTCTGATGATTCGACCGCCATCCTGAACTCGGTGTATTCCACTTCGCCGGATCCGGTGTCGCGGAGCTTCATGTTGATTGCGGTGATCCGTGCGTTCTCGACCATGATGTTGCCGGGGGTTTCCGCGAGTGCCATGTCCGGATTCATGGTTTCGTAGCGGACCGCGTACCTGAACTGGGCGGCCATCTGATCCTTCATAATCGCGAAGAACCCTTTGCCTTCTGCTTTAGCACGCGCCTGGGCTTCCGCTACTGCGGCGGTCAGCATCGCTGCGGTCATCTGAACCATGATCATGCGCCTGCTGGTGACAACAATATTCCATGTGTCCCATGAGGCCCCGAAGAGCTTGACTTTGCGTGCATTGGCAATGACGCCGATGATCTCTTCCCCGTCAGCCGCTACCGGGACTGCGGGACGAAAGGAAGAGTCCCCACCACCATTCGTGGTATTGACCATGGCTCCGCAACTGCCGCAGAACTTTGTTGTGCTGGAGATCGCAGCTCCGCAACTGCCGCAGAACTTTCCTGCCGGGGGTGCTGCCGGTGCAGCCGGCAACGGGGCGGGAGGCCGGGCTGCCACGACAACAGCCCCGCAGATACCGCAGAACTTTTCCAGACCGCTCACCGGGCTCCCGCAGGAGGCACAGACATACCCCCCCGGTGTAGCAGCTGCAGGGGCCGGTGGTGGTTCATAGTATGCGGCTGCTGACGCTGCCGGATGGTCCGGAACCTTTACGAGACACTTGCTGCAGAACTTGTCGCCAGGCCTGATCGGGTTGCCGCAGGCTTTGCAGGTCAGACCGGTGGCTGAAGGTGCGGCAGGTTCCGGTGCCGGTACCGGGGCTGTATACTGAGGGGGTGGCGGCGGCGGTGGCTGATAAACCGCCGATGGTGCCGGGGACACTGCAGGATGATCAGGGACTTTCACGAGACAGTTGCTGCAGAACTTGTCGCCCGCCCTGATCGGGTTGCCGCAGGCTTTGCA